>JACCEA010582936.1_pt1 | contig 10122 bp, 8 predicted proteins | sample 7449851 | NCBI WGS metagenome assembly JACCEA01 (sample SAMN15323453, study PRJNA562643) | freshwater metagenome | isolation source: river surface water | place: USA:Blue River Watershed | collected 2017-08-18 | reverse complement strand
TGCTGGAGGCGCGCTGCTTGACCTGAGTCAGCTTGCCGGCATTCAGGTTCAGCCCGCTGAACTCGAGCATGTTGCCCTGAACCCCCTCGAACACCTGTGGCAGCAGACGGATGTCGCTGGCCTGAACCACCGGCAGGCGCGGGCGATGGGCGGTGCCGGCCTTGAGGTTGCTTTTGGATATCTGCATTTTCGCGTTGGCTCCGGCCGAACCATATTCTTCCTGAGCGGCTCCGGTTTCACGGTCCTGTTGCAGCAGGCCGGTTCCGCTGCGGCCACGCCCGGAATCCAGACGCACGCCGACCATGCCGATGGCGTCCACGCCGAAGCCGACCATGCCTTCGGTGTAGCCCGATTGCAGGTTGAGCAGCCAGCCCTGCGCCCATTCTTCGGAATAGGATCTGTTTTCGCTGGGCGATTTGCCGGTGACGGTCGGCAACGGTGCACTCTGCCGATAGTCGCGGTTCATGTAGAAATTGCGCAGACCGAGATCGAGCTTGCTGTCTTTGGCGAACTCGGCGTGCGCCAGCATGGGCAGGCTCAGACCGCAGCCAAGTGCGGCCACAGCCACGGCGCGGGAAAGGGGGTGGATACGCATTGTTATTGTCTCCTCGTGTTGGACGGGCCGGACAGGGCGCCGGTCTGTTACAGCGAGATGACTAAAACATGTAAGGCGGGGTTAATCTTTTAGACCTTGGTCGCTGCGACTTTAGTCGCAGGTACCTCAAGGCGAAAACGCTCAACTACCCGCCAGCAGTCGGGCCTCACCGGCTTCAATGGCATCCGCCGGACCGGAGATCAGTACCGCATCGCCTTCCAGCAAAATGTGCTGGTTGGGCTCCAGTTCCACGCCGTCGCGCCGCAACCCCTGAATCTCCAGTCCGAGCCCGGCAAGGTCGATGGCCGCCAGGTGCTTGCCGCAGGCACTGGCATCGGCGGTCAGGCTGACCGCGTGCAACAGGGTGCGGGGTTTGCCCTGGGTATCCTGCAGGCTGGTTTGCGAGCCATGATAGAACCCGTGCAGCAGGCGATAGCGACTGCGGCGGGCTTCGTCCAGTCGCGACTGCACCCGGGCTTGCGGCAGCTCGAGCAGCACCAGGGCATGGGCCGCGAGCATCAGGCTCGACTCCAGGGTCTCGGGAATGACTTCGGTGGCGCCCGCAGCTTGCAGTTCAGCCAGCCGGCTGTCGTCGCGCACCCGTACCAGAATCGGGATCTGGCTATTGAGACGGCGCGCATTCAGGACAATGGTCAGCGCCGCTTCGGCATTGTCCACCGCCACCACCAGCAGACTGGCCTCAAGAATGTTCATGGCGTGCAGCAGGTCGGCACGCCGCGAGTCGCCATAGTGCGCGCTTTCCTCACCGGCCGAGGCTTCCTGTACCCGCACCGGATCGTCATCCAGCGCCAGGAACGGGATGCCCTCCAACCGCAGGAAGCGTCCGATGGTCTGCCCGACCCGGCCATAGCCGCAGATCAGGACGTGCTGCTGTAGCGCAGCCCCGGCGGCGGCAATCTCTTCAATCGGACTGTGCTGGTGCTGCCTGGGGCGCCAGCGCGTTGCCAGATAGGGTGCGCCACGCAGCAGCAGCGGCGTCAGCAGCATCGAGCAGAAGGTGATGGTCAGCAGCAGACTGGCCGTGTCGGCGGCCAGCATCCGCACCAGCAGCAACTGACTGAGCAGGGCAAAGAAGAATTCACCGCCCTGGGCCAGGGCCACGGCGCTGCGCCAGCCGGTTTCCCAGGAATCCCCGCGCAGCCGCACCAGCGCCGTCACCACGGCGCCTTTGATGGACAGCAGCAACAGCGTGCCGCCGATGATCAGCAGGCCGTCGGTGACGAACAGGCGCAGGTCGATGAGCATGCCCACGCTGACAAAGAACAATCCCAGCAGCACATCGCGGAACGGCCGGATATCCGCCTCGATCTGATGCCGGTAGTGGCTCTCGCCCAGCAACATGCCGGCCAGAAAGGCCCCCAGTGCCATGGACAGGCCAAGCAGGTGCGTCAGCCAGGCGGTCAGCATGACAATCACCAATGCCAGCAACACGAACAACTCGGGCGAGCGGGCGCTGGCCACTTCATGGAACAGGCGCGGCAGGATCCAGCGGCTGATCACCATCAAGCCGGCAAACAGCACTATGGTCTTGCCCAGCGTCAGCGGCAGGGCGATGTACCAGTGCTGCCCGGACTGACCGGCAAACACCGGGATCAGGGTCAGCAGCATCACGGCCACCAGGTCCTGAAACAGCAACACCGCAATCGCGTTGCGCCCATGCGGACTGAACAGTTCGCCCAGGCTGGACAACTCCTTGCTGACAATCGCCGTTGACGACAGGGCCAGTCCGGTGGCCAGCAACAAGGCCAGTGTTGGCGTCGTGCCAAACAGCATCAGCACCGCCGCCAGTGCCAGCGCGCAGGCCGCTACCTGCAAGCTGCCGAGGCCGAACACCAGATGCCGCATGGCCAGCATGCGCGGCAGAGAGAACTCCAGACCAAGGGTAAACAGCAGGAATACCACGCCCATTTCAGCCAGATAGGGTTGATCCGCCGCGTAGTGGCTGATCCAGGCAAAGCCGTTGGGTCCGCAGAGCAGGCCGACAAACAGATAGCCGAGAATCGGCGGCATGCCGATCCGGCGAAACGCTGCAATCACCACCAGTGAGGCAGCCAGGATGAACAGTAGATTGGTAAACAAGGGGGGATACTCCGGCGATTAACCAAAGCATGCCGCAGGCGTGTTGCGGGCGTCCAGTTGGTGGTTTTTTGACCACTGGTCGGCTGACCGGGCAGTCCGGCTCAAGTTTTGCGGCCGAAGGCCGTCAAGCAACCGAATGCACCCATCGGTAACGCCATCATGAATACGCTATCCCCGCTTACCTCAGGCAATGCACGTCCGGCTTTGTTTGATCAACCGTTCAATCGCAAGCCCATGCCCGACCAGCAGGCGCTGTTGCAAGCCAAGCTGGCTGAGCGACTCGGTCTGGAGCCGGGGGCGTTGGCAGCCAAGTCATCGGACTTCACCCCGGAAAAGGTTGCCGGGAGGATTCTGGATTTCATTCAGGGCCGTCTGGAGATCGAGGCTGCAGCCGGTGCTGACACTGCCCAGTTGCAAGAGCTGATGAGTCAGGCCCGCAGTGGTGTGGAGCAAGGCTTTGCCGAAGCGCGCAAGATTCTGGATGGCTTGGGCGTGCTCAATGGCAAGGTCGCCAGCGATATCGACGACACCTATCAGCGCATTCAGGACGGTCTGGCCGGATTGGATCAGCGCTTTGGCGCTGCCCCGACGCTGTCGCCAGCGGTGGCCGTGGCCGGTTATCAGGAGCGCTTTGTCGCCCAGGCGCAAAGCTTTGACATGCAAGTCACCACCCGCGACGGCGATCGACTGAAGATTTCGGTTGCCCAGGCTTCGGCTGATTACTCGCAGTCTTCGGTGCGTGGCTCGATTGACGGGCAGGGCAGCAGTGTCACGGTCTCCCGCCAGTCTTCCAGCCTGCAGATCGGCTCCTTTCAGATCAGCGTTGAAGGCCAGTTGGATGAAGAGGAGCGCGTGGCGCTGGAGAAGCTCTTTACCCAGGTGCAGGACCTCTCAGGCAAGTTCTATTCCGGCGACCTGACCGGCGCATTTGATCGGGCGCTGGCTCTGGAAATGGATGGCGAGCAGCTGGCTTCAATGTCATTGCACCTGACCCAGACCACCGTACGACAGGCCACGGATGCCTACAGCGCGGTGGCACAGCAGGGTGGTCAGGCCGCCAGTGCAATCAACGGCAGTCTGGCCGATTACGCGCAAAGTCTGCTGGATGCACTGCGCAGCGCCCAGGATCTGGCAGACGATGCGCGCACCACGCTGGATGATCTGCTCAAGGGCGGCTTCTCGCTGGATGATCGCTTCGATGCGGCGCGGCTGGAAAAAGCCCAGAGCTTCAACAGCCGTTTGCTGGATGGCCTGCAAAGCCTGTTGCAACTGCCGGCTGCCGGTCAGACCGAAGCGGCCTGATGGGCTGCTAGACTGCGAGGGTCACTGATCCTCGCAGGCTCCTTTATATGCTTCCTGAATGCCAACTCCTGGGCACCCTTGGCTGTCACTTGTGTGAAGTCGCAGAAGCGGTGCTGATGCCGTTTGTCGAGCACGGCCTGCTGGTCGAGTTGTTCGATATTGCCGAACGTGAAGACTGGGTCGAGGCCTACGGCTTGCGCATACCGGTGCTGCGTCGGGTGGATACTGGTGCAGAACTGGACTGGCCATTCGAGGCCGCTCAGGTGGTCAGTTTTCTGCAGCACGCTTGATTAACCCTTTTCGCCGGACCCTGGGCTGAGGTCCGCGTTGCGAAGGCAAGGGTTGGCCTCAGTCAGGAAAAGAAGCCGTCAAGGCCAGGGCGGCGTCGAGCATCACCTGCCGGGCCAGGTTTTGCTCCAGTCCCTGATCCAGCCGCAATTGTTGCCAGGCATTGATACTCAGCAGCAGGTTCAGGGCGGCCAGTGTTGACCCCTGCTCGAGAATGCCCGGCGGCAGAATGCGCTGCAGGGTAGCGTTTTGCAGTTGCATGATGGCCTGCTGCTTCTCCTGCAGAAAGGCCGACTGATGGCGCAAGGCCTCGGTCGCGATGCGAAACGGCAGGATGGTCTCGAACAGGGTCGCGCGGCGCTCGACGGACTCACCCAAACGGTCTCGCCAGCTGGTCGCTTTGAATGGCGAGCTGATCAGTGGCGTGATCCGTTGCATGATTTCCGTATCGATCTCCCGGTACAGGCTTTCCATGTCATCGAAGTGGCGGAATACCGTGCGCAAGGCCACCTGAGCGCGGACGGCCACCTGCTCGGCAGTCGGTGCAATGCTGCCTTCGCGAACCAGTTCGACCATCGCCGCCACCAGCTTGTTGCGGTTGGCCTGGCCGCGCGCGCGGCGCCCGTCAACAGGCGGTTGTGAACCTTGAGCGGTGTTCATTGGTGACCTCGGTATGGCTGGGCAATAAGTTGTGACATTCACAGCGTCATTATAGCTTTGCCAGTGTGGGGGGGATACCGCTATAGTGACACTTTAAGTGCCAAAACATTCATTCAGATCAACTGCCCAAGCCGGTCTTTACTCAGGGCGGGCGGTTAACTCATGCAAAGGGTGGCTTATGTTCGGACGTCGATTTCTCATTGGATTAATGGTTGCAGCGTTACTGGCTGGCGGGGCCTACCACTGGCGCGGTGACCTGAGTATGGCACTGGTGCAGAAAGTGATGGCCAAGCGCTTTGCCGACCAGCCGCTGGAAACCTTGCCCGACGGTTTGCATGTCGGGCTTTGTGGTTCAGGTTCACCCTTTCCTGATCCCAAGCGTGGACAGCCCTGCACGCTGGTGATTGCCGGCAAGCGTCTGTTCGTCTTCGATACCGGCAGTACCGCTTCGAACAACATCAACCGCATGGGCTTCGACATGGGCAGCATCGACGCGGTGTTCCTGACCCATTTCCATTCCGATCATATCGGCGGACTGGGTGAGGTGATGCTCAACCGCTGGGTCGCCGGAGCCAATACCTCGCCGCTGCCGGTCTATGGCCCAATCGGCGTCAAGCCGATCGTGGAAGGTTTCATGCAGGCCTATTACCAGGATCACCTGTACCGCATTGCCCACCATGGCGAGCAGATCATTCCACCCGCAGGGTTTGGTGGTTCGCCCATAACCTTCGGTACCCCGGGGCCGGAGCAACGTGTGCGGATCATCGATGAGCCGGAGCTGACCATCGAAGCCTTCAGTGTCAATCATTCGCCCATCGAGCCGGCAGTCGGCTACCGGGTACGCTACAAGGATCGCTCGCTGGTGATCAGCGGTGATACCAGGCAGTCCCCGGCCATCCTGCGCGAGGCCCAGGGGGTTGATCTGCTGATCCATGAAGCGCTGGCCAGTGACATGGTGCAGTCCATGAGCACCTGGGCTGCCGCGGCTGGCCGCAGCAATCTGGCGCAGATCTTCATCGATATCCAGAATTACCACACCACCCCGGAGCAGGCGGCACAAACCGCCCGTGAGGCCGGTGTGGGTTATCTGCTGCTGACCCATATCGTGCCGCCGCTGCCCCTGCCGGGCCTGAGTCAGGCGTTTCTGGGGGATGCACCGGAGATTTTTAACGGAACCCTGCGGATTGGCGAGGATGGGGATTTTCTCAGCCTGCCGGCAGGTTCGGATGCCATTACCCTGGGCAATCGCCTGTAATCGGAGGTCAGTATCTTGAAGCGATTTTTTGTAGGTCTTGGTCTGGTTCTGCTGCTGGCGGTCGGTGGCTACTTCGCTGCAGGCGGCAAGCAGGGTGTCATGCTGCTGTTCGTCAAATACGTCCTGCACACGGAGGCCGCGCCGACCCAGCCGGTGACCTGGCAGCAGGCCCCGGCGAGCACTCCGGCTGAGGGCCCGCGCCCGCCGAATATCGTGCTGATCGTGGCGGACGACCTGGGTTACAACGACATCAGCCTGAACGGCGGAGGCGTTGCCGGGGATGCCGTTCCAACCCCCCACATCAACTCCATTGCGCACAACGGTATCAATTTCAGCAACGGCCATGCGGGCAACGCCACCTGTTCACCTTCGCGTGCGGCGATGATGACGGGCCGCTATCCGACCCGCTTCGGGTTCGAGTTCACCTCCGTGCCGATGAGCTTTTCGCGCAACATTGCCGAGTTCAAGAGCAAAGGACTGCACCCGGTGATCTACCATGCCGACCGCGAGGCACAGATGCCGGCCTTTGAATCGCAGGGCGTGCCCACCAGCGAAATCATGCTGCCCAAGTTGCTCAAACAGGCGGACTATCACAGCATCCACATCGGCAAATGGCACATGGGCGAGAATGCCTCCATGGGCCCGAATGCCCACGGCTTTGATGAAACCCTGGGCTTTCTCCAAGGCGGCATGATGTTCCTCGAAGCGGATGATCCGAATGTGGTCAACGCCCAGCAGGACTTCGATCCGATTGACCAGTTCCTCTGGGCGGCTGCGCCGTTCGGTGTCAGTTACAACAACGGCGAGGCATTCAAACCCGCGACCTACGTGACCGATTACTTCACCGACGAAGCGCTGCAGGCGATCAAAGCCAACAAGGACCGGCCATTCTTCATGTACCTGGCCTACAACGCGCCGCACACGCCGCTGCAGGCGACGCGTGAGGATTACGATGCACTGCCGCAGATCAAGGACCATACCCGCCGCGTGTATGCCGCCATGATCCGCAACCTCGACCGCAATATCGGTCGGGTGCTGGCCGAGCTGAAGGCGCAGGGGCTGGATCAAAACACCCTGGTGATCTTCACCAGCGACAATGGCGGCGCCCATTACATCGGTCTGGACGATCTGAACAAACCCTATCGCGGCTGGAAGGCGACCTTCTTCGAGGGTGGTACCCGGGTGCCGTTTTTCATGCAGTTGCCGGGGGTGATTGCGCCGGGCAGCCAGTTCACGGCGCCGGTCAGTCACTTTGATATCTTCGCCACCAGTGCCGCGCTGGCCGGCGTGCAACCACCGGCGGACCGCGTCATCGATGGGGTGAACCTGATTCCGTTTGCCCGTGGTGAACAAGGCGGGCGTCCCCATGAACAGATGTTCTGGCGTTCCGGGGCCTATCAGGTGGCGCGCAGCGGTGACTGGAAACTGCAGGTCAACGAAACCCAGGACAAGGTCTGGCTGTTCAATCTCCAGGATGATCCGACCGAGCAGCACAACCTGGTCGACGCCGAACCGGCCAGAGTGAAAGAGTTGCTGGCCCAGCTCGCCGAGTTCAACAGCCAGCAGAAGGCCCCGCTCTGGCCGTCGCTGGTGGAAGCGCCAATCCTGATTGACAAGCCGCTCAACCGGCCGCAAACCATTGATGACGAATTTATCTACTGGTCCAACTGAGAGAACCGCATGCACACCATCACCCCGGCGATAGATCCCACCCGTGACAGCATCAAGCGCTTTGCCGAGCAGTTTCCGGCCGATCAGCCGGTGGTGATGCTCAATCTGCTGCGCTTTCGTGAGCAGGCTGCGTATGCCGATGCCAGCATTGCTGCGTGCACTGGCCGGCAGGCGTATGCCACCTACTCGACGCTGATCGAGCCGATTCTTGCCCAGGCCGGCGGCGAAGTGCTGTGGGTGGGCCGCTCGTTCGGATCACTGATAGCGCCGCCCGGCGAGGAATGGGACGAAGTGCTGTTGGTGAAATACCCGAACAAGCACGCCTTTCTCGGCATGATCCAGTCCGAGGCCTACCGGGGCATCGTGCATCACCGCACGGCGGCCCTGGCCGACTCGCGACTGGTGCCCAATAGCCAGGCGCAGTAACCCCCATAGGGCTTATGCAAGGCCCAGCCTGCGTTTTACCGTCAACATACAAAAGTGGGTTAACCCTATGCAAGCCGCTATAGGCACCGCCATCAGTTCTCTGCTGACCAGCCCCGGATTACGCGACACCCGGCGTTTTCTGGCCTCGCTGAGGCGCCGGCTGACCGGCCGTCCGGCGCAGGTGCATTACTTTCATCAGGCCGATGATCCCTATAGCCATCTGGTCGCCCAGTTGCTGCCGGGATTGCTGGCGCGTTATCAGGTGGAATTGCAGGTGCATCTGGTGCCGATGCCGGCCGATAACGCCGCACCCGACCGGCAACGCCTGCAAAGCTGGTCGCGCTGTGACGCGGCCTTACTGGCGACGCAGGCCGGATTGAATTTTGCCGACAGCGGCCGGCAGCCCACCCCGGAACAACTGGCCACTGCGCAAGCGCTTCTGGCTGCTGCGCAACAACAAGGCAGCTTTGTCCACCATGCGCCCCGTATCGGCGACTGGCTCTGGCAGCAGCAGGGCGAACTGCCCAGAGGGCTGAATCCATTGCCGGCGGAGCAGGTCGCGCAGGTGCTGGAGCAGGGCGCGGCCCTGCGCAAACAGCTGGGTCATTATCTGGGCGCCACGCTGTTCTTCGAAAGCGAATGGTTCTGGGGCCTTGATCGTCTGGATTACCTGCAGGAACGCCTGCAGCAGGCCGGCCTCAACCGCGGCAGCGATCATTCCCCGCTGGCCTGCTTGCCGCAAACGGTCACTCAGGCCCGACCGCAGAATGGCAAGCAGCCACAACTGTTTTTCTACGGTTCGTTGCGCAGTCCCTACACCTATCTGGCGGCCCGGCGGGCGCGTCAGTTGGCTGAACAGTACGGCGCCGAGCTGCTGCTGCGCCCGGTATTGCCGATGGTCATGCGCGGCCTGCCGGTACCGCTGGAAAAGCGCCTGTATATCGTGCGCGACAACAAACGCATCGCCGAGCGCCTCGGCTTGCCCTTCGGCAAGATCGCCGACCCCGTCGGCCCGCCGACCGAGCGCGGGCTGGCGCTGGTGTTCAGCGCCCTCAAACAGGGTAAAGGCACGGCGGTTTTCGAGTCATTCCTGCAGGCGGTGTGGTCAGAAGGAGTTGATGCCGGCAGCGACGCCGGGCTGCTGAAAATCGCCGCAAGGGCAGGGCTGGATCAGGCCTTTGTCGCAGCGGCACTGGCGGACCAGAGCTGGCGCGAGCAGGCCGAGGCCAACCGGCAGGAAATGCTCGGCTTGGGTTTGTGGGGTGTGCCCTCCTTCCGTGTTGATCAGGGACCGGCCTACTGGGGCCAGGACCGTTTGTGGCTGATCGAGAAGGATCTGATCGAGGCCACGGCTGCCCGCTGACACTTTCAACTCAAAGAGCCTTACCAAGGCCGACTGAAATGCCCGAACGCTAGTGCGCGATGGCTAAACAGGCCTTGGATTTCTTGAGCGCTGTTGGGTACTAACGTAATGACTACTGCGTAATAAGAAGCGCTTCTCCACTAAATGCCACATTGCCACTGCTGCGATCAAAGTCAGTAAGACACTGGCCAGTAGTCCAAGCAATGGCGAGTAACTGTAGAGGCCCAGACTCACAAGTATTTGGATAATAGGGAAGTGGCAGATATAAGCGCCATAAGAGAAGTCCCCGTACTTTCCAAAATTACCTGCGTATCCAAACAGCGCAACAAATAACACCAGAACGGCAAGCGCCAAGGGCTCAATCAGACGCAGCGGTACCCATACGCTGGCTAAGTAAAGTGATATGGCAAGTGGCACCAGCCACTTAACATGCCGCTCGAAATACGCCAAGTAATAGTAGAT
>JACCEA010542031.1_pt1 | contig 10122 bp, 10 predicted proteins | sample 7449851 | NCBI WGS metagenome assembly JACCEA01 (sample SAMN15323453, study PRJNA562643) | freshwater metagenome | isolation source: river surface water | place: USA:Blue River Watershed | collected 2017-08-18 | reverse complement strand
GCAAATTCGCTGTCGCCGTGCTCGCCAATAATCAGAGCGTGAATGCTGTCGGTGCTCACGCCAAGCTTTGAACCCAGCAACCAGCGCAGGCGTGACGAGTCAAGCACAGTGCCAGATGAAAACACTCGATTAGACGGCAAACCAGTCAGCTTGAGCGCAGCGGTAGCCAACACATCACACGGGTTAGTTACCAGCAGAATAATTGCGTGAGGTGAGTGTTCGAGTAGCTTTGGCAGCATGCCCTCGAGAATGCCAAAGTTCACTCCGGCCAATTCCAAACGGGTTTGCCCAGGGTTTTGCTTGGCTCCCGCGGTAATCACAATTACGTCTGAGTTTTCGGTCAGGGCAATGTCAGTGCCGCCGCTAATTGACGAGGCGCCGGTGAACTGGGTGCCGTGAGCTAGGTCAAGAACCTCAGCGGTTACCTTGGCCTCGTTGATGTCATACAAAACCACCTCACGCGCAGATTCACGAATGAGCATGGCGTAGGCCAAAGAAGCGCCAACAGACCCGGCACCAATCACCGATACCTTGGAGCCGCGCAAGTGCATTTTAGACCTTGGCTAGTGCATTAAGTGCTGCAGCCTTGGCTTCTTCTGCCGAGGTAGCGGCCAAAACCTTGTTGGCAACCTCTTTGCAGTCGGCTAGGTCTAGTGAGGCCAGTGCGTTGCGCACCACGGTCACCTGAGACTTTGAAACGCTCACCGAGGTAATACCCAAACCGGCTAGCACCACAGCAAATGCTGGGTCAGATGCGCTCTCGCCGCAAACGCCCACAGAGATTCCGGCCTTCTTGCCACCGTCGGCAATGCGGGCCAGGGTTCTGATCAAGCCAGGCTGCCAGTGGTTTAGCAGTGCACCCAGCGATGGGTTCATGCGGTCAGCGGCAAATAGGTACTGAGACAAGTCGTTGGTGCCAATGCTCACAAAGTCAACAATGCCTTCAAGCTGGTCGACCATGGCAGCGATCGATGGGGTCTCGACCATTACGCCAACCCTGTAGCCACCAATGCTGCGGGCTAGGTCTGCAAACTGCTTGGCTTCTTGAACGGTAGCGATCATCGGGGCCATAACCCAAACCTCGCGACCAGTTGCTAAACGTGCAGCCTCAAGGCTGGTCAGCTGATCCTCAATGAACTGGCGGTGGTCTTGAATCAAGCGGAAGCCACGAACACCCAGCGATGGGTTCTCTTCGTGAGGCATGTGCAAGAAAGGAACTGGCTTGTCTGAACCGGCATCAATGGTGCGAACCACGATTGGGCCCTCAGGTGCGGCAGCCAAGATCTCGCTGTAGCTGGCAACCTGCTGGTCAATGCTCGGGGCAGTGTTAGCCGAAAGGTAAAGCAACTCGGTGCGGAAAAGGCCAACACCCTCGGCAAGAGTGTCTGCTGCAGCGCCCTGGGCATCTGCCAAGGTGCCAATGTTGGCGCGAACCGGAATGACCGGGTTCTCGTTTAGAGCAACAAACTCAATAGCCTTGGTGGCCAAGCTTTCGTCTGCTGTGGTCACCACGCGGTCGCCAACAGGGTCAACCAATACGGTGTCGCCGTTAACAAGATCGGCGGCAGCTGCACAAGAAACCACAGCTGGAATGCTGCGTGAGCGGCAGATGATAGCGGTGTGGCTGGTTGGCCCACCCTTCATGGTGATTACACCAACCACGGCCTTCGTGAACTGAGCGGTGTCAGCTGGGCTGAAGTCGTCGCCAACCAGCACAATGCGGCCAGTTTCAGGCAAGATCAATGCCATCTCAATGCCGGCAAGGTCAGCCTGCACACGCTTTGAAAGGTCTTGAAGGTCCTTTACGCGCTCGTCAAAGTCAGGGTCGCCGCCAAGTAGTTCGGCAAAGGTGTCTACAGACTTGCCGTAGGCAGCACCTGCAGTCCAGCCGTCTTCAATGCTTGATTCGGCCAGCTCGAAAAGCTCTTCGTCTTCTAGCAAGAACTTCAGCGCTTCAAAGATCTCGGCGGTGGTTCCGCCAGCGCGCTCGCCGAGGGTGTCAAGAGTGTTTGAAACGTTGGAAATCGCTTGCTTCAGGGCAGCCTTTTCTTCGTCGGCAGACTTAGATGACTTGCTCCACTCAGGCAGTGGTGCCTGAGCCTTTACAACGTGAACTTCACCAACGGCAGAGTTAAGGCCGACACCTAGGCCAGATAGAACGGTGCCCTGAGCTAGAGACAAGTTACTAGCCCTTCAAGAACTCTTGAATCTGGCTGTGCAGGTCAGCTGCAACAGCAGAGTCTTCGGTCTCAAACTGAAGGGTCAGCTTCTCGCCGGTTTTGATCTTCAATGACATCAGCATTAGCGCTGAGTTTGCCTTAACGAATTCTTCGCCTGGGCGACCGATGGTGATGGTCAAGCCTGACTCTTTTACTAGCTTCACAATCTGGCTAGCTGGGCGAGCGTGCAGACCAATTGGGTCAAGAACCTCAACCTCTAGAGCGATAACAGACATTGAATACTCCGTTTTTATATAAGTGAGTGGGGTGAACGTACAGTTTCCCACACATTTACTCACGGATACAACACCGCAGTTATCCGTCTAAATGGACAATTTTGGGGCTAGTCTTCATTTGTATCTTTTCTACAAAAACAAATTGTTACTTTCTCGCATCTTTTAACACTTTTGGGCAAGCGCTTACAGCGATGCTCAGTATGGTTATCACGGGTTAGTAACAACAAAGCTTCCAAAGGAGCAAGCAATTTGAGTACAGCTATTACCACTGCAGACATCGTCATCATCGATATCGAAGCAAGCACGAAAGAAGAGGCAACCCGTCTTCTTGCTGAGCGTTTGCTAGCTGCAGGTCGCATCACCGAGATCGAGGGTTACCTCGAAGCAGTCGCAAAGCGCGAAGAACACTTCCCAACTGGCATCGAGGGTGGCATTGCTATTCCTCACGCACAGAGCGACCTTGTAGTCACCCCTTCTGTTGCTGTTGCAACCACCGAAAAGGGAATCGACTTTGGAGCCGAGGACGGCTTGTCGCACCTTATCTTCTTGATCGCTGCACCAGCTTCTGGCGACAGCGCACACCTATCAATCCTTGCTTCGCTTGCACGTAAAGTCATGCACGAAGAATTCCGCGACGCACTGCGCGCCGACAAGAGTGCTGCGTCAATCGCAGAGACCGTTACCCGAGAGGTTCAGTAATCATGGCAAAAATCGTTTGTGTCACATCATGCATCACCGGCATTGCCCACACCTACATGGCAGCCGAGGCTCTAGAGCAGGCTGGCAAGAAGCTAGGTCACGAGGTAATCGTTGAGACCCAGGGTTCAGCAGGTTCAAACCCGCTAAAGCAAGACGTCATTGATTCTGCAGACGCAGTGATCTTTGGTGTTGACCTAGAGGTTGTTGGCCGCGAGCGTTTCAACGGCAAGCCATACGTAGAGGTTCCAGTGGCCAAGGCCATGCGCGGTGCAACTGCGCTAATCACCGAGGTTCTAGAGGCTGCTGCCAACGGAACCGCCAAGCGTGTTGGCAATGAAGTTTCTGCTGCTCAACCAGCAGAGAAGGAGAAGGCGGCAGAGAAGCCATCTTCAGAGAAGAAGGGCGGCTTCCTCGGAGGCCTCTTCGGCAAGAAGTAAGTAAACAAAAAATTTGGGACCACGCCCCGTGGGCCCAAACCTCAAACTAGAGAGCTAATAGGAGACTCATAGTGAGTAACGCATCAATCGGAACCCGCATCCGCCAGTGGCTGATGACCGGTGTTTCATACATGATTCCTTTCGTAGCAGCCGGCGGTATTTTGATCGCTCTTGGCTTCCTTCTTGGAGCAGCTGCTGCAGGTACCGATGGTATCCACGCCTACGACGCGGCAAAGATGGGTGTTCCAACCAACGAGGGTGGAGCAGTTACCGGATTTGACCTACTAAACGTTGGCAACTGGGCATTCATCATCTTCTGGCTAGGTAAGGCTGCATTCGCATTCTTCGTGCCAGTACTAGCTGGTTACATTGCATTCGCAATTGCTGACCGTCCTGGTATCGCACCTGGCTTCGTTGCTGGTGCACTTGCAACCGGTCTAGACGGCAACCCATTGGGTACCGGCACCGGCTTCCTTGGCGCAATCGCTGGTGGTTTCATCGCTGGTTTTGCTGCTCTATGGATCAGCCGTTGGCCAGTAGCTAACTGGATCAAGCCAGTTATGCCAGTAGTTGTTATTCCTCTACTAGCTTCGATCATTGCCGGTGTTGCAATGGTTCTAGTTCTAAAGACCCCAATTGGTGCTCTTGTTACCGGTCTAACCGAGTGGCTAAACGGCATCTCAACTGCAGGTCTAGTTGTTCTAGGTATCGTTATCGGTCTAATGATGGCATTCGACATGGGTGGCCCAGTTAACAAGGTTGCTTACACCTTCGGTGTAACCGGTCTTGCTGCTGCTGGTGCAGTTGCTTCAGCAACCGAGTTCCAGGTTATGGCTATCGTTATGGCTGCAGGTATGACTCCTCCACTAGGTCTTGCACTTGCAACCACTCTTCGCAAGAGCCTATTCACCGAGTCGGAGCGTGAAAACGGTAAGGCTGCATGGCTACTAGGTGCATCATTCATCTCTGAAGGTGCAATCCCATTCGCTGCTGCTGACCCACTACGCGTTATTCCATCAATCATGCTTGGTTCTGGTGTAACCGGTGCTCTAGTTGCAATCTTCGGCAACGAGCTACGCGCTCCTCACGGTGGTATCTTCGTATTCCCACTAGTGAGCAACGCTCTAACCTACGTGCTAGCAATCCTTATTGGTACTGCTGTTACTGCTCTTGCAGTAGTAGTTGCCAAGGGTATCGGCGCAAAGAAGGACTAGTCGAAAGACAGTTACCTTTTAGGTATCAACGCGAAAGGGCTCAGCAGAAATGCTGGGCCCTTTTGCCATAAACTTGGGCAGGTGAACCACATGGAAATCGCAGAATATGCAGCGCAGCATGGACTAAAGCGCATGGGTGCACGCCCGCCTTTTGGCACCTATCTAAAAGACGCCTGGGCCCGCCGCGACTTTGCCATCGCGCTTTCAAAATTCACCAACGATGCCCTAAATGCGCGCAACCGCCTTGGCCGCTGGTGGATGGTTCTGTTGCCAACCATTCAGGCCACAACCTACGGCCTAATCTTCGGCATCATCTTGGGTGACAACCGCCCTGACAACTTCTTGCCGTTCCTGTTTACCGGCGTATTTTTGTTCTCGTTCTTTTCATCCAGCTTTTCAACTGGTGCTAGCTCACTGACCAGCAACAACGGGTTGGTCAAGAGCCTCAGCTTTCCGCGCATTCTGTTGCCAATCTCGGCGGTTATTCGCCAGCTGATTAACCTCCTGCCGCAGATCGCGGTTTTGCTGGTGCTTGTAGTCATCATTCAGCGCCAGGTCACCTGGAGTTGGTTTGGTCTGATTCCGGTAGTGCTTCTGATGATTGTGTTTAGCGCCGGCCTAGCCATGGTCTCTGCCCGCCTAACCACTCAGGTTCGTGACTTCTCAAACCTCATTCCTTTTATCACCCGCATCATGTTCTACACCAGCGGCATTTTCTTCAGCATCGATAGCCTGCTCGATGAGTACCCAACCTTGATGGCCATCATGAAGTGGAACCCGGTCTATGACTTCATTGAGCTAGGCCGTGGCGCATTGGTCACAGGCCACAGCATGGAACCTCAGCTGTGGATCGGGGCATCGGTGTGGGCATTTGGCCTGTTCATCTTGGGCACCGTTTACTTCTGGAAAGCCGAGGAACGTTATGGCCGAGATTAAGCCGGTTGATGGCCGCAAGCCTGTGGTCATAGTTGACGACGTTCACATTATTTATAAGGTCTATGCCTCGGGCAAGCGTGCCGTTGGCGAGAACGGCCGCAATGGCCTGCTCAAAAAGAAGACCCAATTGCGCGAGGTTCACGCGGTCAAGGGCGTTAGCTTTGTGGTTTACGAGGGTGAGTCGGTTGGCCTAATCGGCAGCAATGGCTCGGGCAAGTCGTCATTGATGCGCGCGGTTTCTGGTCTAAGCCCAATCGACCAAGGCAACATTTACGCCTCGGCCCGCCCAACTCTTTTGGGTGTGGGTGCGGCTCTCTTGCCTAATCTTTCGGGCGAGAAAAACATCTTGCTCGGTGGAATGGCCATGGGTCTTGACCGCAAAGAGGCCGATGCCTCAGTTGATGCAATTACCGAGTTTGCCGGCCTTGAGCAGTTCATCGAGCTGCCAATGCGCACGTATTCTTCTGGCATGTCAGCGCGTTTACGCTTTGCGATTGCTGCCCACCGCGATCACGACATTTTGATTATTGACGAGGCTTTGGCCGTGGGTGACCAGGCGTTCAGAAACCGCTCAGAGGCCCGCATGCGCGAAATGAAAGACAGCGCCGGAACCGTGTTTTTGGTTAGCCACAGCATGAAGTCGATCATTGACACCTGCACCCGCGTGATTTGGCTTGAAAAGGGTGTGCTGCGCATGGACGGCAACCCAGAAGAAGTGGTTGCGGCCTACAACGCGGCAAACGGCTCAACCACGGTCGATTAATCGTGGCGGGCAAGACAGCGAAGCCAGGCGGGGCATCACCCTTGGCAGTACAACCTATCTCGGTGATCATGCCGGTCTTGAATGAGGCCGGGCACCTTGCCGATGCAGTTCAGAGTGTGCTGTCGCAAAACTACGCAGGTGAACTCGAACTACTTTTGGCGCTTGGTCCTTCGACTGATGGCACAAATCTGATTGCGGCCGAATTGGCGGCGGCCGATTCTCGAATTCGTCTAATTGATAACCCTCGGGGGCTAACTACGGTTGGTTTGAACGAGGCCATTCGCCAGAGCCGCTTTGACATCATCATTCGCATTGATGCCCACTCAGAGCCAGCCGAGGGGTATTTTGCCAACGGCGTGCGCATTTTGATTGAGCAAAAAGCCGACCTTTTGGGTGGCATCATGGATGCCCGCGGGCGCAGTGCTTTTCAAAAAGCCACAGCCTGGGCTTACACCAGCCGATTTGGAATAGGCGGCGCTAACTTTCACGTGGGTGGCCAGGCTGGCGAAGCCGAAAGCGCATACCTGGGCATCTTTCAAAAGTCGGCGCTCACCAGGGTTGGTGGCTACGACGAAACCATTATTCGCGGTGAAGACTGGGAGCTAGCCCAGCGCATTAAGGCCACCGGGGGATTGGTCTGGTTTAGCCCTGAGCTGCGAGTGGTCTATTGGCCACGCGGCCGCTTTGACCGCCTGGTCAAACAGTTTTATTCAACCGGGGTTTGGCGCGGAGACCTCACCAAGCGTGATCTCAAAAACGCGCCTATCCGCTACTTTGCACCACCGGTTTTGGTGGCTGCTGTCATTGCTGGCCTGTGGTTGGTTCTTGCCGGCTGGCTGATTGGCATCTTGCCTCTGGCTGGCTACCTAATGGGCGCCGCCGGTCTAGCCGCAACTGCCAAAGGGCTGAGCCTAAAGTCACGAGTGGCCCTGCTGATTGTGTTGCCAACCATTCACTTCAGCTGGGGTTGGGGTTTCTGGGTCGGCTTCTTTAAGGGTGCTGGTCAAACCATCGATAAGAGCCGTGTTGCCGGTGCACCCAACATCGACAAGAGCAGAGCAAGCAAATGAGCGGGTTGCTTCAGGGGTACTCACCGGCCCGAATTATTGGGGCACTAAATCGCCGCCGGGCCGATCTATTTAGAAAAGCCATCTACCGGCCGCAAGACACCCGCCAGTTGCTTGATGCGGTTTTGTTCGAGTCTTTTCAGGGTGAGTCAGTCAGCGACAGCCCGCTAGATATTTTCAATGAACTAAAGCGCACGCGCCCAGAACTCAAGTTTTACTGGACCATTCGCAAGGGAAAGACCCAAGCGCCGCAGGGGAGTATCGGGGTGGTTTGGGGTTCACCGCAGTGGCTCAAGGTTTTGGCCACCGCCAAGTATTTGGTGAATAACAACAACTTTCCTTGGTACTTTCGCAAGGTCTCTGGCCAGGTTTATTTGCAGACCTGGCACGGCACCCCGCTCAAGCGGCTGGGCCGCGATATTCAGGGCAACGGGCCGTCAAAGAACTACCTAGCCACCATGGATCGCGAGGCGGCGGCATGGGATTACCTGATTTCGCCGAGCCCATATTGCACCCAGATTTTTCCGAGCGCGTTCAACTACTCGGGCAACATTCTTGAGGCTGGATACCCTCGCAACGACCGCCTAGCATTGCAGCCTGAAGGCGTGCGCGAGCGGGTGCGCCAGCAGCTTGGCGTGACAGACCCTGCCGAATGGTTGGTGCTTTACGCCCCAACTTGGCGCGACTACAAGGTGAGTGCCACCGGCAACTGGCAAGCGGTCAACTACATGGGCAAAGACACCCCAATGCCGGCCGGGGTGCGCATGATGTTCCGTGGCCACCACCTCACCCACGGCGCTCACAATTCTGCAGTAGCTGGCAAAGCTATTGATGTGACTAATTACCCCGATGTCGCCGAGCTCTACCTGGCCGCCGACGCTCTGGTCACTGACTATTCATCGGTGATGTTTGATTTCACCGTGACCGGAAAACCGGTGTTTTTCTTGGTGCCAGACCTTGAGCGCTACGAGGCCGAGCGCGGTTTCTATTTTGATTTCAGAGCCGAGGCGCCGGGGCCGGTATGCAGCACGGTAGAAGAGTTGCTGAGTGCGCTAGAGGCGGTCAAGGCCGGCGGTGCCCGCGAATACACCAGTCGTTACCAGCAGTGGCAGCAAAAGTTCAACTCACTCGAAGACGGCAAGGCAGCCGCCAGAGTGGTTCAGACGGTCTTTGCAAAGTAGTCTTGAACGCATGTCAAAACAGGTTGTAATTCTCGCTGCCGGCATGGGCACCCGCCTTGCTCGCCCGCTGCCAAAGCCGCTAACTCAGCTGCGCGATGGCCGCTCAATCATGAAGCAGCAGTTTGACAACATCGATGCCGCCTTTGGCGAGACCAGCCGCGTGATGATCGTGGTGGGTTTCAAGCTCGAGGCAATCATCGAGAGGTTTCCTGAGGCAACCTTTGTTTACAACGAGTTTTACGACCAAACCAACACCTCGAAGAGCCTGCTAAAGGCGTTGCGTGCATCTGGTGATGGCGGAGTGCTTTGGCTCAACGGAGACGTGGTTTTTGACCCTCAGGTTTTGGTGCGCGTCACCCCGCTCATGAATGCCAACCAGAGTTTTGTGGTGGTCAACACCGCCAAGGTCAGCGACGAAGAGGTTAAATACACACTCGACGCAGATGGCCTGATTGCCCAGCTCTCCAAGCAGGTAGTTGGCGGTTTGGGTGAGGCGGTTGGCATCAACTATGTGGCTGCTCAAGACAAGGCGGCCCTGATTCAGCGCCTAATGCAGGTTGACGACACCGATTATTTTGAACGCGGCATCGAGCTGGCCATCGAGCAAGACGGCCTCAAGTTTCAGGCCGTAGACATCAGTGACCTCTACGCAGTAGAAGTTGACTTTGCCGAAGACCTAGAGCGCGCTAACGAAGTTATCTAGTAGCTGTCTTGGTGGCGGCTACTGCCACAAACATTCGCTGTTTAGGCGTTCCAGGCGCTTTCAATTATGTCGTGCAGGTTGCGCTTTGCGCTCCAGCCCAAAGTCTCGCGAATGCGTGAAACATCGGCTGCCAAATATGGTGGGTCACCAGCTCGGCGTGGCTGAACATCAATCTTGAAATCAATGCCAGAAACCTTCTTGATCTCATCAAGAACTTCAAACACACTCGACCCAGCACCGGTGCCTACGTTAAACGTGGCGTGCGGGCGGTCATCGCGCTCAAGGTAATCAAGGGCACTTAGGTGCGCCTCGGCAAGGTCGTGCACGTGAACATAATCGCGCACGCAGCTGCCGTCTGGGGTTGGGTAGTCATCACCAAAAACCACAGGGTCTTTACCTGAGCGTAGGGCGGCAAAAACAATTGGCACCAGGTTGGCCACAGCGGTGTCAGCGAGGTCTGGCCAGCCGGCACCGGCCACGTTAAAGTAGCGCAGGTTCGCGCCACGCAAACCCCAGGCGCGGGCAGCGTTGGCCACCATCCACTCACCAATTAGTTTGGTCTCGCCATACGGGTTAATCGGCTTGCACTCTAGGTCTTCTGAAACCGCCGGAACATCTGGCATGCCGTATGTTGCAGCCGAAGAAGAGAAGACCAGCTTGGTTACTC
>JACCEA010115812.1_pt1 | contig 10122 bp, 10 predicted proteins | sample 7449851 | NCBI WGS metagenome assembly JACCEA01 (sample SAMN15323453, study PRJNA562643) | freshwater metagenome | isolation source: river surface water | place: USA:Blue River Watershed | collected 2017-08-18 | reverse complement strand
TGAGTCTGTTCGGAAATTCCATTACCATCCATATATAGTGACGGTACTTATCAGAATTCATAATCTTGCAATTGAATTCTGAAGAAAATTATTTTTCTTGGCCAAATCCAAAATATGAGTAACTGATTCGCCCAATAATCTGCTGCTGTGCTGCTGCGCCTCTGCTGCTGCTCTGGCCTACTAATCCCCTCTGCGCCTGCCTCTCGCTCTTTGCTTCGCCTCTTCAAAAGTGATAAATTGTACGTATTGTATATTGTACCATATACCAACTTCCCTTCCACGTCCATGTCCACTTGCACGCTCGTACACCATTTCCATTTCCATTCGATCAATCAAAATTTGGTCATTATTCAAGTTGTTGATTTTGATTCTAGGAATCGAATAGATTTCTTATAATCGAACAACCACGGTACTAGGTACAATATTTGTTATCACGTATATTGTAGGTGATACTTTTTTCGGCACAAAACCAAAACCTTTCATATTCCTGAAATATGGGTTCATCAATTGTATGGTTACAATGGTCACTGGTTTGTTTGGGATTGGTTTTGTCTGTGTATGTGATATATGTAGAATATATGACACATCATGCTGACAACTACAAAGCCCTTTGCGACATTTCTGAAACAGTTTCATGCTCTAAAGCGTTTATGTCAGAATATGCAAAATTTTTTTCTTATGTTGGTCTTGTTCGCGAAAATAGTGTTCTGGATGTTTCAAATGCCACATATGGAATGTTATTTTATATTATCTACGCATTAGTGTCCATTAGCGGCTCATCTTACACGAGAAAGATGGTATTGCTCATTTTATCTGTTTTGTCAATGGCTTTGAGTGCAGCATTATCTTATATTTTGGCAGTAATCATGCGGGATAAGTGTGTTGTTTGCTTCCTAACTTATGCTTGCAACTTTGGTTTGTTTGTTTGTGCATCGCTCTAATAACAGTATTCGAAGTAAGATTGTTCTGTTACTAACTTGCATATTTGGCCAAGAAAAATAATTTTCTTCAGAATTCAATTGCAAGATTATGAATTCTGATAAGTACCGTCACTATATATGGATGGTAATGGAATTTCCGAACAGACTCATAATTTATAGTCGCATATTACATTTAATGACTTACTATTATAGCGATTGGTCACTGATTGGTGGTTCGCTGTCCACACTTTAAACTCTAACTTTACCTGGCCAGCAATTTGGAATTCAATATTCATGTGGAAGTAACGTCATACCGAATTTTATGATGGTTATACTGATTAGCAGTGTGGATTTTGTTGTGGGTCTAAGTGGTTGGGTCTAAGTATGTAAATATTCATCGGTTAAGTAATAAAGCAGACTTGAAGAACATTGTTTATTGAGTTTATTGTACTTGTATAATCTTAATTAAAACTATTCACAAGATTTTGAAGAACACATTAATTAGGGCCTTTTCAATGAGCTGATGAGTATCCAGTATCTTGTGTTCCAAACGCTACCTAAATTGGACAATGTCTGTCGATGCGAAACTGCGAAAACCCGACAATAACCTCCCATTTTCGGCGATGCAATGATGGAAGGCAACGGCCAATTTCTGGCCGTTGCAACCAAGCGCCAGCACTGGCGCCGCCCTATTTGCCCATAACAACGAATATTTTATGCTACTAATTCGACGTCGATCATCAGTCAATCACATCAAGCTCCATTGGGTTGTGTTTTGGCACCTCATTCTTGGTGAATATACTTGGTGCGAGTATCTTTGACTACACAAGAAAAGGCGCGCAACAAGCGATAGGAGTTCCCATAAAACAAAATACTTTTATCAAGAACACCATAGCATTTTGAAGGGCAATTCTTGCAACCGTACCACAGGTAACCTTCTGTGAATCTTAGGCCTTAGATATGAGATATAAAATTTAACTTCATTTGCCTTTGTGAAGGTTGTCTGTTTAGATATGGACATTCTTGCACACGCTTGTTCAGAAACTGCTCTATCCTCGATGGCATCCGGCTCTGATGAAATGCTATTGCCTGGATTCATCGTTACAGATAGAAAAAACAAGGAACTTAATGATCACACATCTAAAGATTTGGACCATGATGTAGACGATTGTAGTGATGATGCAAGTGACAGTCCACTTGGCATTTCCGAGAACATTGCATCCATTGCAAGCGAGGACTCTGATACAAATGCTAAGCTCTCTTCACGAGGAAATTGGACAATAGAGGAAGATGAAAAACTTCGAAAAGCAGTTGCAGAATTTGGTGGTAGAAACTGGAAGAAAATCGCCGAGCAGATTGCAGAACGCACTGATGTCCAATGCCTTCATCGTTGGCAAAAAGTTCTTCGACCTGGTCTGATAAAAGGCCCTTGGACCCCAGAGGTACAAGCTTCATGCTTTTGAGCCACTGAAAAGTTTAATAGTTTTTTGTAAATTTTGTCAGGAGGATCGTAGTGTTGTGGAATTGGTCGCAAAGTACGGCGTCAAAAGTTGGTCTTTTATTGCAAAACAACTGAAAGGGCGGCTTGGCAAACAATGTCGTGAGAGGTAACCAAATGAAATAGCTTGTTTTCGATAATTTTCCCCAATAACATCAATTTTTGTCTAATCCATGTTCACAGGTGGTATAATCACCTTAGTCCAGATATTGTTAAGAAAGCTTGGGACCCCGAGGAAGACCGAATAATCATGGAAGAACATCAAATGAAGGGTAATAAGTGGGCAGAGATTGCAAAACGTCTTCCAGGAAGAACGGACAACGCGATAAAAAATCGATGGAATTCAACTTTAGCGAGGTTGATTCGCCAGCAAGAAAACCCTGATGCTTCACCGATGAAGTCTCCAAGAAAAAGGCGCAGTGTAGATGACGGCGGGGAGAATTATTCTGCCAGTGGTCCTTCAAGCTCAACAAAACGAAAGAGAGGAACACCAACCATTCCTTCTGCTCCTACACCAACACCAGTTTCGTCCTGTATCCTTCCTCTATCAATCGATGTTTCAGGGGATGGTTTAGAAGTTGATAAATTTGATACTGCGGAAATGTTAGACAGTGCTGTTTCGACATTGAATATGCTACAGCACAGTCCTGCACCAGTGAATGGCGATGTTCAAATGAAAAATGCATTGAATAGTGGAAACAATCGAAAGCCACCCAGATCATCGAAGAAACCAACGGTAGGGAATGGTGACGTAGAAGCAATAGCAATAATGACGGGGATGAAGCTTGGGAATGTCACTGGATTACTATCTGAGACAGTCACTGATGATTCTTGTGCTCCAAAACGTAAGAGAAAAACAAAAAAAGAAATAGAGGCTCAAATATTGTCGACAGCTCAGATATGGATACCTACTACACCATTGGTTAATGGTTTCAGCAATGACCACATGGCGTTGTGGAGTGCTGGTCCAACTGTTAGCACCAGAACTTTTCTTCCAATGGATTACTTGCCTCTACCGCCTGATTCGGCTCCTCATCCAAGCATGATTGTATATGATAAGAGCGAGAATCAAGAAAATGTACATCCAAAAAGGAAAAAATCCGTTAGTGCCAACAGTAGTGGATGTAGTAATCGCGCATCGCCTCGAATTACTACAGTATCGCCAATTGAGCAACACACCGTTACCCCTTTGAATTCAATTACAAATCGTCGTCAAGGAATAGCACTGAGTGTTTTGTCTCCCATATTAGAAGGTAGAAGAGAGACTGTCGGTGTACAGCTAGATCTCACCCCAGAACCTCAAGAAACAAACGTAGAAGCAGTTTCTCGTGTTGCAACTTTCAGCGATGATGAATATTGCGAAGGAGACAGAGAGGTTGTTAGTATATCATTGGGAATTGCATATGAGGATGTATATCGAAATGAAAAAATACATGATGATCAGTGTCATGATAGGGATATTGGGGAGCAATCAGCTGATTCTGGATCGACTTCTACGGAAACCGCTGAGACGGATGATCATCACGACGATAGCTTGGACTGTATTCACTTTAAGGTGAGATAGTTCGATTTGGTGCTCATATTGAGGGTAACGACAACAATATTCAATTATAGGAGGAAACGAAATCTCAAGTTGGTTCTTCCGTTGGTAATGCCCCATCAGAAGCGGCTTTGTTGTTGGAATTGAAGAATACTGTGCGATTATAGTAGATGGACTAGAAAAGTTGTCTCATGTTGACCAACTTAGAGCACATAATAATTGGGTTTTAACCGTTGGGCTCATTATAGTGGAGTAAGAAGTTGTAATGCTTTATTTTTTTAACATTGCACGTCATGCAGTGAGTTGTGCATAGTGTATTATAATATTAAAGTGAGTGCAAATACTGCTTAGCTTTCACTTCATGTGCAATCAAGGTTGCAACATACTGACCATATCCATCTTGCATGCAGAGAGCGAGTCCCGTTACAGTACGTAATGCGCATCCAACCTGTCGATACTTTTGAATTTGCTGTATTGCGCTGGCCTTGATGTCAACATTTTTGAACATTCCAGGCAAGGAAATCCACTTCCTTTGAACTTCAACCTAAACATCAAAAATCGAGTTTGAGGGGAGATTTAGACGGAATCTTCTTGAAATTCCGGTACATTATGGAATTACTGGCTCTGCTTCAATGAAACGAGGGAAACCAAGTTATCCTCCAATGTAGAAAATAAACCTTCCCACGCAACAGCAATTTTAGCACCATCTCGAGTAGAGACTACCAATGAGCATCGTAGTATGAACATTCATTGTTTCCCGCAGCCCATCCATTTCAAAGGAATTACAATTCGTCCACCAGACCCTCCCCAATGGAATTCAGTTACTTTCTATCATTCAGTCAACTTATGGTAAGAAATTTTAGAAAACTTTAGGATTAGTCCCAACTTTATGCAGCATCAAAGAGGAGTACGGACAAAGAGTAATGTCTGCCATACAGCCAAAGGTTAGAAATGTCGTCCCGTCTTCCTAAAACGACATATAATCTGATCGGTCATGTTTTTACAACTTTCAACTCATAGTGCAATCCCATTTTCATGTATTCAACCAACGCACTTGCTACTAACATACATAAATGAACACAAACTCTTTAAATAAAGAACTGATAAAATTGAGACGGTTGAGATTCCTAATGCTATACATTTGCAAGAAATGAATATCACAGCTAATAACCCGATCTTACCAATCCATTTGTGTTTCGTTGACCCCGAATTAGGCAGGAGAGCTTGAGTCATGGAAATTGTCAAAACATAATAAATGAAGTTAAACGAAGATTTTTTATTTTTTGTTTTAAATTATTATCATTATTATTGCCAAGAGCAATACCAAATACAGCAGTGCTTTGCTTTTTTTTTTCTTTTTACACAATCTTGTTATTATACTGATATAATATTATTGTACAAGTAGATTTTATTATGGTGCCAAATTTGAAGAATTATGGCTTCGATTATCTTTACATCTCCATGTGATTTGCGAGCAGCATGCAGAGAAGGGAAGTTCTCAGGTCAGACTGCTGGCCAATCCCCTGGCTTCGCTCAAGCAAATTTATGTATCTTGCCTAAAGAATATGCATTCGACTTTTTACTTTTCTGCCAACGAAATCCCAAACCATGTCCTCTACTTCATGTTTTAGAGGCAGGAGTATATATGTTGGAAGATATTGATATTCGTAAAGACTTACCACGCTACCGCATCTATAATGATGGTACTCTACTCAATGAAACTCTCGACATCACCAGCATTTGGCGTGATGATCTTGTGACTTTTGTAATTGGATGTTCTTTTTCTTTTGAAGATGCAATGGTGAATGCAGGATTGAGAATAAGACATATTGATCAAGGGCGCAACGTCCCAATGTATGAAATGCATGAGTTTTGTGTATCCCTGGAGTTATTTGATAAAATCATTCTGGTACAGGTACAATACAAATGTGATTTGCAAGCCAGCTGGTATATTTCATGGCAATCTAGTTGTATCTATGAGACCATTTAAGCCTAGTGAGAGTATAGGTGACTATAAGCAGCAGAAAATTAATAGAGTTTATTGTAGGTGAAGTCGCGAAGGCTGTCGAAATAACCAGCAGATACCCAAAAGTGCATGGTGCACCTGTGCACATCGGAAGTCCTGTGAGTCAAAATAGTGGTAGCGCAGTTGCATGTTGTTTATACAAGCTTTAAAACTTACTAGGAGGCGTTGGGAATTTCTGATATCAACAAACCAGATTATGGTGAAGCGGTTGATATTTATGAAGGAGAGGTGCCAGTATTTTGGGCATGCGGTGTCACACCTCAAGCGATTGTGATGAGTTCCAAGTAAGTTATTTCCCAAATCCCTCAAACCTCCATTTACTTTCTATTTTTAATATGATAGACCATCTCTCTGCATAACCCACGCACCCGGGCATATGCTCGTGCTCAATCAATCTAACGAAACTCTATCCTTGTCGTAACCACGTAACTCCATAGTAACTGCGTGTAATATTTATGTCAAATTTCTCACTTTTTCTTAGAAGATCTGAATCCACCAAAGCCCATAATCGCGGCAAAATCTGGATCGACCTTTTCCACTTCCAGTTCTCCATCTTCTACCTCGCCTTCATCAAATATCTTTAGACGCTTCTTTGTTTCTTGCTCTTCCTTAAATTTCCGCTTGAAAGTCTCTTTTTGTTCTTGCTGATCTTGGATTCGCTTTTCCTGTTCTTCCAATGCTGATATCCGATTAACGGTTGGTTTCGCGTTCATCCTTTGCTTCAACTCCATCAACTTTAACTTTACATCATCCACTCCTGCCCTCTCAACCCTCATACTGAAACCCAAAGCCCTTTGGTCTAATGAATGATGGTTTACAACAAATACAAACAGTATATCATGACGATTTGTTCATACGTTTTTTCCCATTTATGTGGCTGAGATAAGCAGCAGAGTCTTTCAGCAAACAACTACACACCTCACACCAAAACCCTGCACGAGAAGCATCTTCGGTTGGATTAATCACTTCCATCTTCCCAACTTTTGACTCCAAATCTATTTTCTCATCGCGAGCTTTCAAAAAGGCCCTTTCCGATCCAATTGGTCCAGCAGCACCACTATCCGCTGCCCGAAACTCTTCTTTCACAGAGGATAACGAGAAATTACGGTCATTGGAACTGCCATTGTTGTTCACACCCTCCGCTCGGTCCTTCGCTTTCTGAGCGAAAAATTCTTTATCCCACGTTCTTCGAAATGACATTGTGACCTCCAATGGTAATTTGCAAAAGAGTGACCTCTGATATACCATACAACACCTGTACACAAAACTGGAGAATTGATTCTAGATTAATTCTAGATTGTATTGTACAAGCTAGCTTGTAGCATGCTTAAATTCATACACAGGAAATTTATGGGCGCAGAGCGCCGGCCGCAGGCGCAGGCGGCAGCAGGCAGGCGCACAGGCCGGCAGCAGAGCGCGGCATATTGGATAATATTGTTGTAAAAAGGGCAGTTGCTTTTATTTTTTACGTTCCCAATTGGCGATGCTTCACCACATTCAATTCCAAAGCCCATCCTTTATTAGTCATTGTGTTGTTGTCTTTTGGACCACCAACGGATTGATCATCAATACCCATAAAATAATATTGGAGTGGTTAAAATCGATATATTTCCTTGAATGAACCACCAAAACACCAAACGTTAATTTTAAATAAAGTGGGATGAACAATAGTCATGGTCTACCAGCAACTCACAATCACTGTTTTACCACATGAAGTATTCATTTTGATAATCCAGTTTGTGGTTAAAACGAGCAATCCACTTCCTTTGTTGCTCTTAACAGAAGTATGCAAGTCATGGAGGGACTATATGAATGTCCAAGATCGACAGTTGTGGCATTTATTTTCAATTTTTTTCAATGTATCGCTACATATACCTCCCCATTCCGCATCATCTCGATTTTCACTTCGCTCTACCATGAACTATAAGCGGCACTTTTTCCAAATATATCATCGTCAGCAGGAAAGTAATCAAGAAAAACACGAATTGCTAGTTATAAAAGGCAAGTCGGCTCTTGAAGGTAAACGAGAATGTGTCAATACCTTAAAGAAGTTGATATTAAAGATTTTTCCAAAAAGGGCATCTATAATTAGTAACAGCTCAAATATTTCATTGAACATGAAATCTATCACATGCTCTTTGTCTTCTCGTTTGGTATCCCTTAGCGATGGAAATATTGTAACCAGAAAGCGTGGTAGACCAACAAAAGGTATGGTCAACAAAAGCATCCTTCCGAGTGTCTGCAGAGATGTGACAATTGATAAGTTTTCAACATTGGTTGACCCAATCTTTGATGTAAATTGGAGAGGATCAACAATAGAGGGAAATTCTTTGTTGACTCTTTCTGCAAGATATTCCCATCTCCGAAGTATGCGTTTCATTGTGGAAGAGCTACATGGTGATATTGATGTTGCAGATATGGGTGGATTTACGGCTCTTATTATCTGCGCTTTTCTAGGATTCATGCCCGGAGTTCAATATTGTGTTAAGCATGGGGCTAATATCGATCTCAGCGGTAGATTGAGGAGCGGACCAATGTTAACTGCTGAACATTGGGCGGCAGTTCAAGGTCATGGGGAGATTTTCCAATACCTCAGAGCCCACCGATTAAGGAGAGAAAGCAAGAACATCTCTCACAGTTCAATAACGATTGGACTTCTTGCACCAGCTGAGAGCAATCGTTTTCTGCCCAATTCAAGTGCTATTGATGAACAGCTTGATCCTTCGGCACCATTGTTGTTGGACGCAGGAATTACACAAGAATCGCCGCAAATTGCAATATCAGGTTGTTTTTGTGTTTGTGGCAAAGGCTTCTTTGGTGGCATGATTGCCTGCGACAATCCAAGTTGCTCTGTAGAATGGTATCACTTTGAATGTGTTGGATTGTTCGAAACGGTAAGTTGTCAAATTATTCATTTTTTCATTCTTCCTCAACGTTTTATGCGATTCAAAGCCTCATGGTGAATGGTATTGTCCCGCTTGCCTTGGCGAATCTTTCTCGCAACCGATAAAAATTAAAAGCGTTGCAGCAAATTCTCCGACAAAGAAAAGAAAGTCTACAACGCAAAGACAAAAGGAATAAAATCATTTTTAGTATTACATTTTGTTGCATTTGATAGTGAATCTACAGCACATATATTAGAATTTCGATAATCTCCACATCACCAATTCCATGAAAAAATAACTAACTAATTACCGTTTACTCTTATCAGGAGACATTACGCTGTTCCCTCCAATATGATTCGAAGTATTAGTTGGTTTTGGTTTACTAAACGCCATGGCAGCCCCAATACCAGCTTTGAGATCCATCTTAGGTTTCGATGGAACTGCAGAGGATGTTAATGAACTTGCGCCATGTGATGATCCACCCGATTTATTATCATCCGAATGCGTTGATCCATCTTGAAAGAGATTTCCAGACATAATATCACCAAATGCACTCTTGAATCCGACACTAACTTTGCTGAATGTATCACCAACTGCTCCCTGAGAAACCTTCTTAATACCACCCACATCTTTTAGACCATCTTTCACTTTTTGACCAACATCCTTAAAGCCTTCCTTCATTTTGTCTCCAACTTGATCAAATGCATTTTTCTGACCCTTCAATATTAGAATCGCATCTTTTTCATCTCTGTTTGCATCTGGCCACAATTCGGGAAACATTTCTTCAACCATGTGCTCATCGGTGCAGATCAACTTCAGTATATTCTCAACCTTTTTAACTTTAGCATTGACAGCAATATGATAAGGTTTCGATATAGTTAATGGGTCTTTACCCTCTGCTAAACGAACGTTTGGCATTTTCACCAGATATTCTTTGATCCCGTTGAGATCAAGCAAAAGTTGCCCTCCACCGTTTTTGTTAATGCGCTTCAATTGCCAAATAGTATCCAAAAATCCATCAAGAAAAGTGGAAGCAAAGCGACTACATACTTGTTGAAAGTAAACAGTCGACATTGAAAGGCGAATACGAGGAATGCAGTCGCTGCAAATCTTTAGCATATGTTTTGTGTATTGACCAACATCTTCCACATTGTCGATTTTTCCCCAGTCAATTGACTTCATGGTTTGAAAGTCTACATCCATACGATGCACTTCCCCTGCCGATAATACATCCATAGTAAAAGAAATTGTGT
>JACCEA010219517.1_pt1 | contig 10124 bp, 5 predicted proteins | sample 7449851 | NCBI WGS metagenome assembly JACCEA01 (sample SAMN15323453, study PRJNA562643) | freshwater metagenome | isolation source: river surface water | place: USA:Blue River Watershed | collected 2017-08-18 | reverse complement strand
TGTCAGTCGCGAAACATGAGCATAAATTATAAATGCAATTATTACTAAAACTACTATCAATACAAGTGATTTTGACTTTAATAAGTCCATTTTATCTCGAGGGTAGTGCGTACAATTGTACAAAAGTACTAATGTTCGCAAGTCCAAAATCATATGCAAATTGTTATTAAAAGAATCAGAGCTGAAAAAGCATATTGCATTCAGGGAAACCAAGTACAACAGCAAATCTATTTCTACCCTCTTAACTGCAGCTGGCGCGTTAATGGACGCATATGTACAACAAAGCAATCCTCCAAAGAAAAAAAATCCTGTTATGCCTGCGACACAGTAGTGAATCGTTTCGTAATGCAGGTAGGAATCTCCCGACCAAAGGGTCACACCACACCAACCCATCGCAACTAACACAGCCACGCAGTACCATAACCTCTGAGTAAACCAATCTGATGAGTCCAATGTAACTGTTAAAGTCGAGATAAAGCAAACTTGACAATATTGTAATGCCACATTAAGATATCCTTCAAATATGAAGTATAAACTGATAGAGAGCGATATTAAAAAGCATAAAATTTCAATGACTCGAATAGCTGGATGAGAAGATTGACTCTGCGACATCCTGCTGCTTTCGCTCAGTTTCGGTTTATCGTCATCTGAGGAAGGAAAGGATTTGTGCGTCTGTCGCTGATTTATATTTGGTGTGGAAGTAAGATTTGGTAGTAACGACTCATTCAATGACTTCTTCCATGTAACGTCATCATGTTCTCCTTCTTCTACGTCGTGGTGTTCCATCGGAGGATGGTCAATTACAAATACAAGCACAGCCACAAACTTTAAAAGAAAAAAGAAAAAAGAATGACCTGGTTTCTGGTTTCTGGTTTCACTGCCCGCCCTTTTCAGCCCACACTCTTTAAAATGCTGCATATTACATTGTAAAGCATATATACATTTAAGTTCGTTTTAATGCTTTTGCACTTCATTCATTGATTGGGATTGATTTTGATGATTGATTGTTATTTCCAATTCACAGAGGAATTATCTTACTACTACTATCGTGGAGTTCCTAAAGAATAATTATTTTTGAAGATGGAGACTCTCTCATCGGAGATGACGCCCTACAAATTGATTCTTACTGTGGAGAGTGGGCGAGATCTCCCAATTGGAGATATTACAACTTCTGATCCCTATGTTATTGCTTATGTATCCGGTAATAAGATTGGACGAACTAAAACCATTTATCGCAATCGTATCAACCCAGAATGGAAAGAAAGTTTTTTCGTGGGATTGTTTCATGTCCATCAACAAGTGTTATTGGAAGTGTACGATGAGGATCACAAGAATGATGATTTACTTGGCACAGTTACGATTGATCTTAAAAATGTTCCAATATCAACTGAACAAAACGAATATACCTATGATTTGGTTAATGCTGGTAAATTTAAATCAAATGGGAAAATGACAGTAAAGATCTTATTGACTAGAAAAGAAGGAACGATCAAAGTGTTGCCAGATCGAAAGGTTGCCATGAGAAGACAACGTTCAATGAAGGACCAAGATGGACATCAGTCCATTCAAAAAGTTACTTCTTTCAATACGGATTTGGAAAAATTTTCCCCCTCGTTAAAAGAATCCGATAAAACTGAAGATGACACCACGGCATGTTATGACACTATCGCGTTATTAACAGCTGACAACTTCTGGTCTGAGGCACATTCACTTGTAAAAACAACATTTTTTGATATATCATATGACCGATTGGCTTCATCTTTGAATATTCATCTTTTGAAAGACTTGTTGTATGATGTTTTGTCGGTGAAAGCACAACCAGGCACTTCCATTGGTAAATACTTTCAACCATGCTACAAGCGATATAAGCAACGATTTGTTTGCTCAACTAAAATTGTATTTCCTAATGCTAATGGCGGAAAAGTAGGAATATCAGAGGCAACAACTTTTCATCGGTATTCCCCACTTGAAGAAAATTCTATCCAAATTAATCTTAATTTGGATGATACTAAATTCCTGCTTATCACCTTCCCAAATCGTTTCATGATGTGGACATGGTGTAGTTGGTTACAACTTGCTCATGAAGTTTGGAGCGGACGAGTGGGATTAAAGTCTGGTCAGCTACCCGAATGGGCATCTTCGCATATCCTACATGCCTACCACAGCGACATCTTATTGTCTTCAACTGGTGACCACAAACATGGTAGATTGACATTGAACCTCGGCCATCCACATTGTTTGGAGATGGGAAAGGAACGATTTAATATTTTGAATATATCGAGTATAATTGTTGCAACAGACTCAGTGGCTCCAAAGGCTTATACCTTAGAGGTGGAGTTCATTATGGACAAAATCTTAGAAAAGGTGTCATCGTCGAGTAATATGTTGTTTAAAAGTGCTCCTAAGAATTATTTATTGGTTGCAAGTTGTCGCGATGAAACGTTTCGAATGAATAAAAATGATTCGAATACAAAATGTTTTATCGATTTTGCTGTTGATGAGTTGGATGTGCGTACACAATCTTTTATGGCAGGCAGAACACTGCAGGCACCTTCGGGTAGCAACGGTGTAGTACCTTCAAAAAATGGTAATACATGTAATGTGCCAAGCCCAGTGCTACTTCCTGATGCAACTTTGTCAAAACTTCACTTTGACTTGTTCCTCCTACGGGGGACAGATGGCAATGAGAAAGTAATTGGACAAGGAAAATGTTATGTTGATGCTCTTCTTAAACCTGAAAACTCGACTGGAAGTATGCTTACAAAGTTAGATAGTAAATTGGGTCAACCTATCATGAAAGAACTCACATTGGACAAAAATATAAGTAAGATTTTAAATTGATTTTTTCAAGTATGTTCAAACTTTTGTTTTCAAATATAGGCATCGCCATCACCATCGAATCCGCACTAAATATCCTTGCTCCTGAAGCGTCCATAAAGCCATTTTGTAGTTTGTATGCAAAATGTAAATTGGTTGGTCCCAATGGGCACTCTTCATCTGTGAAGTCCTCCAACGGGGAATCCAAGACTTCGATGGTTTCCATTTCTGCTCCTGGGAGACAAGGAGCAGTAAATTTTGGTACCCAGTTTGTTTTCAAAGCAGACCAGTTAGCAAGCAATCGTCACGGATATTTTAGAATTGAGTTTCTCATTGGCGATGGGCTCGCAGTGTTCACAAGTGTTGGGGCAGCGTTTGTTCCAATCGAATATTGTGCATTACAGAAATCGAAACTGTATCCTTTTCCTGTTGTTCGCTTTCGTGCTTCACCAATGGTGTTTCAATTGGCTGCAAAGGATGGGAAAGGATATGGTGAAGTGCTTGTTAAACTCGCACGTGTTGAGGATATTGTTGAGGAAAGTTCGTCGTCTGCTTCGAAGCCACTCCGAAAGATAAACATTCGTTCAACATTGCACGAATGTACTGTCTATAATACTCAATGGTATGCTGAGTGCGTTCCGATGGGTGGGAAAGATCATCAACGAGTCCCCATAGAGAGAGCATTACTTAATGTTTTGCATGATGGCTTAGAATTGTCAGATATCACTGTCGACACTGAAGAAAACTGCAATGGTTCAGTCATAACTGCAACTGGAAGTGAAAGAGAATCTGAAATTGTATGTACTAACCATGCTCACCATCATCAACACCAACACGATGGGCATTTGAAAGGAACTCGTCCATCGTTTTACGAAACACCATCTCAACAAGTGCAAGAAGGAATAATTGAAATTTTTGAGAGTCAGCGTCGAAATCCTTACCCACCTTTTGAGTGGAGTGCAACAGCATTGACTCGTGCCACATTTTCGAATGCCGATTTTTCACTGGATTACAAGTTTGAATTTAAACATCACAGTAATCTACCTGATGGTCTTGAATGGATTGATAGTGACTGGAAGATTGATAAAACACACATTAAAACGGATGAAAACGGTTGGATCTATGGATTTACATTCGGAAAGATTGTCGCAAATTATAGTCAGAATATCTCTTACACAACATCTGTCAATGCTCATGCTCGTCGCAGGAAGCTCATTCGCAGAGTTAAGATAATTCCCTCATCATTGCTAGCGTTGGAAGGATCTGTTGTTACTTCTGCAGACTCTTTTCAGCGCTTGTTTGATCATTGTAATGCTTTGAATCCATTATTGGGTAATTCTTCAGGGTCAACCATTATCAGTGGCGGTTCAGATACTACACGGGGTTCATTGTCATCTGGTAGTGCTGTAACAGCTTCTAGTTCTTCGAGAGACTGGAGACATGATCTCACCGATAAGTATACTGATGCAATTCTAGTTGCCTGTCAAGAGCGTCAACTTCCAACTAGTTCCATAGTCATTCCTTGGAAGAACATCAAAAACGTGTCAATGATCACCCCATCCATTCTTTGCTTTACATTTTCTGTGAATAGATATTTTCCTCCTCAGCTCAATAGCGGGTCATCATCATCGCGCTCACAGGCTCAATTCCATCCCGCAGAAATGGAGATATTCATATCAAATTGTCACGCCTCCGCGTTGAAGGATTTGATCGAAGAACGTGCTGTGTTTGCAAGAATCCGCGAAGATTTTCGACTGGTGCAGTCAACAGGAAAATTGTTGAACATAAAGCCTCTTGCATTGGACGAGGAAAGAACCGCAAAGGCTACATTGGAGCACTATATGAGCAACGATCAATCATTACCGGAAACTGAAGAGCTGTCCTTTGGATCTGAGGTCATGGCTGGCTTGGATGACCAATCCATTCAATTGCAATCGGTAGTGTCGGAATTGCTGAATAAGTATGATCAATCGATGTCGATGGATGCATATAGCAAGGTGTTGGTTTATTATCAGCGTTTATGTCGCCTTCGTCTTTATATGGCTTCATTAATTGGTTTGGAAATCGGGGATTGGCATGGTTTTAAACCAGAAAATATTAGTTTGATGCTGAATCATGACTTTGCTCAATGCCGAAAAATTGTTCTAGAAAACGATGTGGTCACAGCAAATAATCGTATTGAATATCTACTTGATGTTGCCGAAAAGCGGATACGGGACGCGGCACTTTCAGGATGGGCATTTCAAGGGAAAGGTTTTGAGCATTACATCCAAATGTTTGCAAATGATTATTTTGTGGAGATCACTGGTCTCTTAGCAGCCTTTTTTGAAGAGAAAGGACAAACAAATGTGAAGGTATGAAATTTCAAATAATTAAAGGCACAGTTGAACTATATTTTTGATTAGGGTCTTACGAGTAAGATAACACTCCTAAACACTTTTATGAAGCATAATGATCGATTGCAAGCGATTATTGAAAGTGCACTTCGTCCTTACGGACTAACAACAGAGCCTGTTGCACAATTGTCCGTCTTTCTTGATATTAAAGTGCTTGCACAATGGTACAAAGACGTCCTACAACAAGAAATGAGAGAACGGCTTGTACAAGTTCTGGATGCATGGAAAGATCCCAAGAGAAATGGGTCCGAACTAGCTGATTTATATAATTTCCCAATACCATGGATTCCCTTGCGAATGGGTGTCCACAGCAATACTGGTGTATTTTATTCAAATATTCCTGAAGATTTGGTGGAATATTTGATGACTTACTTGATACATGCTCGTATGAATCGTGAAGATATTTCGTCTTCGTTTCATGACTTTCTCGGCCAATTAGACACTAAAGTCTTCTCTTCATACGCCAATGTGTTTATTTTCCTTGCAGAATCCTATAAACAAGCATTACAGACTGGTAAGAATTGGACAGCAATTCAAGATTCCGATGAATTAGCAGAGTACATTACATGGATATGCAGTGTTGCCAATGATGCGTATCGGATTCTTGATAATGAGTTAATGGTCCCACAAAAATTGCTTGCTTCGAGTTCTTCAGACGGTGGAATTAAAGTATCTACACTTGCGGCTGATAATTTACCAGAAGAAGTTCTGGTGCAGATTGAATTAAGTCGACAAGCTTTCCAACAGGTACAAGTAATGGCCTTAGATCAATTGACTTGTGTATTATGGATGTGTAATTTCCATGATAAAGAAATGCTATTGTGCAATTGTAATCTATTGAATGCATTTAAAATGTTTTATCAAGAGAATTCCGATAATATTGTATCGTCATGCAAGTTTATGGATAGTTTAATTGAAGATGCCAAAGTATGTTTGCAGGACCGCAAAGAGTTCTTAGTGATGGGCAATTATCAATTATGCAAAGAGATGATGGTTGGGAAGGTCCTTATCTTGTTCTTATCGTTAATTGCACAATCTAGATTGAACGGCGATATGTATGACTTTTCCACAACACTTTCTTTGACGAATTCTTCGACTACAGCAACTTCATCGACTGTTTCGTCACTTTCTTCTCCATCCACAACCGCAATTTTCTTCACACAATTAAAAGAAGAAGGACTTGTAATGAAAGAGCGTTTAGAAGAGATGCTTGATGAAGATAGATACGCATATCAACAATCTGAAGCAGAAATGAGAAGAAGGTTGAGATTCAGTGTTAGAAATGGTCATGATGTTCATGATGATTTTGATGAACAGACTGAATTTTCAATGATTCCAAACGCTCAAACAAGGCTCTGTCTCTGGTTACTTGAACCAATATTGAATTTATTGACACATGCAATAAGTGATGGTGACAGTCTGAATGAGTTTATTGGAACCATCAAAGATTTAGTTATGGAGTCTAGATCATTGGCGGAAGGAGTTGCTGATTGCTTACAAGTTTGTTTGAGTTTGAAAGGAGTTAGAAAATATGAATCGCCGAAGCAAAAAAGTCATTATCAGTCAAATGTTACCCATGCAGAGGGAAAAACCCTACTTGGAAGTTCATTTGTTGGAAAAGCATTTCGCAGATTTTCTACACCAAATGCTCCTCCAGCTGTTCCCCCAACAGAAGCTGCTCCTCCTCCACCAGAACCTCGTTCTAAAGGACTACGAGGGAGTTTCACTGAATTGTTCAGTCATATTCCTGTTGGACCTATACGAGCACGTATTCACAAGCGGAATGAAGGTGGTAATCATGAAGGAACCAGAGATAGCGTTGGTCATCGTGATTCAGACATTAATATGGACGATGATCAGGCAGAAATGATGTCACTCCAAGAGATTAAAAGAAAAGCTTTAGAAGATTGCATAGATCAGCTCATTCAAGGACTCAGACATGCTGGATCTCCCAATCCGTATGGTAAAAGTGCTTCGGGCTTCATATCATCTTCCGGATCTTTGCGCAGATCATCGTCGTCGTGGCGTGTCGGAGATGATACTCACAATCAACGTATTGATGATCTTTTGATTTCGGTCAATCCATTTGAAAGACTTTTCAGTGCCCCACACACGGCATATTCTCTATTAGGTCAGATTTATCATACTGCTTTGCCATCGAATCGACGCGATACTCTATCGGATGATGATTTACAGAATGGTACAAACATGATGCAGCGTCCTAGCGATATGGGATCAAATATTGACTTACAAGCTAAAAATATTCATGATTGGTTCCATCGCACTGGTAAACAAGTTCAACGATCAAACACAATGAAACGCTTTGCATCAGTGTTAGAGAAAGGATCCACTGCTTTGCTTGGTGAAGAATTGTCTGTCCAATTTTTGAATCAAATATTGCAAAAAGATGATGAAGATGATATGGATGGAAATATCAATCATGTTCACGATCCAAAGGTTTCAATTATCATTCATGATGTAAAGTTATCAAATATGTTTTCATTGAATTGGTTCCAAACACCGAAAGCTTATTTAGTCTATCGTGTTGATAATGTTGCTTGTCGTACTGCTGCTAAAACTTGTGATGAAGGATTTGGTGATTGGACTAATGATGCACCAAAAATCTTGAAAATTGAAAAAGTCGACTCAAGTCAAATGGAGTTAGAATTCGATGTAATTTATGAAGGAATGGTTGCCGATACATTAATAACTTCTGCGAGAATTCCATTTAATCCATACGATCCACCTGGTGCTATTAATAAAGAAATTATGTTTACTGAGTTTTCAATCCATGGAAGCGCTGCTGCTAAGAAAGCTCAAGAAGAGAGTCGTTCAATGCCAAAGATTTCTGTATCGGTTCGTATCGTCTCCAATTTGATCTAATTGTCATTGAAGATGCGAGTTCTGCAACAAGTTCGCGTATGTAATAAATCTTGCCGTTAATACATTACATGTGGATAGTATTATGCATGGAATGTAGTATTGTAGTATGAGTTTATTCAGTGTATATGTTTTTTTTGTGACAAATGTGTCGATTGTTCTTATCTGTTTTATATCAGTATACTTCGTTATCCTATTGGTGTGTTAAAACGTGAGTATTCAGCGGAGTGAGATTGGATAAATCTTATGAAAGTGGTCAAAAGGAGTTTATGATTGATGGAAACTGCATCGCACTGAAAACACTTGTGTGGTATTCCTCGTGCGTTATATGGTTGTTTGTTTAATTTTCTCTTGTTTTTGTGATTACGACATTTGTTTTAAGTATTGAGATAGTTTTTGTTGTATATGAATGGATGAAAGTATTTGTGTAAGCAATACTTCTACCATAGGTTTGTACTTGTAACGACAATAATGAATGTGCAGTTATAATAATTCGAATGAAAGCGTTTCTGACCATGCATTGATAAAACTTAAGTTACTTTGAGTTAGCTAAAATTATTAATACATGACAAATACTTTGTCTATTACTATCCAATCACAAGATTATGCAATAATGTACTTCAAACGTTACAAGAGATCGCTATATATGCAGGCCTTATACACTATTATCTTCATATTCATGATCTTCATGTTCTATCACATCTTTGGATTGTAGAGGATTCACTATTGGTGCCTCATTATTAACATGATCATAATTAAACCCTTGATTACCTTTACTCTTACTCTGTCCCAATACTGCTGGTAAAGACAATGTTGACGGTAAATCTGATGATGAGAAATATCGTGGGAATATAAGAAAAAATAACACAGCAAAGAGAAGATGACAAACTGCAAGATTATATGCATTAGTAGCAACGGATGGAATAGTCTTCAGGTAGAGATCACAATGGTTTGATGAAGCATATGCATAGGAATAACAATGAGTAACTGCTTTATTGACACAATTACAATTATTTAAAGGTGCTCCATTAGCACAATTTAATGAATCTAATGCATATTTACTACTTCCAAATGATTCATATGCTGTGACCATACCCATATAACTGAATGAGTATGTACATGATTGTAAATCCATTGGAAAGCTATTATAGGCAGTGGCAGCACATGCTAACGCTATGACACCAAAGACTATCTGTACACCATATAGAATCATATACACCTTAAATGGTAATTTACTCATTATTATTGTTGGTAAAAAGAGTAATACACCAAAGAAGGCAATAACCGAAGTACCATTTGTGACTGTCAAATATGTCGATGCTTGTGCTGCTATAATCCCTTCAACAAACAGAATAATCGCAAATATCACTAGTGCCACCCGTTGAAAGAGTAATCTGCGTGATATTTCTCGTAATTTTGTAGCTTCTTCACTATTATCTTTATCTTGAAATCTATTGATATCACTTTCTCCTGTTTCTGCATTCATTGACGATGACGGAACACCATCATGACCATCCATTGGTGGTGTTTCCAAATGTTGATTAACAGCACTAGGCTCCATACTTTGAAATTGAGGTCGTTGTTGAGTGTCGTTTTCAATCAATAGCAACAGACGATATAAATGTGAACATCTTAGTTCCAGCATATGAATCATGCATTTGGAATTGATGACAAAACGACAAGAAAACCAAGACCGTTAGTTTTTGAGACTAACTCACAACGGTACTAACCCGTTGAGATTGATCAATATTATTGTATTATTTCTATGTCTTAAAAATTGGAATCCAGGCAGAATAGAATCTCAGGCAATTTGGTTCCAGCAGGTTTTTGTGCTAAGATGGTTGATCTGTTTCAAAACAATTTCATAACTATTTGCTACCCCCTCTCTCAAGCTTAGTACCACCATCTCTTCGCAAACCATGGTAAGCAATCTCAATAACAACAAAAAGTTCATTGTTTTGAACATGGACGACAGTTCCATATGGTTGCCAATTACCTTTCCGATGATGTTTCAAAGTGGATTAGAAAAAG
>JACCEA012568604.1_pt1 | contig 10125 bp, 11 predicted proteins | sample 7449851 | NCBI WGS metagenome assembly JACCEA01 (sample SAMN15323453, study PRJNA562643) | freshwater metagenome | isolation source: river surface water | place: USA:Blue River Watershed | collected 2017-08-18 | reverse complement strand
TCTTCAACGCAACACTTCGTGCTGCGTTTGCTTTTTTGCTTCTCGTCTGTTTACGTGAGCGAGCTCCCGACACAGCCTTAAAACAAAAAAGCCCCGACTTACGTCGGAGCTTTGTGATCCCGCTGGGGCCTCCCTTAAGAATCTAACTAATTAATAATCAATATATTATATTAATATTTTGAAGCCTCAACCCAAAGACGAGACACATAAAATATTTATATTACTCAGCATCTTTTTCTTCCATTTTTAAAATCTCTTCAAGTATTTTGTAAACATTTTCATAATTGTCATTTTTAAGTGATGATATTTTTTGTCTAATCAAGCTTTTGTTAGCTGTGAAAAGTTTATTGCATCGAACTTCACAATAGTCATTAAGTGGTCTTGTTACTTTTGATTTATCGATTAAGAAGGAAAATTCATCATTTGTAATATTTGAACTTATTTGGGCTAAAATTACATCTTCTGTTCTATTTACTTTAGAATTTGAAATAACTAATGCAGGTCTTAATTTAGCATCACTAAGATCACTGAAAGGGAATTTTATCAATATTATATCTCCTTGTAAATAATTTGCCATTCTAGTTTTTTAAAAAACTTTCCCAGTAAGCATCATCTTCGTTTTCCCACCCATCTTTTAACGATTGTTCCGAAACATGCATGCACATTAATGTGAGTTCTTCATCAGAGGTTAATGCTTTTGGAATTGACGAAATGGATGTAATATTTGTAGTGTAATTAAAGTTAATGGATTTCTCTTTTTCGAGAACAATAGTGTCACTTATCCTCATACTTATTGGAGCGATTGTCTTTTTTGATAAAACTGGATTTCTACGCTTGTCACTAGCTAAGTAAATGGCATCAAAATTGTTAGTTGAGCTTATATCTAATCCGGTAAAAAACATTGCCTTATTTTTTTGTTTTTGATTGTTGATTTTCAACAATTTTAATTTGTTCTTCTAGCCATTTTGATAAAGTTTTTGCTTCATTTAGGCTTAAAATTATTCCAGACTGTACCTGGCGAAATAAAGTTGTTGTGTCTCCATTTTGTATAATAGATGGCAATCTCTTTTCAATTATTTCAGTACCTAACTTGTCTTCTTCAACATTAAAAAGTTGTGAATTTGGCACACCAGAAATGTCCATAAAGAAATTAATTAAAATATCACCCTTAGGAGTAGGACCACCAATACTTCCTGTGACATATTTAGGTGTATAATCAGCAGGTTTGAGGTATTCAATTTTAACTTTCTTAATATTAGGCTGTTTGGTAATTACAGTCTTAGTCTTGTTTGGTGAATTTGCCATTGGTTTGTGAAATTACCTTTTTGTTTAGATTTCAGTGCAAATTTATTAATTTATCCTATTTTTTATGAAAAAATGAGGCTAAAGCCTGTTAATTAATATAAATCCAATAATCTTGATTTGATCTCTACAGAATCAGAACCTAAATCCTACCACCTTAATATTCAGCTATTTAGATTAATCAAAGTTAGGACCGACTTAAATACCAAGCCAAATACTCAAAACTTACGACCTAATCCTTCCATTTTTACTACACCATGCTTCATGATCAAATCGGTCCATTTAGCTATTTCATCTTTTTTGAACTTATTGACATAGCCATTATTGATCCCAAAACTTATCCAATTTTTGATGTCATCCCGAGAATAGGGCTCTTTTACACTTTTATAACTCGCTTTCTTGGGTTCATTTTGATTTGGCAGGATATCACTCATGTTACTTTTATTTTAAATAAATAGGCGCATCTAAACCTATTCAAATACGATGGGGAGGTATATATTCTAAAGCATACCAAAAACTCACTTGTGTATGACAAACCCATTATACACTCTATGTTTTTCCTATACACCCCTAGCACTTTTAATTAACGTTGGGGCATAGGCCTCATATTTTTCATATACTTTGGGGTTTTTATTACACACTTAATTTCGGATATTTTAAATTTTATTCCTCTCCCAGTTTTAAATTTATTTAATTTCATGGAACTAAATTTGTTGTATGTATATTGGTTATTATTTTATTAAAAGTGTTTAGTATATTGTTGTTGTTTGTTTAATTATGATATATGAGTAAAAGTGGGTATAAAGATAGAGATGGGGTTGATTGGTATGATGAAAGTATGGGTATGCCCAAGCATAATCAAAAGCATAGAGTGACGAAGAGATATTATAATGAATTTAAAGAGGAGTGGTGTAGTAAGAGGAGTAAAAAGTTAATGTTGGTTAAGAGTAAAATGGTTTTATTTGATTTTAAGTATTATCCGTTAGATAAAATTAAGGTTGATTATGGACCATTGGATTATGAGAAGGTCGCGATGTTTATAAGTAGGTTGTATATGATGCATTATTGTGGGTATAAGGCTGAGGACTGGGAGTTTGTTTATTTGAGTTATGATGATTTGGTTTTGTATTTGGGGGTTAGGTGGATTGATATACTAGAGAAGCTGAATGATGATGGTATAGTAATTTATTTGGAGAAGCCTTTAAAACGTGACCCAAGTAAGATGTTGAAGTATTTTAAGTTGAATAAAGCTTTTAGGGAAGTCCAAGGGAATGTTTTTAGCGAAGTGGGTATTAAAGATGGCAAATACGAAGATAGGATTTTGGGTTTAATAAGGGGAGGTATTAAAGGCAGAGCAGGCATTGACAAAGCAATAGAGAGAACATTGGATAAGACCGAGCTGGTCATTAGGAAAATTGAAAGCATAAATGAAGCTATTTGGGATGCTAAGCAATTAGAAGATGATCAAGCTTTGTTAAACGAATACACAAGTAAGCGCAATATTAAAAAGATCCATAAGCGACGTGAAAATATAACAAAGTCAAAAAAGGAGTATCAAGCTATTTTAAACCGTTATTATGAGTACCTTTGCAAAATACAGGCGTGCACTTGTATAGATGAAAAAAGAGCGCTTTATGGAATAAATACTGATAGTTTTGGTTATAGGATAAGCCATATGTATAGTAATGCGCCTAAGTTATACAGGAGGTACTTAAAAATTGATGGGGAAGCTGTTGTTGAAATAGATATTAAGTCATCCCAACCCTCTTTTTTGCATGCTTTAATAGTAAAGTGGTTTGATATAGATTATCCCAATAGGTTCTTGGCATTGCCACCCAATAGCTTTATTGATAAAATGCAGATGCTTGCTTGTAGCGATAGACTAGATTTGTACAAGTACATGGCAATGAAAGTAAAAGGGCTAAGCAAAATAGGAGACACTGCTACTAGAACAAATATGAAGAGCTTGTTTTACTCAATAGTATTGGGAAATCCATGGCATAAGCTAAAGGGTAAGAATAAAAAGAAATTAGTTGATGAGCTATTTGGCATCGGTTTTTACGATTTTTTAGTTGATTTGGCCAATATCGATTTTGGATTAGGAGTAAATAGGAAAGACAAGAATTTAGCAGCCTTATTACAAAGAGAAGAATCTGCTTTTTTACTAAAAATAATGCAACAGTTAACTGATAAAGGATTCCATTTTTTACCATTATATGACTCTGTTATAGTCAAGGCTAAAGATGCAGAGGCAGTAAAAGCCATTTTTGAGGCTACTATTGCAGATCAAATGCTCACTGGCATCATCCGGATCAAATAAATTTCTCTTTTCTAAAATTTTTTTTTGAACTATTATTTTCATTACTTAATGATAATGAATTGCTTGTGCATTACATCTAAAAAAATATGAAAATTTACCGCTATTTCTGATGTTTTAGGGGACCTGCTGCATATTTATTAATATAAAAACAAAACCCCTATCAATAATTCCAATTCATATTATCCAACTAATTCACTCATAATTAAAATAAACAATTTTAAATCACAATCGTTATGTCCAAATTTCGTCTATGGTCATCCCACCCACCTTAAAACCATTAATGCCCAATTAATAAAAAATACCCAAATAGGGTTCGGTTACGTATTTAATAATAAATCGTTTAAAAAATAAAGAACGGTTATAAAAAAAGTTGTATGAAAAATAGTAATAAAAAAAATAGTGCAAAAAGCACAAATAAGGTAATAGTTAATAAGGTTATTAAAAGTGTAGGTAAATTAAATGTCGATGCTAAAGGTAATTTAGTGATTGAGAATGTAAAGAAAATTGAAGATGAGTTAATTGTAGAGAAATTGATTGAATTGAAAAAGGCGTTTGGGTTTTTATGTTTAATTAAGGATGTACGTGCTATTAATTTGTTTGATGATTGTGGTTTTGGTGGTAAGACTCTATATTTAAATTTAAAGGATTTAAGTGATAGAGAAGTGATTAGTGTAAATGGTATTTATTTTTATAAGGAAAATAATTATTGTTTAAAAATTACCCATGGTAAATTGAGTTGGATTGATTTATGGAAGGCAATCGATGAAGTGGTAAAGTTGAATGGTAATAATGATGAATTTATTATTGACTCTTTTGAAGTAAAGGAAAGTGGCAATAGTAGATTTTATGTTAAGGCCGTAGTTGGTTTTAAAGAAGTTGATGATTTTGGTTGTTAATTTTTAGGTTTTGTATTTAAGAGCACCCTTCGGGGTGCTTTTTTTATGCCCATACTTGATTAAATTCCTTGCTCAAATATTCTGCTTACTTCCTCGAATGAGTAGTAGTAAGTCCCCATTACTTTCTTGTAAGGAATCTTGCCTGCATTACGTAGATTCTCGACTGTAGAGTAAGAGCACCCTAAATACTCCATTAGATCGCTATTTTTCATAAGCTTTTTAGGTGTGCTGTGTAAGACGTTCATTTGCGCTATCTCCTTGATTAAATCCTGTTTAAATTCGTCTAGCATTTGTTTTGTTACGATTTCCATTTTTCTTGTTTTTATATGGCTTTTAAAATTTGTTTTTCTGCTTTAGGTGTTAAGTCAAATGCTGCAAAGTCATTCATTAGCTTAGTCTCTGTAATCTTTGCATAGATCTGAGTAGTTTTTATGTTGGTATGACCAAGCATTCTAGATACAGTTTCGATTGGGATGTTGAATTCCAAGGAATTGGTTGCAAAGGAATGACGAGCAACATGGCAAGTAACTAGTTTATTGATTCCAGCTAACTGCATGATAAGCTTCAAGTATTGGTTCATCTTCTGATTACTTATAGTTGGGAAGACAATGTCAATATTGGATTTAGCTTGATGGTCCTTGTATTTAGCAATTAAGGCTTCCGCCTTATCCATTAATGGGACCATGCAATGCTCATCTGTTTTGTGTCTTTGTAATTTAATGATTCGCTTACTTCCTATGCTCTGAAAGATTTGGCTATTGGTTAGGTTCTTAAGATCGCTATAAGCAAGCCCTGTGTAACACATAAAAAGGAATGCGTCTCTAACTAAGTTCATTGTCTCATTTTGAATAGTAAGTTCTTCGATTTTAGCTATCTCACTCACATTTAAAGTTGATCTGTGTGTTACAACAGTCTGAGATTTGAAGTTCTTGAATGGATCGTCTTTTATGATCTCAAGCTTTTGTGCTAAGTGAATTACTGCTTTTAATCGTTTTACATCACGATCAATAGTATTTGGGCCATTCACACACTTAGACTCTAGATACATTCTATAATCGTTTAAAAAACGGTAATTCAACTTATCAAGAGGGTAGTCTGGAACAAGTAGCTCTTTGGTTAAGTATTTAGTGATTTTAGAATGAATTGATACATATTGCTTGACAGTGCCTGGGGATAGTCTTCCTTTATTAGTATCAATATAGTATTGAATCATGTCAAGTAATCCTTTGGTCTCTTTACTCTCTCCATATAAATGAGCTTTAAGTAATTCTGCTGAAATGATCTCATTATTCTTGGTTTTTGACTCAATGAAATCAATCACTTTGGACCTTAAGTCACTTATTTGCTTATTTAGGATATACGCTTGTTCATGACGAGCTTTTACTTGGACTTTTTTAGAGTCCCAATCTGCAATAGGAATACAAATACGTGTAGAATGATTGATTTGTTTATCAAGCCCTGATATACGTAACTTAATAATCCCATGATCCTTAATCCTAGTTCTGTAAGAACAACACAAAAAATACATCTTAACCATAACTTTCCTTTTTCTATTAATAAATAGCTCTAAATCAAGGTAAATAGTCCAAAATATGACTAAAATCTAACTCCATTTGAGCTGAATTCTATGGAAATTTCCCATTAAAAAGGGTATGAAGCAACGATTGAATAGTACTCATATAAATTATTTTGTATATTTAAAATAAAAATGAAGAATAGATTTTACTTATTAATATTAACTGTTCTAATTTTTAGTTGTCAGAGTGTTTTAAATAAATTTTCACCCACGGTTATCTTTGTGGATGATGAAGTAAGGCAAGCTGAATTTGATGTGTTAAATAAAGTAAAATTACCTTTCCCAAAAAAAATAAGAAGATTTTTTATTGATGAAAATGGTAAGAAAAAAATTATTTATTCTGAATGTATTTATGAATCTAAGAATGATGGTTTAATAGATAGCAAATATGTTGCTTTAAGAGTTTATCTTTTTGGTGATTCAAGTAATTATACAGTAAAATATGATTATTCATTAGGCCAGATGTATAGCTCTGCTGGTATTGGTTTTAAGTCCGACCTTGGCAACTTTATAGAAACGAATGAAAGTTATGGAACTGGCAGGGGAAGTGTGGAAGTTAAAAAAAATGGAAATCAAATTTTTTATGGTGGTCATGAAAATATAGATAATAATTTATCAAATAATAACTCTTCTAATAGCGAACTAAATGATGGTAATTTATCTAATTCAAATGAACTATCATATTCTGGAACGGCAACAGACGAACAAAGTGGAATTTCACAAGATTATGTATTGAATATAAAGTCAGATTTTAGTGCTGCTTCTTTAGGTGGAGGTCCTTATACTAGAATTGAAGATCAGGGTAATGGGATTTATATGTGGTTAGATGGTACTATAATCGGAATGAGTTTTAAACCTATGAAAGATAGATGTCTAGTTTATGGCAGTGATCGAGCATATTTTTGTACACTTTATAGAAACTAATTTAAAATCTTATTCATGAAATACTTATTTTTTTTATTACTTTTTTTTATTACTGCTTTTACTGGTTATTCTCAAAAGGCTGAGTGGATTGACTTTGCGCGAGATGGGGGTGTTAATTTTAAAATAATTTTTAATTTTTTCAAAGATTCTACTGTAATAAATAAATTAGATGAAAATGATAGTATAATTTCAACTGAGACAAATAAAACTAAAATTTTTATTGAAAAAAAAATTAAAGATAGTTTATCCGTGTTTTATTCATTAAATAAAGATTCATCAAATAAAAATGACTTTAATGGGGTTTTAAAATTTTATTCTATGAATTTTGAATTACCATATGTGCTATATAAGTTCAAATATGGCTCGAATAAAATAATACAAGAAGATTACGCAAATAATAATCATGGAATTTTTAATGGTGAAAATAAGCTATACTTTAATAGTGGTAAAACTTATATGGTTGAAAATTATAGTTCGGGTAAATTAGATGGAGAATTCATTGAATATTTTGAAAGTGGCAATATAAAGAGAAAGGGATTTTATTTAAATGGTAATCTTAACGGGGAATTGTTTAATTATTATGAAAATGGGCAAATCAAATCAAAAGAAAATTATTTAAATGGAGATATTTTCGGTGAATGGATTTCATATTATGACAATGGTAATATAAGCTCTAATACATTATATTATAAGGGTAAAAAAATTAGTAATAATTCAAGTTTTGATTGCGGCAATGATTTTATCTGTTTTTCAAATGGTTATTTTTACGATGGAAGTCAGAAATTATACTACATAAATGGACAAATATCATCTTTTAAGAATTACAAAAATGGTTATTTAAATGGGGAGGTTATTTTCTATCATCCAAATGGGGGAATTAATGTAATAGGAAAATTTCTTAATGGTAAACAGACTGGGTTATTTAAAGAATTCTTCGAAAGTGGTCGTTTGGAGGCTGTTAGAAATTATCTAAATGGAGATTTAAATGGGGTAGTTAATGTTTATTATGAAAATGGAAAAAAGTATTTAGTAGGAAATTATATTAATGGATTGCAAAATGGGGTTCATTTAAGTTTTTTTGAAAATGGTCAAATTAGTAGTACTTATAATTATATAAAAGGAAAAAAGGAGGGAGTTGTAAAAACATACGATTCATTGGGTAATCCTATATTTTATGAATTTTATAAAAATAATAAACTAGAAGGTTTGCGTAAATACTACATAAATGGGAGATTAGCAATTGCAACTAATTATAGAGATGGTAAAAAAAATGGCTCGGAAATAATGTATAATAATGAAAATAATATAATCCGAATAAGATATTTTAAAGATGATTTAGCAAATGGAGAAAGTAAAGATTTTTATAATAATGGTAAGATAGAAAATTCGGGTTTCTATCTTAACAATAAATTACATGGTCAATGGATGTTTTATAATATTTTTGGAAGACTAACAGAAAGCCAAATTTGGGATAACGGCACTAAAATAAGTGTCAAGTTTTATCGTTAAATACTTATTAATATTTTAACAATTCATTTTTAATAAGATACAAACTTATTGCCAAAAGGGAAGTGTTTATATTTAGATTAACCTAATTATATTACAGTAAGGCAATTTAGATACAATTAATAAAACAAAACTTTTTTGAAATATTCATGATATAATCCATGATTTCCTTCTCCATATGACTCATATATAAATTTATTTCCTGGCTTCAATTTATCAAGAAATGCATCTTTTTCTATGCCATCTTTTAATTGATTAATGTCACCAAGAAATACCAAAATCTCTGAACCTACATCTGTCTTAATAGTTAATAAAAAGGGTTCACCATATGTGATATCATACTCATTGTTAACAAACTTATTTTTTTCGAAATTTACTATAGTTGCCTTATTACTCTCTTCTGAAATAGGATTTATATCTTTTAATTTGTATTCATTATAACTAACTACATCCTTTAAAAATTTATTAGATTTGGTAAAAAAATCTAATGAGAAGAAATTGGTAAATTTAATTAATAATGATTTAAAATTATTTTCAAGTTTCTCATCAATAAGAAAAATATTACCAAAAAAACCAAAAGCTACTATTTGATTTTCGAATGAAGATGTCGATAATAAATAATAGTTGGTATAGTCAATATGTTTTTCTATTATTTCAGATACTGTACTTTTTCCATTACCAACTGATAAAGATTCTGCATTAAAAAAATAGGGATTAGTTCTTATAATTTGTTCAATTCCATTCTTTAAAGCATTACTATGCTTTTTTTCATTTGGATTTAAGATAATAACTGATATTAAAACAATTAATAGTATTATTTTTTTCATATTTTACACATTTATATTACTCAAATATAAACAACAATATAAATAATATATAAATTTATTTATATTAATTTATTTAATTATATTTATTTCAAATTTAATGTTATGAAAAATCAAAGAAATTTAATATTAGGGATAATATTAGCTATTATTATTGTCCTTGGTTTTACTAATCCAGATACAAATACCCATATAAACGCTTATATAGAAAAGATCGAAAAGCAAATTGATCAAGACACGTTGATTAGAAATATTAGATATAAAAACAATGATTTGGCATCTGAAATTAAAAATTCATTATTAAATGATTATAAAGAAGGTAAACATGAAAGAAGGAATTTTATTATATTTTCAAAAATTGATAATATTTCAATTGGATTTTTAAATCATATTTGGGTTTTGCCAGATTTTAATGAAGAAACAATAAGAACAAATTTGGTCTTTAGCTTATCTAAAATATTAAATCATAAGTTTGACACTAGATATTATAGCGATGTAATACTAATTTGTGATGAGGCACTGAAAGGTTCGAAAGATGGATTTAAAGTAAATAAAGCTTTAATTAGAGATGGTTATTTTAATTCATTCAGAGCTAGGTGTAATTTGATTTTAAATAAATATTCAGAGGCAACTAATGATTTGAATTTATTGGATCAAAATAATTTAGCATCAGATTGGGATTATTATACTGCATACAGTGTATATGATAATCTTGGTAATGTATCAAGCGCACTGTATTATATAAACAAAGCAATTGAAAAAAATGATAAAGAAGGT
>JACCEA010827294.1_pt1 | contig 10125 bp, 5 predicted proteins | sample 7449851 | NCBI WGS metagenome assembly JACCEA01 (sample SAMN15323453, study PRJNA562643) | freshwater metagenome | isolation source: river surface water | place: USA:Blue River Watershed | collected 2017-08-18 | reverse complement strand
GGTTCAGACGGTGTTCTATACCAGCTACCAGACCAGCAGTTCGCGAACCTTTACTGGTTCCGCTACGACTGGTTCAGCGACCCAGACATCCAGAAGCAGTTCAAGGACATCTACGGCTACGACCTAGGTGTACCAGTTAACTGGTCAGCCTACGAAGACATCGCTAAGTTCTTCTCCACCGAGGTAAACGGAGACGGAACCATCGATGGCGTCAAGGTCTACGGACACATGGACTACGCAAAGCCAGGACCATCGCTACAGTGGCGTTTCACTGACGCATGGCTCTCGATGGCAGGAAACGGTGACAGCACTCAGGGAACTCCAAACGGTCTTCCTGTTGATGAGTGGGGTATCCGTGTTGAGCAGTGTCACCCAGCTGGATCATCAGTATCCCGCGGTGGAGACCTGAACGGCCCTGCATCGGTTTACGCTCTGCAGAAGTTCCTTGACTGGTTCGAGTACGCTCCACCAACAGCAAAGGGTATGGACTTTAGCGAGTCCGGTCCAGTTGTTGGTCAGGGACAAATTGCTCAGCAGATGTTCTGGTACACAGTATTCACTGCATCAGCAACTGACCCAGCACTACCAGTTATGAACGAAGACGGCACTCCTAAGTGGAGAATGGCTCCAAGCCCACACGGTTCATACTGGCAAGAAGGCCAGAAGCTTGGTTACCAGGACGTAGGTTCATGGACATTCATGAAGCACGCCGATGAGAAGAAGCGCGCTGCTGCATGGCTATACGCACAGTTCGTAACTTCCAAGACAGTTGACGTTGCTAAGTCAATTGCTGGAACTACCTTCATCCGTCAGTCAACCCTAGATCACCCATACTTCACTGAGAATGCAGCGAAGTACGGTGGTCTAATTGAGTTCTACCGCTCACCAGACCGCGTGGCCTGGTCACCAACCGGTACGAACGTTCCTGACTACCCAACCATCTCCAACCTCTGGTGGCAGTCCATCAGCAAGGCTGCATCAGGTGAGTTCACTGCCCAGGAGGCTATGAACGAACTGGCTGCCGCACAGGACGAAGTAATGATTCGTCTTGAGCAGTCAAACCCTGACGCTAACTGTGCTGTGAAGATGAACCCAGAGCGGGATGAGCAGTACTGGCTAGACCAGCCAGGCGCACCAGTTCCAAAACTAGCTAACGAGAAGCCAGCTGGCGAGACCGTTAACTACGACGAACTAGTCAAGCGCTGGGCTGAAAACTAACAATTAGTTAGTGAACCGATAGTGCTGGCTGGCAACCTAGGTTGCCAGCCAGCATTATTCACATAGAGAGGTAATTGGCATGATCGAGCCAGCTAAATCACCACTGCTTCCTCTGCTCGACGGCAACACCATCCCGCAGCTTGGGCTTGGTGTTTACAAAGTAGAAAACGAAATTGCTGGACCGTTGGTGTCGCAGGCTTTGCAAGTTGGCTATCGGCTGATTGATACTGCCTCGATGTATCAAAACGAAGCTGGTGTTGGCGAAGGAATTGTTGATTCCGGTGTCCCCAGAGAAGAAGTAATTGTCGCAACCAAGTTCTGGATGGACGATCTTGGCTACAGCAACACACTAAAAGCTTTTGAAAAGAGCCTGAGCTTACTCGGCCTTGACTACCTCGACTTTTATCTGATTCATTGGCCTGCCCCTAAGCGCGGTCTTCTTTATGTTGAATCTTGGCAGGCCATGGAAAGGCTCAAGAACGAAGGATTGGTTAGGTCAATCGGTGTAAGCAACTTCCACTCCCATCACCTGGATCAGATTTTAAAAGTTGCAGAACACATTCCAGTTTTGAATCAGGTTGAGCTACACCCACTGCTCACCCAAGAGCCACTGATGGCCTACCACGCCTCTCACTCAATTCTCACTCAAGCCTGGTCGCCGCTTGCCAGGGGACAGATTCTAAGCAATGAGCTGGTGAACTCAATCGCCAAATTACATAATCGCTCTGCTTCACAAATTGTTTTGCGCTGGCACATTCAAAGGGGAGTCGCGGTTATTCCCAAGTCAACTTCAAAAGATCGCATCATTGAAAACCTAAATGTTTTTGACTTTGAGCTAAGCGCAGATGAGATTAGTGCAATCAGCGCACTAAATGTCAATTACCGAACCGGTGTTGATCCAGAAGATCGCAACTAGCTTTAGCTACTCAACCCAATCCAAGGTGCGGGTGACAGCCTTTTTCCAGAGTGCGATTCTGGTTTCTCTGTCTTCTTTTTCCATGGCAGGTAGCCAGCGCTTTCCTTCGCGCCACTTACTTCTGAGCTGATCCAGACTCTCCCAATAGCCAACTGCCAAGCCTGCTGCATACGCAGCTCCCAGCGCTGTTGTCTCGGCAATCACAGGGCTGATTACTGGCACACCCAGAATGTCAGCCTGAAACTGCATCAGGGTGTTGTTCTTGGTCATTCCACCATCAACCTTCAGTTCAGCCAGCGCAACACCGGAGTCGGCATTGAGGGCTTCTAACACTTCTAGAGTTTGAAAAGCGGTGGCTTCGAGAGCTGCCCTAGCGATGTGAGCTTTGTTGATGTATCTGGTCAGCCCAACCAGCGCACCTCGTGCATCTGGTCGCCAGTGCGGCGCGAACAGGCCGCTGAAGGCAGGAACAAAGTATGCGCCACCGTTATCTGGAACTGTGTTTGCTAGCGCCTCAACCTCGGATGCGTCATCGAAGAACCTTAGGTTGTCTCTGAGCCACTGAATCAGCGAACCAGTAACCGCTATCGAACCCTCTAGGGCATAGTGAGCAGGGCCCTGCCCTAGTCGGTAGGCAACGGTGGTAAGCAAGCCGTTTTTCGACAGCACGACATCTTCGCCGGTATTGAAGATTAGGAAGTTTCCGGTGCCGTAGGTGTTCTTGGACTCACCTTTATTAAAGGCTGCTTGACCAAAGGTTGCCGCCTGCTGGTCGCCCAGCATTCCAGATATTGGCACTCCGCGCAGCAAGCTGCTTTCACTGACGGTTCCCAAAAGCTCTGACGATGAGCAAATCTCTGGCAGCAGACTCATAGGTATTTCGAATGCGTCAACCAACTTCTTGTCCCAGGCCAGAGTGCGCAGATCCATTAGGAGCGTGCGGCTGGCGTTGGTTACATCGGTTTTGTGAACGCCGCCATCAACACCACCGGTGAAGTTCCATAGCAACCAGGTGTCCATGGTTCCAAACAACAAATCCCCAGCTTCCGCTGCTTGGCGAGCTCCGGGTACATTTTCTAAAATCCAAACAATCTTGGTGGCGGAGAAAAAGGTTGCCAGTGGCAGACCAGTAATTTCACGGAATCTGTTTACGCCGCCATCCTTGGCTAGTCGATCAACAATTGGCTGTGTTCTGGTGTCTTGCCAAACTAGTGCGTTGTAAACAGGAAGACCTGTTTTCTTGTTCCAGACAACAGTGGTTTCTCGTTGATTCGTAAAACCAACAGCAGCAATGGAATGCCTGGTGATGTTTCCGCGGCTGAGTGCCTGTCCAACCACTTCGCGAGCATTGTTCCAAATTTCCATTGGATCATGCTCAACCCAACCAGCCTGCGGCATGATCTGCTTGTGTTCCATCTGGCCGGTGGCAATTGAAGAGCCTGCGGAATCGAAGATTATTGCTCGTGTGCTGGTAGTTCCCTGGTCAACGGCAATTACGTATTTGTCCATACTGGCGCTCCCTAGCTTCATTGATTGCACAGCGCTAATCAAGAAGAATAGTGCAATTCAGCAATCGGGTAAATCGCATAGAGCCCAGTCAGTTACGCCCCAGTTAGCTGCCGACTCAGAATTAGGCAGCCAAGAGACAGCCAATTTCCAGCCACAAATAGTTGGCGAAGGTAGCATTGAGGTTGGCCTAAGTGAATCTAGCCACAACAAGTAGATCAACTGATTGAAGAGAACCCTTGACTGAGCGCGTTTTAGAGAAACCTGCCAGCCACACCATTGTTCGGCTGGAACTGCAGGTATTGCGTGCACTGGCAGTTATTTCGGTGGTCCTTTACCACTTATATCCGAACCTAGTTTCTTCCGGTCTACTTGGCGTCGATGTTTTCTTTGTTCTATCGGGCTACCTGATCACATCTTTGATTTGGCGAGACTTTGAGCACCGTAAGGGACGAGCACTCTTTAGTGAGCTCTCTAGGTTCTGGGCACGAAGGGCCAGGCGGCTTCTTCCTGCCGCGCTTCTAGTGCTTGTCACTACCTTCCTGGCAGGTCTTTGGCTAGGACCGAGGACTTGGTGGCTAGATAGCTCTGGCAGCTTCTTCGCCTCCGCCGCCTATGTTGCCAACTGGTATTTCGGTTTTGAGGCAACTGATTATTTGCGGGCTGATGCAGCCGTCAGCCCATACCAACACTTCTGGTCGCTTTCGGTGGAAGAGCAGTTCTATGTTCTCTGGCCACTGCTAGTGATGCTCGTAATTGCGCTATCGATTAGAAAGAAACTGAACTTCACGATTGCGCTAATGGTTGTTTTGTCAGTTGGTTCATTTGCTTTTGCGTTCTACTCAGCATCTACTGATCCTGGCTTTGGTTTCTACAACACCTTCACCAGAATCTGGGAGTTTGGATTTGGAGCAGTCCTAGCGCTATGGCAGTACAAATCAAAACCAACTCTTCCAGCCAAGTTTTTCGGCATTAGTTGGCTACTTCTTATCGTGGTGATGTTTATTCCGCACACCCAACAGACATTGCTGTGGCAAACTCTGGCGGCTGTTGCGCTAAGCGTTGTAGTGATCATTGCATCAGAGCAGAAGCTGGCTGGGCCTCGCTGGCGTTCGCTGCACTGGGTTGGCGACTACTCCTACGGCATTTATCTCTGGCACTGGCCAGTGTTGATTTTGGCTCCTTGGGTAATTGGTTCCAGTGCATTGAGTGCAAACATCTTTGAGCAACTTGCGATGATCGCTCTTACCTTTGTGCTGGCTTATTTGTCTAAGCGGTTCCTGGAAGATCCAATTAGGTTTGGTCGTTTTTCCAAACTTCCAAACCTCACCCAGATCACAGCGCTGCTTGCAATTACAGCTGCGCTGATAGTTTCCTTTGCTCAAATCGAGCGCTCGGTTAGACAGAGCGTGAGCGAGAGCGAAGCCAGCGGAGAGGTAATTCTGCCCGGTGATGAAGACCCGACCAAACTAATTCCTGCGCTCTCGCAGCTTGCGGATGACAAGCCCAGGGTTGAAGAAGGAAACTATGTTGTCAGGGTTGGCAAGCCTGGCTTTATAGTTTCTGAATTCGGCGACACCTCATCCAGCAAGAGAATTGCACTCATTGGTGACTCTCACGCCAGACAGTTCTTTGAGCCAATCGAAGCGGTAGCGATAAAAAACAAACTGCAACTCGACGTAATCTCAAAGACTGCTTGCCCTGTTCAGCACCCAGACGACTACCAACTTGGAACAACGGGTGGCGGTCAGTATTGCGAGGAATGGAACCAAGAACTTGGGCGTTACCTCGCAGCTAATGACTATGACCTTCTGATTACCCTGAATTCAACCCTGATTCACGACGGAAAACCAAAGCCAACCCGCTCCTTTGTCGCAGCAGTTAGCTCTTGGGTTGAAATGGGTCACAACGTCTTGGTTGTTAGGGACAACCCAAAACCAAGCGTGGAAGATCAGATTTCTGACTTTCGCTATTGCATTGAGCAGCAGGGGCTAGACGCTGCAACTAAGTGCAGAGTTCCAAAGGATGAAGCAATGCTCCCTCCTGATGCTTTTTACAGAGAAGCCAGCAAAGTTACCGGCGTCAACACCTTAGATCTAACCGATGTCTTTTGTGATGAGCAGTGGTGTCCAGTAATCATCGACGGGATGATTGTTTATCGCGATGGAAGTCACGTCACCAATACTTTTGCCCGGACATTGGAAGATGAATTCAACGCCAAGATTGTTGAACTGCTAAGTAGATAGTGAGCTCTACCTCCGAGCAAGTGCAGCACTGGCCGATAATCAGTTACTAACTAGGTGTTTGCGGAGTAGAGTCAAACTAATGAGCAAAAATGAAAACACGCCCCTTCGGACAATTTCTTTCCTTGGCGCCGCAGAAACTGTTACTGGCAGCCGCTATTTAGTGAGTACCCCTTCTGCCAAAGTCTTAGTAGATTGCGGTCTTTTTCAAGGATTCAAAAGTCTTCGCCTGAGAAACTGGCAGCCATTTCCTGTCGAGCCTGCGGAAATTGACAAGGTATTGCTCACGCACGCTCATCTAGATCACTCCGGTTATGTTCCGGCACTGGTCAAAAATGGATTCCAGGGCGAGATCCTAATGACCGAGGGAACCTTCGAGTTATCCAAAATAATGTGGGCAGACAGTGCCTACCTGTTGCAAGAGGATGCTGAGAGAGCTAATCAAAAAGGCTACACAAAACATCAACCGGCACTGCCGCTTTATGAGATTGCGGATGTTGAGAAAGCTCTCAAGCAGGTAAAGGTTATTGACTTTGATAAGCCAATTCAGATTTCCAGTGAGATAACGGCGACTTTCAAGCACGCCGGCCACATCCTGGGCGCTGCCCAACTGCTGCTGGAAATAAACAAAACCAAGGTTTTCTTCTCTGGCGATCTTGGAAGAGCCTCTGATGCACTGATGAATCCACCAGCTGCTTTTGAGGGCAGCGACATTTTGGTCACGGAATCTACTTATGGAAATCGAGTTCATCCAGATACCAATCCAGAGCAAGAGTTGGCCGAAGTGCTGGGCCGCGTTATCAAGCGCGGTGGAACAGCCGTAATTCCAGCATTTGCAGTTGGTCGAACTCAAGCCCTGCTTCTTCACATTTATCGACTAATGAAGAGCGGCCAGATACCAACCGTTCCGGTTTATTTAAATTCTCCGATGGCTAATCGAGTAACAGAACTTTATGAAAAGCATCGGGAAGAACACAAGCTCGAGATAGATGAGTTCAATGCGATGTATGACATCGTCAAGATGGTGAAAACGGTAGATGAGTCAAAAGAACTCAATACCGATGACAGCACCAAGATCATCATCGCTGCCAGTGGAATGTTGACCGGTGGTCGCGTACTGCACCACGTGAAAAGGTTTGGTCGAGATTCCATGAATGCCATTTTGATTGTTGGATATCAAGCAGGAGGAACTAGAGGTCGAGCCCTGATTGACGGGGCGAAGTCACTGCGTATCTTTGGCAGCGATGTTCCAATAAAGGCAGAAGTGGTGAGGATTGATAGCCTTTCAGCCCACATGGATTCGAGTGAAGTTCTTGCCTGGATGAAATCTGCCAAGAAAGTACCCGCCATGACCTATCTCACCCACGGTGAACCAGAAGCCAGCGATCAGTTTCGCTTTCAGGTTGAGAATGAACTGAAGTGGCCAGTGAGGGTTGCAACCATGGGCGAGGTCATCGACATCGATAATCCGAAGTAGTCTGAAATCGTGAGCACATACCAGGGCTTGACCACTGCTCAGGCAGCGGAAAAGCTAAGCACTTTTGGTAAGAATCAGATACAAGCAAATCGCGCATTTTCAAGTGCGAAACTTCTACTCTCACAGTTCACCGATCCAATCATGCTGCTGCTCATCGGCGCCAACCTGCTGGCGATGTTCCTGGGCCAAGTCATTGATTCGCTAATAATTTTGGGAATCATCATCCCAACCGCATTGCTTGGATTTTTCCAAGAGCGGCGCGCTGGACTTGAACTGCAAGCTCTGATGGAGCGAGTAAAACTCACTACTTGGGTTTATCGCGATTCAAAAGAAGTAGAGATCTTGGCTGAAGATCTGGTGCCGGGGGATTTAGTTATTCTGCGAATTGGCAGTCAGATTCCTGCGGACTTGGAACTTATTGAAAGCACTCAGCTACTGATAGATGAATCGGTTCTAACAGGTGAATCGTTTGCGGTTGAAAAACAGGCGCCAGATCAAGTTTTCCTTGGCACTCACGTTGCAGGTGGTGGAGGAATTGGTCGGGTAGTAGCAACTGGAAGACAGACTAAATACGGAGAGCTCGCCCAGCGCCTGGCCACCAGCGACTCCATGACCAGTTTTGAAAAGGGCTCCGCCGAATTCGGTAGGTTCCTGATGAAGGTAATGCTGGTACTGGTTGTCGCCATTTTCATCGTGAACCTGTTTGTTCAAAGATCACTCTTTGAGTCTTTACTCTTTTCCCTGGCCTTGGCTGTTGGCCTCACCCCACAGTTCTTGACGGTAATCATCACCATCTCTTTGACCCATGGCGCAGCGAAGATGGCTAAGCAAAAGGTATTAATCAAGCGCCTGGATGCGATTCAGAACTTCGGCAGTATGACGGTGCTGTGCTGCGACAAGACCGGCACGCTAACCGATGGGAAGGTTAGTCTGACCAGCTTCCCAGACCTCAGCGGAAATGCTTCGACTAGAGTCCTTGAACTCGCTGCTATCAACTCAGCAACCCAATTGCACTACCAAAACCCAATTGATTTTGCGGTAATTGATGCTGCAAAGACCAATGGAATCAGCGTTGAAAACAGCAAGGCTCTGGCGGAAGTCCCATATGACTTTGTTAGAAAACGCTTATCTGTAGCCGTCGATAATCCAGGTAATAGTGACAAAAAACTTCTAATAACAAAGGGTGCTTTTTTGGACGTGCTCGCCCTGTGCAGCTACGCCAAGTTAGATGGCCAAGTTGTTGAAGTCCAGAAAGCAAAAGAAAAACTTATTTCAGATCATGATGTTCAAGCGAAACTGGGAAACCGAGTCCTGCTGCTCGCCAGCAAAGAAATTAGCACTGTAGAAAATCTAGCCGAACAAGAACAAGGTCTCACGGCTGAGGGTCTGCTCATATTCGTCGATCCGATAAAGCCCGGAGCTATTGAGTCAGTCGAAAAACTAAAGGACTTGGGAATTCGGGTGGTTGTCGTTACTGGTGACAACCCTCTAACGACTGCTCGTGTCACTAAGGAAGTAGGACTTAGCTCAGAGCCTTACTACACCGGCTCGCAGATAGAAGAAATGAGTGAGCAGCAGCTTATTGAGGCTGCTCGAAGTGCTGCCTTCTTTGCTGCAGTTAATCCGATGCAGAAAGAGCGCATTATCAAAGCGATGTCTGGGGCAGAAGAAAGCGTCGGTTACTTCGGTGATGGCATCAACGACTCACTTGCACTCCGAGCTGCTGATGTAGGAATTTCCGTGGAGAATGCGGTTGATGTCGCGAAAGAGTCGGCTGACATTGTTCTTCTGGCCAAGGATCTTGATGTGCTTTCAGAAGGTGTTCGCATTGGACGGCAAACCTTTGCCAACACGATGACATATATAAGAGTCACAATTTCGGCATCATTTGGAAACGTAGTCTCGGTAGTAGTAGCCGCTGCATTTTTGCCATTCCTACCGCTGTTACCAATGCAAATCTTGCTGCTTAATTTCATGTCAGGCTTTGCTCACCTTGCCATAGCAACCGACAGGGTTGATAAGGAAGATCTGCAAAGACCTAAGAGCTGGGATCTCAAGAGCATTCGAAAGTTCATGTTGATTTTCGGTTTTCTCTCCTCGGCTGTCGACATCTTTTTATATTGGCTCCTAGTCGGAGTCTTCAATGTTGAGCCGGAAGTATTCAGAAGCGTATGGTTTATCGAGTCTTTGATTTCTGAATCAGTTGCGATGCTGGTGCTGAGATCCAAAAAGCCTTTCTGGAAGAGTCGTCCCAGCACCGCGCTCTGGGTCTGGTCTGTTGTGACCTGCTTGGCCGCAATAGCCATCACTTTCACCCCAGTTGTTGGCCCAACCCTTGGGTTTGCATCACCACCGTTTGTTCTTCTTCTTGCCAGCGCTGCATTGCTGGTTGGCTACGCGTTTGCCAACGAGTTCTTCAAGCGCAAATTTATGATTTGACGAATTCAAGCAAAAGGCAATTATCCGTTTGCATGCTCGAATGATTTTCTTGGCAAAGGCAGAACGGCTGTGAAGTTGGTGAAGTCGGGTCCGGCAAATTTCCAGTTTCTTGTTAGCTGAGAAATCATTTCGAATCCCAGACCACTTCCGTCGGAGCTTCCTTTGTTAGTTCCGTTGTTTCCTGCCACAAGCGCCAAGTCACCTCCTTGATCGAGGTGAGCGTTAAGCCAGAACTTGGTGGCTCCTCCATGCCTTTTTGCATTACTTATTAGTTCCTTGGTTATTTCCACAAGGCAGGTAGTTGAAGTCTGACTTTTGGCCAGGGC
>JACCEA012474926.1_pt1 | contig 10126 bp, 5 predicted proteins | sample 7449851 | NCBI WGS metagenome assembly JACCEA01 (sample SAMN15323453, study PRJNA562643) | freshwater metagenome | isolation source: river surface water | place: USA:Blue River Watershed | collected 2017-08-18 | reverse complement strand
GGATCCAACAAGAAGAACCCTTAAACAAGTAACCATTGACAGTGCTGCTGAAGCAGATAGAATCTTCAGTATGTTGATGGGAGACGAAGTGGCTCCTAGAAGGGAATTCATTGAATCTCACGCGAAATATGCAAAAATTGACGTTTAAGGGCCTCAATTGAGGAGAATTTATAAACATTTAACAAAAAAACATATAATTCAATCCTTGAATATCAATAAATAAACTACTTTCAATTAGCATTTTAAAAATTAAAATATATACAAAATGGACACTTCAAAAATGATCAAAGCATACTGCTTGAAAACAAAAGAAAAAAATGTGCCAATGATGGACGCTGTTATTACTAAGACTGCTAAAGGCGGTTATATGGCTGGCGGTCACGATGGTAAAGGAAATAAAATGGCAGCTATCATGAGTGAAGCAAATGCTTTGAAAGCAATTGCTGACGGTGTAGCAAAAAAAGGATTTTAGTCTTAACCTGACTTTTTGAAAGCCTACTCTTTTGAGTGGGCTTTTTTATGCCCCTATCTTCACTACCCCATGGTGGATTTTTGTCAATGTCGCGAAGCAATGCTCCATACTCTTAATGTCTTTAATGATTAAGATAAAGGTCTTGCCTACTTGTTTAAAATTGGCATTGTTCATGGCTGTTTGTGTAAAGCTCAATAAGCCTTTGAAAATAGCACTTTCATAATAAGGTGAATCAGGTCGATTGATAAAGAAGCATCTTAAGGTTTCATCCTTCAAAGTCATTTTTTCAAACCCTAATGAAATCGCTAGCCTCCTTGATTGAATAGTTGTAAATAGTGCAGCTACTTGTTTTGGCATAGGCCCAAAACGATCTATCAATTCTAATTTCATCGCTTCCAATTCCGCATCGTCAGCAGATTGATCTAGTCGAGTGTATAAGGAAAGCCTTTCGCCAATACTTTCGACATAATTATCTGGAATCATGATTTCCAAATCTGTATCTATTGTACAATCCGTTACAAAATCATCTTGCTTGCTTATCTCTTCTTCAAATAATTCTTTAAAGTCGGAGCGTTTTAATTCACGCACGGCTTCTGCTAAAATCTTTTGGTACATTTCAAATCCAATCTCTGCCATGAAACCGCTTTGTTCTCCCCCTAATAAATTACCGGCACCTCGAATGTCCAAGTCACGCATTGCAATCTGGAATCCAGAACCCAGTTCACTAAATTGTTCAAGGGTTTGTAAACGCTTACGAGAATCGTCTGGCAAGGTACTCATGGGTGGTGCCAATAAATAACAAAAGGCTTTCTTATTACTTCTGCCTACCCTACCTCTTAATTGGTGCAAATCACTCAATCCAAACTGGTGCGCATTATTAATAATAATGGTGTTCACATTTGGAATATCCACCCCACTTTCTACAATATTGGTACACACTAGCACATCATACCTACGTTCTATAAAATCGAATATTTTTTCTTCTAACTGATGGCCCTCTAATTGTCCATGTGCAAAGCCAATACTAAGGTCAGGGCAAAGCTTTTGAATCATGGCACACATTTCGGCTAAACCTTGTACCCTATTGTGTATAAAGAACACTTGACCGCCTCTTTCTGTTTCAAAATAAATGGTTTCTCGAATCACATCTTCATGAAACACTTGCACTTCTGTATGGATGGGTTGTCTATTAGCAGGTGGTGTATTAATGATACTTAAATCTCTTGCACCCATTAAACTAAAATGCAAGGTTCTTGGAATTGGCGTGGCAGTCAATGTCAAACAATCCACATTCGTTCTTAATGTTTTTAATTTCTCTTTATGTGCTACACCAAATTTTTGCTCTTCATCAATCACCATTAAACCAAGGTCTTTGAAATTAACTTCTTTACCTAAAATACCATGTGTGCCAACCAAAATATCAATCTTACCCTCTTTTACTTTAGCGATCGTTTCTTTTTTCTGAGCAGCAGATTTAAATCTATTTAGGAAATCAATTTCTAAAGGAAAATCTTTCAATCTTTCTTTAAAGGTCTTATAATGCTGGAAAGCTAAAATCGTGGTTGGCACTAATACCGCCACTTGCTTTCCATCTATCGCTGCTTTAAATGCAGCACGTATAGCCACTTCGGTCTTACCAAAACCCACATCACCACAAACCAAACGATCCATTGGCGCAGGGGCTTCCATGTCTTTTTTGACATCTGCAATTGCTTTGGCTTGATCAATCGTGTCTTCGTAAATAAATGATGCTTCTAACTCATGCATCATATAATTGTCTGGCGTAAACGCAAATCCTGTTTGTGCTTTTCTTTGTGCGTACAACTTAATTAAATCAAATGCAATCGCTTTTACTTTTGCCTTGGTCTTATCTTTTAATTTTACCCAAGCATCAGAGCCTAATTTATTCACTTTAGGTGGCGTCCCTTCCTTGCCTGTGTATTTTGAAATCTTATGAAGTGAATTAATATTTACATATAAAATATCACTGTCTTTATAGATAATTCTTACTGCTTCTTGCATCATACCACTCACTTCTATCTTTTGCAATCCACTATATACACCAACCCCATGATCAATATGAGTTACATAATCACCAGGATGCAAATCGCTTAAAGTACGCAAGGTAATGGCCTTATTCTTGCTATAGGCCTGCTTGACTTTATATTTATGGTAACGTTGAAAAATTTGATGATCTGTATAACAAACCATTTTATGATCATGGTCAACAAACCCCTCGTGTATGTTTTTTACAATCGGCGTAAACTGTATTTCAGTTTTTAAATCCGTAAAAATTGCATGTAACCTTTCTAACTGTTTTGCCTGTTCAGCAAATAAGAACAAATCGTATCCTTTTTTTTCAAACTCTTGTAAATTAGCTATCAAATACTGAAACTGTCGGTTAAAACTTGGCTGTACCTGTGTACTAAAAGCCAATTTCTGTTCTGTCAAATTTGCCTGAAAACCCCATTCAATTATATTCCTACTTAACAACTGTTCAGTTACTGCATCCACTGGAACAAAGTCATCTAAATTTGTATTTTTCTTATGCGCATCCCCATCATCCATTAATTTAGCATTAGGTGCATGTAACAAAAAAGCTTCCAAAGCTTCCATCTGGTCATTCCCTTTCTGCTGAATTAAAGTCCAATCCTTCAACCAAACAATGGTGTTTTCAGCAATAAATTCCATCAAAGGAATTTTTTGCGTGTCTTCAAATTGTGTTGTAACATTTGGAATTATATTCACTTGCAATAACTTGCGCTCACTTAATTGTGTCTCCGGATCGAATAAACGAATACTATCCACTTCCTCTCCAAACAATTCTACCCTATAAGGCTTTTCGTTGCCAAAGGAATAAATATCAAAAATCCCGCCTCTCAATGCAAACTGTCCCGGCTCATAAACAAAATCAGTTCGCTCAAAACCATACTGAACAAGACTTTCCATTAGATCATCTAAACCCAACGTATCATTTGTTTTTATTTGAATGATATGCTGTTGCAAAGTCTTTGGCATAATCACTTTTTCAAAAAACGCTTCTGGATAAGTCACCACAATTTTCTTATTTCCCCCCATAGACAACTTAGTCAAAGCTTCCGTTCTCAACATGACATGAGATGGATTTAGCAAACTAAAATTTTGTGCAGTTTTGAAAGAAGAAGGAAAATAAAATAAATCCAATGCACCTGTAATACTTTCGATGGTATTATAAAAATAAGCGGCTTCTTCTGCATCATTTAAAACAACTACGTGATTCAAAGAGGCAGTTTGTGTATTCGAAAAAATATGTTGTAAAACAAAAGCAGGTGCCGAACCGTTGAGGTTTTGTAAATGAACTTGGAAAGGCTTTTTTGTAGATTCGGACATAGCAATCCCTTCTACTATTTTTTTTAGGAGGGGGGATACATTGTACCGTTCAAACAAAGATTGTTCATTCATAGTTCAGTCTACAAAGATACAATCAAAAAATAGACGACGGGGAGATACTTAAGTCAATTTCTTGAAATTGAGCTTTAATCACTTTTATATGTGCCACCCCATTCATGCCTGAAAAAAATGGAATATATAGGCCTTCATTATAGCCCAAAACAATTGTGTACTTTCCAGGTCTTAAGTTTAACTTAAATTTTCCATCTCCCGCCGAACGAACCTGCTTGACTAATTTTGCATTCAACCCTTTAGCAAAATTACCTTGTTGATCTATTAGCTGGTCAACAACAGCAGATTCATAAACAAAAATCATAGTGGAAATTGGATTACCAGACTTATTTGAACCACCCTTTAAAGGCATATAAGCAACTTTTTCAAGCAATACCTGTCCTTTAATACCTTGTGAACGAACACAAAACGACATTAGAATAGGGACTAAAAATAGAATGTAGACTAAGCTGAATCGACCCTTTTGCATAGTGATGGTTTGTATAAAGTTACACCAAAATTAGCAGCCTAAATAAACCGATAATTTACACTTGAACATGTAAGAATTACAAAGTTTTGATTGTAATTTAGAACAATGAAAAAACAACTTTTACTACCCCTATTTTTTGTTTTCATATTGAATACAATTCAAGCGCAAGAAGCTACGAAAAAAGAGATCTTGATACAGACTTCAAATAACTTATCATTAGAAGCTAGAGAAAAATTTTCAAAAGCAGTTCTTTTAGCGAAACAAAATGGCTGGCCTTTAAAATATCAATCTAATAATAAGAGCAATGCAAGTTTAATTGGCATCGATGCAAAAGGATGGCCAAAATATTATATTGGCTTTGCAGATCCAATTGCGGCAATTACAATTAATGCAAATAAAGTTTGGCCAGGCGCTGCTTCAAATTTGAACCTAAGTGGATCAGATGATGTCATGACAAATAAATTAGGTGTTTGGGACGAAGGAAGTCCTAAATTAACACACAAGGACTTGGTGGGCAGAATAACACAAAAGGACAATGCGACTCAAGTAGTAACACACAGTACACATGTTGCTGGAATTGTAATGAGCAAGGGTTTAAATCCTTTGGCTAAGGGCATGGCTTACAATTTAAAAGGCATACTAGATTACGATTGGAACAATGACTTATCTGAAATGTCAGCAGCAGCTGCAAATGGATTACTTATTTCTAATCACTCTTATGGAACTGTAACTGGCTGGAATTATAACAGCGATTCTTCACGTTGGGAATTCAATGGTAGATGGAATGAGAAAGAGGATTATCGTTTTGGAATTTATGATGCTGATGCACAAATACAAGATTCAATTGCTTACAATGCGCCTAATTACTTAATCGTAGCTGCTGCAGGCAATAATAGAACTAGCGCTGGGCCTGCTGTTGGACAAACTTATTGGAGAAGAAATGAAACTGGTAGAATGATCAATGCAGGCCTTCGACCATCCGACATAAGTAGCAATGATTCTTATGGAAGTATTTCATCTGATAAGAACGCAAAAAATGTATTAACAGTGGGTGCCGTGAATGGAATTCCATCTGGATACAATAAAAAGGAAGATGTTGTCATGAGTAACTTTAGTTCATGGGGCCCCACAGATGACGGCAGGATAAAGCCAGACATCGTTGCTCAAGGGGTGTCGGTTTATGCACCTATCGCAACAAACGATTCAAGCTATGGGTACCTCAATGGCACTTCAATGGCAGCCCCAGGAGCAGCCGGAAGTTTACTTTTATTACAAGAATTAAGTCAACGATTTATTGTTAACGGTGCACCTAAAATATTAAAATCTGCTACAGTAAAAGCACTCGCAATTCATACAGCCAACGAAGCTGGCATATACCCGGGACCGGATTATAAATTTGGCTGGGGATTACTAAATATTGCAGAAGCTGCACAGGTACTAAATACTTCTTTATCAAATAACAATAGCGCTAATAGTCCACATTTTGTATATGAGCATACTTTATTGAATGGAGAGAGTAAGTCATACTCATTTACAGCTTCTGGAACAAGACCTGTAAAAGCCACAATCGTTTGGACAGATATAAAAGGAAGTTCAAGTGATGTTTTGAATGACAATAGTCCAGAATTGATCAATGATTTAGACCTTGTTATTACTCAAGGGAATAAGACATTTAACACATGGAGTTTAGACCCACGCACACCAGAAGATCCAGCAATTAGAGCTGTCAATAGTATTGACAACGTTGAAAAAGTAGAAGTGGACACAAGTTTAGTAGGTACATTATACACGGTGACTGTAAAACACAAAGGGAGTTTAGAAAGAGGTCAACAAAATTATTCTTTAATTATTAGTGGCGCAGGTGGAACCCCTTATTGCAACTCTGCTGCAACTACTACTGCGGGTACAAAAATTGATAGTATACAATTAAACAATGTAAAATTTGCAAAAACGACTGCAGACAATTATGTAGACAATACTGCTCAATTTGTGAATGGAGAATTGAATGGGACCTTAGCAATGTTCATGAAGTTAAGTAGTTCTGATGCGTCGAATAATAATCGATTTGTAAAAGTATTTCTAGATTATAACAATAACGGCCTTTTTGATAGTGGAGAGCTTATACACACAAGCCCAGGCATAACAAACGGAGATTATAATGCCACAATAAATTTAAATGGCAATTTGATCATCAACCAATTTACGAAACTACGTATTGTCGTAACGGAAGCGACAACAGCGGCAGATGTAAATGCATGTGGTAATTACACTGCTGGAGAAACTCAGGACTATACACTTAGAGTAGTGAATCCTTCTAACGACATACAAATTGCAGAGATAACCAACCCAAATGGTGGGGTGTCTGAAAAGTCTGTACAATATGTGACTGTCAAAGTAGCAAACAACGGAACTACAAGAATTACAAATCTTCCATTAAGTCTAGAAGTAAAGAAAGGAAACACGACTATTTTAAATATTACTGAAACATTTACAGGAAGATTATATGGCTCAGAAATAATGTCTTATACTTTTCAAACACCCATTGCAATTGAATTAAATCAGCAATATACAATTACTGCAACTGCAAATATTAGCAACGACCAACAACCAGCTAATAATTCAATTACGTCTGTATTCAATAGCGCAAATTCAAGTCCTGCATTAACAGGATCTGCGACAGGTTGCAATGATATCATACAATTATTAGCCAATAATACAAACGGCGAAGACCAATATTTATGGTATGATAAAGAAAATGATATTACTAAGCCAATTGCCTTGGGTTCCATCATTAGAACTTCTACAACGGCTTCAAATGTTTATTTAGGAAAAGGCTGGACTGGGTTTATGGGTCCTAAAGACAATACAACATTGAGTAATTCTGGTGGTTACAATAACTGGGGCAGTAGTTATGGAGAGTTCGTTAGATTCAATACAAAAGGCCCAATCGTATTAGAAACGACAAAATTATATACTGGATATGCAGGGAAAATTGAGCTTGAATTAAGAGCATTAAGCACCTTCACCGACTCTACTTATTCTTATTTTCCCTCTCAAACTCAAAAAACTATTTTACATGTTGTTGCTAGTAGCCCTACTCCAACACCTGCAACAGGAACAACTGGATCTGGCGCTGCCACTCCATTTGTTCAAGGAGATACTGGAAGAATTTATGCAATCAACATGAACATATCCCAACCAGGTAATTATATTTTGATAGCACGTTGTTTAGACAGTGCAACCATCTTTAGAAATAATAATATTACCACAAATAACCATCCATTTGGACCAACAGTGCTTGCATCCATTACTGGGAATTGGGCAGGCGCCAATTTTGAGAAGTTCTATTATTTCTTTTACAATATGCAAATCAGCACAGCTCAATTTGAAAAAGCCCTTACTAAAATACCTGTCGTGTTGACCGCAAAGCCTGTTATTACCCAAATTGGCATTGATAGTTTAAGTACCTCCGTTGCAGACAGTTATCAATGGTTCATCAATGATGAATACATTAATGGAGCAACAAGCAGAGGCATAAAAATTACAAAAAATGCTATGTATAAAGTGAGTGCAACCACTGGTACTTGTACTAATTATTCAGATAATAAACTAGTATTGATTACGGATATTCCTCAAGCACCCACAAAAGAAATTGGTTTAAAAATTGTTTCAACAGACTATGTAGAAAATATAATAAAAGGAAATCAATTTTATATTCAATTTAATAATGTCAAAACCAATTCAATTGGTTTAAGTATCTTAAACAGTAATGGGGTTACTGTCTTCCAAAAAGACAAACTAAACAACCAGACATCGGCACAGGCTATACAAGTGCCCACATTAACAACAGGCATCTATTTTGTAAAAGTTTTTGCGAATAGTAAAGTATACGTTCAAAGCGTATTCGTTACAAATAATTAAAGAGTATGCTTCAACCTTGGCAAGACGCTGTAGTTACAAAAATTGTGCAGGAAACACCGCACACAAAACGTTTCTGGCTAAGTATGTCCAGTAATCATGTTTTTGAATTCACTCCTGGTCAATTTATTACTTTGGACCTGCCCATACATGAGCAAAAAAATAAACGTTGGCGGAGTTATTCCATTGCTTCCGCTCCAAATGGCACTAATGAAATTGAATTAGTCATTGTATTATTAGAAGGCGGGCTTGGCACGACCTACTTATTTAATGAAGTTACAGTGGGTACTATCCTCAAAGCAAGAGGGCCTCAAGGTGTTTTTGTTTTACCAAAAGCAATTACAACAGATCTTTATTTTATTTGCACAGGAACAGGCGTTGCTCCTTTTAGATCCATGATTTTAGATATTCATCAAAAGAAAACCACCCATCAAAATATTCATTTATTATTTGGCTGTAGAAATTATACCGACTGCTTATATGGGCATGAGTTTAAATCCTTAGAAGCCAAAGAGCCTCATTTTTATTATCACCCAAGTTTTTCTAGAGAAACAGAAATACAAGAAGGCGCCAATCAAGGCTATGTGCATGCAACCTATAAAAGACTATTAGAAGCAGGTGCTAGCAAAGATGCTCATTTTTATATCTGCGGCTGGAAAGACATGGTGGACGAAGCAAGGGCTACGCTTACTGAATTAGGGATTCCAAAAAATCAAATTCACTTTGAACTTTACGGATAAAAAGAAAGCGCCCAAAATTGGGCGCTTTCTTTTTAGAAAATCTTGTTGGTTAATTATTAACCTACTAACTCTTCAAGTTATTTAAGCAATATGCTTTAATACCAAGGCTTTTACTTCACTCATTGGTATTCTTTCCTGTTGCATGCTGTCTCTGTAACGGATAGTTACTGTATTGTCTTCTTTGGTCTGATGATCTATCGTCACGCAGAATGGCGTACCAATTGCGTCTTGTCTTCTGTAACGCTTGCCAATCGCATCTTTTTCTTCATAGAAGCAATGGAAGGAAGGTTTACATTCATCCATCAAAGCTTTTGCTAGTTCAGGTAATCCATCTTTCTTTGTCAAAGGCAATACAGCCAATTTCAAAGGTGCTAATTTTGCAGGTAAATGTAAAACCACTCTAGAATCTGTGGTGCCATCTTCTTTATTAATTACTTCCTCCTCATAAGAATTAGATAAAATCAATAAGAACATTCTATCTAGTCCAATAGATGTTTCAATCACATAAGGCACATAGTGCTGATTGATCTCCGTATCAAAATATTGTAATTTCTTTTTACTGAACTCTTGGTGACGTGACAAATCAAAATCAGTTCTTGAATGAATTCCTTCTACTTCTTTAAAACCAAATGGGAATTCGTATTCAATATCTAAAGCTGCATCTGCGTAATGCGCTAATTTAATATGGTCATGAAAACGGTATTTATCGGCTTTAATGCCTAGGCTTAAATGCCATTTCATGCGTTCATTCTTCCAATGCTCGTACCATTCTTTTTGCGTGCCTGGCTTAACGAAAAATTGCATTTCCATTTGCTCGAACTCACGCATTCTAAATATAAATTGACGCGCCACAATCTCATTTCTGAATGCCTTCCCTGTTTGTGCAATACCAAAAGGAATTTTCATCCTTGCTGTTTTTTGCACATTCAAAAAATTCACAAAAATACCTTGCGCCGTTTCTGGTCTTAAATAAATCGTATTCGCATCTTCTGCTACAGAACCTAATTCTGTAGAGAACATCAAATTAAACTGACGAATTTCTGTCCAGTTACTCGTGCCGCTGACGCTACATTGAATTTTATTTGT
>JACCEA011422190.1_pt1 | contig 10127 bp, 7 predicted proteins | sample 7449851 | NCBI WGS metagenome assembly JACCEA01 (sample SAMN15323453, study PRJNA562643) | freshwater metagenome | isolation source: river surface water | place: USA:Blue River Watershed | collected 2017-08-18 | reverse complement strand
CGCCAGCTGATTGAACCGCGTTGGCTTCGTTCTGATATCTAACGTCAGACAATACGAAGTTAGGCCCTTCGGTGACCTGCTTCAATGCCTGCTCCACCCAAAAGTTTTCGCCAAACATGTCTCGGCCAACCTCCGTACCCATGCGTTGCATTAGCCCTCGGTAGGTGGGGAAGTATGTCTTCATATCGTCCCAGCCAAATAGATTTACGGCCTGTCTAAAACCATAAACTAATCCAGTCATATCCGTAATCTCTGGGTCTAGTTTGTAGAGTGCTTCACGCATCGGGGTAGCGAATGAAAGTTTGGTAAACCCGTGGTGCTCTACTAGGTAGTCGGCAATAGTGTCTTTGCCAGAGCGTGCGTAGCCACTTAGTCCAATAATCACTTCTAAACCTCTTCGGAGGTTTCTGCAATTCTGATTCTTTCGGTCAGAATCCCCGAGTCATAGCCGTCCTCGTATCCTCGAACATAGGCTTCCATCTCTTCAATCGTCGCTTCCCTGACTTTGAAATCAGTTCCATAGAGGTCTTTGATTGCCTCTGTATCTGACTTAGCTGCGACGTATGAGTACTCGTCAAAGAACTGCCCTGGGATTATGTCGGTCGATTGCTTCCAGTCAACGCGGTAAAGTTTTTGATTATTAGTTGTCATTATGTTCCTATCACTTTGAATAAGTCTACACTAAGGCCTAGCAAAAGTGCTAGAATTGGTCTAATGACGAACAACAATCTTGTGCAAAAATCTGTAGCCAGTGGCGGGCAACTTAGTCCTCTTGTTATTTCTCAGGGGCTGACCGCGGGTACGGGCCTTATGAATCCTTCGGTGTTTGTTACTGAGGATGAAGAGATATATGTAAACCTACGTCATGTCAACTATACCCTCTATCACTCTGAAAATGATCAGCAGTTTCCTAGCCGCTGGGGTCCTCTTGCTTATCTTCATCCCGAGGCAGACCAAAACCTGCGCACTACTAACTACATATGTAAATTAGATGAAAACTTGTCGATGACAAACTTTGGTCTTATTGATACGTCAAAACTCGACGTCCCTCCATTATGGGAGTTTGCTGGGGAAGAAGACTGCCGCCTAGTTAAGTGGGAAGGCAGATGGTACGCAATCGGAGTTCGGCGCGATACAACTACAAACGGTCAAGGCCGTATGGAGCTGAGCGAGATTGAGATTGACGAATCCACTTGGACAGTCAAAGAAGTATCTCGCTTGCGCATCCCTGCTCCTGGCGCGGATAACTCTTACTGCGAAAAGAACTGGATGCCGATTCTTGACAAGCCTTTTCATTTTGTGAAGTGGACGTCACCGACTGAAGTTGTGCGCACTTGGCCAGAAGAGCCAGCTGGTTGCGCTCAGGTTGCTTTAGTTGAATCTTTTGCTCCAGAAAAAGACCAGCGTGGTGGTTCTCATATTTTACGGTGGGGGGATCACTATATTGCGTTTACACATGAAGTGGATCTGTCTCGTAACTATTTGGAGCAGAAGGATGGACTGTATCGGCACAGGTTGGTGGTGTGGGATACAGAGTTTAAGTTAGTCGGTATGTCTCCCGCTCCGCTTAATTTTTTGGGCGGAGACATTGAGTTTGTAACAGGCGCTGCGGTTTATAAGGGTGACCTGCTGGTTAGTTTTGGATTCCAGGACAATGCCGCTTTTATTCTAAGAATGCCGTCTACCATTGTGGATGAATTGGTCAGTGAGGCTTTAACTTATGAATCTTAATAAAAAAATTGAAAAACTAGTTATTGCGCTATCAGATAACCCCTACTGTCCTGAAAAAAATCTAAATGTGGCTGTTGAATATGAGAAGCTCGGTCAGACAGCCTCTGCGGTGAGCTTCTATCTGCGCGCGGCTGAGTACGGCTACAAGACGCATGTGGACTTGACGTATGCGGCTCTCATCAAAGTTGCATCTTGTATTGATCGACAGACTGGCCGTGGGCTGACTGTTAGTAATAGCCTGCTTCAGGCTGTTCAGTACTTGCCTAGTCGACCGGAAGCGTACTGGGCACTATCAACTTTTTATGAGCGTGCTGGTCAGTGGCAGGAGAGCTACACATACGCAAGCCTGGCTTTGGTATATAACAGGCAGGTGCTTGATCTGCCAGTAGATACTGGCTATGTGGATTGGTATTCGGCTACGTTCCAGCAAGCAGTTGCTGCGTGGTGGGTTGGCCGCAAGGCGGAGAGTTTGGTTGCACTTAGGGAGTTGGCCGCGGACGAACGTTGCCCAGAGATTTATAGGAAAGCCTCTAAAGACAATTTAGAAAGACTCGATAGTTAGTTCCTGCTGGACCCGGCGTTCGCTACCATATGTAGTCAAAAGTTCTGAATAGTATTCAGATGATGTAATGTTTTGAATATATTGGTCTGCTTCATTGAATGTTTCAAATGTCCCTAAAACTTTTGCTGTTGGCATCTCTACTACTTTAAACATTAGTTACCTAGGTATTCTATGTAAATTGAGGTGCCGTATTGGTGGTTATTTAAGCCTCCGGCAGAGAGTAAGTTTACGTTTGATGCTGAGGTCTGGTAAACACGTAAGTCTACAGTGCCCACTGTAGCCTCTAAATAGACACGGTCTATCCCTGTCTCTGTGATAAAGTCATAAGTTAGCCCGCCGTAAGCGTTTACACGAGTTGCTGGCGAGCCGTTCACGTAGAGAAGTGCAACCTTGTTGTTACCGGTGGTGACCGCTGCGTCCCAGTAGGCGGTTGCCTTGATTCGATAGTAACCAGTTAGAGGGACGGTTACTACACCGGATGCCATGGTAAACCCGCCGCGATTGAGGTCTATTGTGCCGCTAGTGCTGAAGTTTACAATTGTGCTGGTTGAGCCAGCGATAACTTGACTGGCTGTTCTTCTCGCAATGAACAACGGAAGGGTCGCTGTCGGAGAGTTAGTTAGTACTATCGTACTTGCCGAGTTTCCGATTGTGAGTAGAGCCGTGGTGATAGTTCCGGTCTGCGACGTGGCGGGTCCAATGTTGGTGGTGCTCTCCACCACGAAAGTCGTGGTCGTCGGCACCGAGAAGATGCGAACGTTTGTGCGGGTGTAGCTGGGGCTAAGACTCCCAATCGTAACTATCTGGCCGGCAATCAGTCCATGGGCCGCCGCGGTGGTGTACGTAATATAGCCAGTGCTTGGGGTAGCTGGGTTTACAGTGGAGATGGTTGTTCCAACAGTAGTAACTGGTGCAAGAAGTACTGGATGAGTGATTACGTTAGCTGCAAAGTTCCCGCTAGCATCGCGCGTAACAATTGTTGAAGCACCGTTTGCGCTTGCAGCATTGGTAGCAATTGCAACGGTGTCGGTTGCTGCTGTACCTGTAATGGTTATGCCAGTACCAGCGGTAAGTGTGAGGGTGTCTGTTGGGGAAACTGCTACAGGGCTAGTTCCTGATGGGGTAGCAATAGTTGTAAATGAGTTGGATGCTGCACCTGAGGTTCCTTGAACACCTTGCGTACCAGTTGTACCCTGAATACCTGTCGCTCCAGTTGAACCTGTTGTTCCCTGCGTTCCGATGACACCTTGAATACCTTGAGGTCCCGTAGCGCCTTGTGAGCCGGTCGCACCTGTAATTCCCTGCGTACCAGTCGTGCCTTGAGCACCACTAATATTCTGATAGGCTAGGGACGCCCAGGCGGTAGTCCCATCGCCAATCTTAAACTTGCCGGTGTCGGTTTCAAAGCCAATCTCTCCAGCAAGAAGAACCGTGGCGGCAGTAGTCCACTGCGCCGCTGTTCCGCGTCTCTGTTGCATCTTAGGCATTAGGGAGTTCCTCCGTCAATTGTAGATGTGTCTGTTCCAGTAGTATCAATATTATCAATCAAAGTAGTTTCAGCACCTGCTGCACCGGCACGAACCATAAGCCTTAGTGTTCCAGCAGTAGTTCCGTCACGGAAATAAATGCGGCTTTGGTTTGCTCCAGGGTTGCTCTGAGCAGAAGTTGCCCTGGTCATTCTTAGAGTACCTCCAGAACCATTTTCTCCAAGAATGCTATAGCTATTTGTTGTATAGAATCCACTGGAAGTAATTTGACCTTGTGAGTCAATTTTGGTAATAGATGTTCCTGCGGTATTTAGCCATTGAGTTAGGTCACCAGTTGGAGTAGCGTGTGTGTTCTGAATTTTTAGCGGGATGTTGGCAGCAACACCCGTGTCTACAACAAAGCCAGTATCAGAGAGCTGAATTCTAGAATTTGAGAAGGTAGTCTTATTGCTTAGTGTTCCTACATAGAAGATTCCGCCAGAGTTTACAGAGGCAAGAACTGTTCCAGCACTGTTCTGCCACTCTTGCAGGTTAGCTGATTGACTGGTTACACCTTTTGCAATAATTGGCACGGTGGTTGTGCTACCAGCGTAAGCAGTCATTGACCATGTACTTGATATTGATGGTGCGGTGAAATCACCGATACTGGAAATATAGGCTTTTACTGTTCCGCCAGAGTTTTGCCATTCCTGCAAGTTAGCCGACTGAGAAGCAGTACCACGAATAATCAAACCTGAGTTAGATGCACTTGAAGGAATAATGCCCAAGTTCACACTAGAGATAGCACTAGCACTTGGGCCAATAAACGAAAATGGTGCGATAACAGAACCAGCCGCATTAACTTTTGTTAAAACCGTTCCTGCATCATTTTGCCACTCTTGTAGGTTTGCAGTTTGAGATGCAAAACCTCTAATAACAGCACCAATTTCGGTGGCTGAAGCAGTAGCAATATTTAGACGACCGGTAGTTCCGGTAATGCTGTTGCCAGTCGTAAAATCTGAAATAAATTGAACAGCCATACGACCAGCAGTAGCGTGACTAAATCTTAAAATATTTGCTGAAGTGCCAGCACTATTGAAATAGTAAAAACCACCAGCATCATTTCTATTCCAAATACGAATGTCTTTAGTACCGTCAGGCGAAATAGAGCGAACGTGGCTTTCACCGGAGTTTAGACCGGCACCGACTAAGTTTTGAGCGTAAACATAAGAAGTACCAACAGACGAAGAAGTAGCGTCAAAACCTAAAGTTGCAGAGCTTGATGTTCCAGAGTTGGTGATTGGAGCGGTTACAGAAATTACTCCAGATGTTCCGGTAGTTCCCTGAACTCCGGTCCCCGTAATACCCTGAGTTCCTGTAGAACCCGTAACACCCTGAGACCCCGTCGCACCTGTGGTTCCCTGTATGCCTGTAGCACCTGTAATACCTTGAGTTCCGGTGGTCCCTGTCGTGCCCTGCGCGCCGGTTGCTCCCGTGGTTCCTTGGGCACCAGTGGTTCCCGTGGTTCCCTGTATACCTGTAGTTCCTTGAATGCCTGTAGAGCCTGTAATACCCTGAGCACCTACTGCACCCTGCACACCTGTGGTTCCAGTAACACCCTGAATACCAGTCGAACCCGTAGTTCCTTGTGCTCCAGTCGCTCCTGTATTGCCTGTAGTTCCAGTCGTTCCTTGTGAACCTGTTGCACCGGTTGTACCGGTAATACCTTGAGAACCTGTTGCACCGGTCGCACCAGTACTTCCCTGGATACCAGTTGAACCCGTAGCACCAGTAGAGCCTGTAATACCTTGAGAACCTGTTGCACCGGTCGTACCTTGTGCACCTGTTGTTCCCGCCGCCCCCTGAGCACCAGTAGCACCCGTTGTTCCCGTAGTTCCTTGAGAACCGGTTGCTCCAGTAGTACCAGTTGTACCCTGAATACCTGTCGCTCCAGTTGAACCTGTTGTCCCCTGGATACCAGTTGTACCTTGCGTTCCTGTTGTTCCCTGTGAGCCCGTAGCTCCTGTGCTACCCGTAGTTCCGGTTGTACCCTGAACACCAGCGGTTCCGGTCGTACCCTGTGCACCTAGTGTGCCCTGAACACCTTGAGAGCCTGTTGCGCCAGTGATGCCTTGTGAGCCTGTTGCACCTGTTGTTCCCGTTGCTCCCGTTGTTCCTTGTGAGCCAGTTGCGCCTGTTGTTCCTTGAATACCAGTAGAACCTGTCGCACCAGTAGAACCAGTGATACCTTGTGAGCCTGTAGCCCCGGTCGTGCCTTGTGCTCCAGTTGTTCCCAGGGTTCCTTGCGCGCCGGTCGCACCAGTTGTGCCTTGAATACCTAGTAAACCTTGAACTCCTTGAGCACCGGTTGCACCAGTGCTACCAGTTGTTCCAGTCGTGCCCTGTGAACCAGTGGCTCCCGTTGCGCCAGTTATACCCTGTAAGCCTGTGGCACCGGTGGCACCTTGAATACCAGTTGAACCTGTCGCTCCTGTTGAGCCTGTAATACCCTGAGACCCGGTCGCGCCTGTTGTTCCTTGAACACCGGTAGCTCCGGTCGTTCCTTGGATGCCTGTAGAACCGGTAAGACCTTGAGAACCTGTGGCACCTGTAGAACCTGTTGCTCCCGTAGTTCCTTGAGAACCATTAGTTCCCGATATACCCTGAGTGCCTGTGGCACCCGTTGTTCCCGTAGTTCCTTGTGAACCAATTGCTCCCTGAATACCAGTAGACCCTGTAGCACCGGTCGTACCAGTTGTACCTTGACTTCCGGTTGCTCCCGTAGTTCCCTGGATGCCAGTGGAGCCGGTTGTTCCCTGTATGCCTGTCGTACCAGTTGTTCCCTGACTTCCGGTCGAACCGGTTAAACCCTGCAAGCCTGTAGAACCTATAATGCCTTGAGCTCCGACACCGCCTTGAATACCTTGTGTCCCAATCGTGCCCTGTGAACCAGTTGCACCTGTGGTCCCCTGAACACCTGTAGAACCTAGCACACCCTGAACACCCTGCGTACCAGTTGTTCCTTGCGCACCAGTGTCACCAATGTCACCGGTTCGCTGGAATGTTAGGTAGAATACCTCTGTGTCAGCTGGAGTAAATGTATTTCCGCTAACAAAAGAAATTGGAACATTGAAATGGTCGTCGTCGTGAACGTGGCTTCCTGTGATGTTAAAGAAAGCAAACTCGTTAGTGTCAGTCTTTTTTGTAGCTTTAAACGTACCCTTGATTTGAGATGTAGAGTCGTCGATTGTTTGTAGGAAGTTGTATATGTTTACGCCAAGGTCGTCATTAAACGAGATGTACATAACGTTTGCCAGAGTTGGGTCGGCGCTGTTTAGTCTGAATGTTCCTGTGTCAAGAGTTGCTGGGTCTGTAGTTCCATTGTCAAACTCGTACTCAAATGTTGCACCACCGAATGAGCCAGTTAGACCTTGAACACCAGTAGTTCCTTGAGTTCCAGTAGTTCCCTGTGCTCCCGTTGTGCCGGTGGTTCCTTGTGTACCCGTGACACCTTGCGTTCCAGTTGTACCTTGCGTGCCTGTCTCTCCAGTAGAGCCGGTTGTGCCTTGGCTTCCCGTTGCACCGGTTAGACCTTGCGCTCCGTTTGTGCCTGAAGTTCCTTGGCTTCCAATAGTTCCTTGAGAACCCGTTGAACCTACAGCACCTTGAATACCTGTGGAGCCAGTCGTCCCCTGGGCCCCAGTAGATCCAATTGTGCCCTGACTTCCAATAGTTCCTTGTGAGCCTGTAGTTCCAGTTGTTCCTTGAGTTCCGGTCACACCCGTGGCTCCCTGAACGCCTGTCAAACCTTGAGTACCAGTCGTACCCTGAGGGCCGAGCTGGGTGTACATGACCTGAGTAATACCAACGATTACGGATGGGGACTCTGGATATGCGTTTGCTGGGTCTTCTACTAGCGAAAGCTCGGTTGAAGTTCCTTCCCAGAAAATCTGAACGTAGTCGTTTACTGCGGTAGACGTTCCTACAAATGTAACTGTTACTAGCTGGTAGTTAGGTTCGTCGGCAGCTTTACGTGGCTGTAGGGTTACTGATGTAGCTGAACTAGGGTAGTTGTTGTTATTTAGCTTTAGCCAGAATCTAGTGGACTGAACTGCGTTAGTTGGGTTTGCAACTTGCAGAACCGCAGTCATGGTGTAGGTTCCAGGCTCTGCAATTGTAATCTTGCTGCTGTCTACAATTGAGATTCCGTGGCCGCTACCATTTGGGTACGTGGAGTTTATAGTTACAACTTGCTCGGTATTTATTGTTGCAATAGGCTGGTTCTGTGAGCTATAAAAAGATCCATAGTTTCCAATAGCACCGCCCGAACCAGTTGTACCTGTTGTTCCTTGAGTACCCTGAATTGCGGTTCCCTGGATACCTTGAATACCTTGTGAGCCAGTCCCTCCAGTAATACCCTGGATTCCAGTAGAGCCTATTGTTCCTTGAGCTCCCGTGGCTCCGACTGTTCCTTGCGTACCGGTGGTTCCTTGTGCTCCTGTAGAGCCCGTTGTACCTACTGCACCCTGAATACCTGTGTCACCGGTGGTCCCCGTCGTGCCTTGTGCTCCCGTAGTTCCTTGAGCTCCAGTTGTACCGATTGTACCTTGAGCACCAGTGGTCCCTGTTATACCTTGAATGCCAGTTGAACCTACTGCACCTTGCGCACCAGTGGTGCCCAATGCTCCTTGGATACCAGTTGAACCTGTCACACCCTGAGAACCGACGTCTCCCGTAAGGCCTTGCGTACCCGTGGTGCCTTGGATACCAGTGGAGCCCGTGGTGCCAGTTGTACCCTGAGAACCGGTATTGCCGGTAGCTCCTGTAATCCCCTGCGCTCCGGTCTCCCCTAGTGTTCCTTGCGCGCCTGTTGTGCCGGTGGTTCCTTGTGCACCTGTCGTACCTGTTGTGCCTTGTGAACCTGTAGAACCTGTAGTGCCTTGACTACCTATAACACCTTGCGTGCCTTCGGTCCCCTGAGTTCCGGTAACGCCCTGCGCACCTGTTATGCCTGTTGTCCCCTGAGAACCTACCACACCTTGTAAGCCTGTTTCTCCAGTAGTTCCTTGAGAACCTGTTGAACCTATGGCTCCCTGGGTACCGACGGTGCCTTGCGCTCCAGTTGTGCCAACCGCACCCTGAACACCGGTTGAACCTGTGGTTCCTTGAGCGCCTACATCTCCCGTAATTCCTTGTGAGCCTGTTACACCTTGTACACCAGTAGAGCCGGTGGTTCCGGTCACACCCTGTGGTCCTGTAGAACCGGTAAGACCCTGAGAACCAGTAATACCTTGAGAACCAGTGGCACCCGTCGTACCTTGAGAACCTGTCGTTCCCTGTGAGCCGGTCGCGCCCGTGATACCTTGCGTACCTGTAGAACCGATTGCACCCTGTACACCTGTTGAGCCTGTTACACCCTGTGCGCCAGTGTTGCCAGTAGTACCCTGTGAACCTACTTGACCCTGAACACCTGTAATACCTTGTGAGCCTGTAATACCCTGTATTCCAGTCACACCTTGTGTTCCTGTTAGCCCCTGAATGCCTGTCGAACCTGCTGCACCCTGTACACCTGTGGAGCCGGTCACACCTTGTGAGCCTTGAATACCTGTTGTGCCTTGAGCACCGGTAGAGCCTATTACACCTTGTGCTCCAGTTGTACCGAGTATGCCCTGTGTTCCAACTGCGCCTTGAGTACCTGTGGCTCCTTGATTGCCCTTAGTGCCTTGAACTCCTTGAGTCCCCTGAGCACCTTCTTGTCCTTGCGGGCCGCCTATGCCGACTTCAACCTTGTTTATGACATCTTGAACTATCACCTTGTTCTGGTCACGCTGGTTGATTATTACTTTTCTATTTGTGTCTTCAAACTCTACAGCCACTAGCGCGTCACCTCGGCCTTAACGTTAAAGTTACCTTCAATAAGACGGGTTACAACGTTAGCCGAAGAGACGAGTTCTAGGTCGTATACATAAAGACCTGCAGTTAAGTTCGCTGTGTCTGTTGCGGCAATAGTTAGGGTCACGGTTCCAGCTGCGCCGCCTAGTGTGATTCGGCTGTTTTCTGTTGTGAGCGTGATAGCGGTGGTATTAGCGGTAACATTGGATCTAACGTGCATTCTAGCGGTATAGCCGGTAATGTTGTATGGCGAGCGTGCTGAGTCGGTCCAAGTGATGACTCGCGAGAAAGTGGCACCTTGATCACAGGATATGTTGTAAACACCAGAAATTGAGCAGCTCATTGACGTCCTTAGTGGGAGATAACGCTTCTCTTATTTTACCTTAATTATTGCATGGTAAGTTTTATCGGGTACAATAAAAGTATCTATGTCAAGCAAAAACACCTCATTTTCCGACCTTGGAGGCGAAACTTGG
>JACCEA011291783.1_pt1 | contig 10127 bp, 6 predicted proteins | sample 7449851 | NCBI WGS metagenome assembly JACCEA01 (sample SAMN15323453, study PRJNA562643) | freshwater metagenome | isolation source: river surface water | place: USA:Blue River Watershed | collected 2017-08-18 | reverse complement strand
TATTGAGTTGTTGTGGATCGGGTCCAACAACATTCAAATAAAATCCATCACTCATTGCAAGGAGAGAAGTGTATGGTCCACCGATATCAATCGTGTGGTTACCTTTATCTTCCATACCGCTACCTATAACAGTACTATGTTTGGGATGACCATGGCCATGTTTTGCTCGATGCGATGGTTGTGGATCAGCTGCTTGTAGGTCAGCGATAATATTCAATCGTCTTCTTTCCCGATGGATTCCATTTCGTTTCTCTTTAACTCGATCTCTATTGGCACGATATGATTCATATCGTTTATCATCTTCTGTTGATTTTCTTTGATAATCATAAAATGCGAAATCGTATCTTCCTTCAGCAACATCTTCGCGTTGTGGTAATCTTCGTTTTCCATCGAGTAAGAGAAGTTGCTCCTTCATTGCTTCACGCCACTGACCTTGATAGATCGATGTATGAAAGAATCCATACAACTCATAACCTTCCTTTCGTAGATCCTGCCAAAGGCTAGCAGTGCGCTCATATTCCTTTGCAGCGAGATAGTGTTCATAATCGAATAAATCTTTTGGTAATTGCCATTCTTGAACACTTCGACCTACAACATCACGTGTACTATTCGTCAAAATAACCAGACTCAAGAGAGAACAAACACACAGACTGAAAAGTTGATGAATCCAACGATACTGGAAAATCTGCTTCATTATTAGAAAGGAAAACGTATACATGTTAAAATTATATGCTTTTAGAGTTTTTACATTCACCACAAGAGACACAAGCCAGACAACGCGGCCGCGGTTGCAGTCTAAATACCCAAATATCTGACACCTAAATCCCAATTTGGATTAAGCAGCAATGTTTCATTATTAAATTTATGACAAAAATACAAAACTTTTACAATACGCCTATTTGACAAACAAAAATAGCAGCTGATTATGATATATGAACTATCTGAAGCACAAGGCTATTAGCACAAATGGTAACTTAACCAAAAGTAAAAGCAAGTTGCGATATTTCAGTACAGTATTCATAACTAACAATAATATAGCAACGTGACGAAACACAACCAAATCCAAGCACGAAGCAACGCAAGCACACAAGATATAAAATCAACAACCCTTATATTCTTAAACAATAACTTTTACTCGGATGACAAAAAACCTCTACTTATCAAACATTAAAATGAATGAATACAAGATATTGCTCTTTCATTACAAATATGCACTACAATTAGCATAAAAAGAATTTTCTTGAATAAATTTGTCTGTAGAACTTGGTAATCCAGTCGAATAAATTCCGAATATAAAATAATCCAACACTGTATTTGCAGACACAAAGGTATCGGGTTGCTTTAACTCTACCCATTGACCTGCTCCAAAGGTACCATTGGTAAATGCCGGAACATAACACAAAGCTGACGTTTGATATCTAGAAGCCGTTAAATCAATCGCTGCCATGGTAAATCCACCATCTACCTTGCTAATACCTTCAAAATGTGTACCAGCTTGTGGCTCATTTTTGTAAGTGTAAGTCGTATAGTCAGAAAATGAATCAGTCAAGGCATTATAATTCATAATATATGCTAGACTTATGTTAGTTTCAATATACGACAATCCCCCTACCATAGTATAGGAATGACTAGTCTGACCATTATTCTGCCAAATACCATAGATACTCGTACTAAATAGATCTACTTCTACTGTACGAATAAAACCAGTAGTTAAACTATAAATAAAACCATGACTACGAGTTACACTACTTGCAAAATAACAATTACCAACAATTAAATTACCCATAACACTATGTGCAACAGTATGTGTTGGATTATCCATAGTAACAATTGTTGTGCCATTGGGGAAAGTGATGTTCATAGGTTTAGGTGGGATAACAATTTTAGTATACACTCCACTGCCATCCAAAGGACCTTGATAGATAAATCCATGCTGATAAGGCGATTCGGCGTAATTATAACCACCCACAGCTAAGATGTTCCCTTCTCCAATGGTACTATCATACAAGTATGTGTTCGGACCATATACCGCAGAGAAAGTTGGAGTTTCACCAGGAAAATGCGGTACAAAGAAATGCAGTGAAGGATCACTTTTGCTGCTTGTAATATCTTCTAAAGTACCATAATAAATAAATCCTTGGGAATAATTTCCAATTGGATTTGAAGCTTGACTACCCGTGATGGCTATGTTGTTGTTGATGTCTTGACGAATTCCAGTTACTGTCCAATTCTTTGGGAAAATGGGATTTAATTCGGGAGAAGGTGACGGAGAAATAGAATCATCATCATTGTTGCTGTTATCTTCAGATTTGAGTATGATAGCCAAAGGAATTACAATGATTAACAGCAAAGTCAAAACACTTGCGAAATGTTTGATTGTCGCCCAAAACGAAGTGGACTTTTTGGGAATTAATTCCAACTTCGCTGAAGCTTTGATGCTTTCGGAATCGGAAGTTGATTCAATATCACAACTACTCATTATTGCGGAAAGGTCTATACAATTTTGTTTTGTATAAATTCAGCCAAACCAACATCGATCGGCCTATATAGCGGAGGAAAGGATGAACTAACGAACAAGTGTAATAATACCCCAGTACTATATGTTAAGATGCATTTAGCATCGTGAAAATTTGACTGACGGCGCCGCAGCAGCAGGCAGAAGCAGAGGCAGCAGGGAGTGGCAGGCGCACAGCAGCGGCGCAGCACAGGGAGCACAGCAGGCGGCGAACCCACCTCGCAAAAGCAAATTACAAAAATCATTCATCCATCAACTACTGTTGAAAGGGAAATGACTAGTTCTTCGTTTGTTCTGACACCCATCTTTGCTGGACTCATCATATTCGCCCATTTACATGCTTCCCTTGCATTCAGTCCAACTCCAGCGCCAACCTATTTGCAAACTGCTATTCCCACCAGCAATAATAATGATGGTGATCAACACGATCATAGCCAACGAGCCGTTATAATCTCTGTTGTTGTTGTAGTTGGAGCTGTAATTTTGGTCTTATTACTTGCAATAGCATATTGGTGTTTGTGGCGGTTGAGAAGAGTCAACAACATCTAGAATTCCACAATGTGCAGAGCACACAACAGAACTAGTAGAAGGATCTCATTCTAGCATTGACGCTAATCACTAAATTTTGGATGATGCAAAAGCATAAGAACTGGCTTCTTTCCAGTTGTTTGTGTGAAGGAACTCTCTCTATTTGCTAAATTCGTGCGTCCTCATTATATCTGGTCAACATAAATAACTAGTTTGTTTATTCAATAATTTCTATCACCAATTCTGTTTGAATATTTCAACATATTGAATATTATGTTTTGTAAATTGCAGTTATTTTTATAAATGGATGACTTCCTCAACAGTGTTGTTCCAAAGTTTCCACATACCATCCATATTTAACTTAATTTTTTCCACCAAAAACAAAATTCTGAAACCATTAATCAAGAATAGGCACTTTCGTCTTTGCACATCATTTCTGTTTTGTTGCAACTCCGAAGATATGTGGATTCAAAGCCGGAATAGGTAAAGCGAGTAATCGATGTTCCAATTTCACGTCAAACCCTGGCAATCCGGTTTGAGAATTCAAATAGTTCCAAGTGTCTTTAAACAAACAACCATTTCCAATAATATTGATAAATGGTTGCATCAAGATTTGCATATAGTAAGTTGATGGATCCTTCTCCTTCTCTGCAGCAACATGTTCAACAAACACATATTGTCCACCTGGTTTCAATGCTCTTCTCACTTGTTTCAATACCATAAAAATATCAGTGACAGAACACAAGACATGGGTACCCACAACATAATCGAAACTACCTGGTTCGATATCAAGATTTTCTTCACTATTTAACCAAATAGTACTAATAGGAAATGTTACATTTCGTTTTGCTTTTTCAAGTTGAAGCTGTTCTTCAAAATGTTTGTTTGGTTCCACTCCCACCCATTCTACAATATCTTTGTTATTCGACCAACAACGGAAATTGGTGCCAGGTCCAGGACCAATTTCCAATACTCTGCCGGAGATATTGGCAACTTGTGCACATCGTGGTTCATCCAGGTGTGGATTATCTGATGCGAGCATTTTCATTGCAAATTTATAAAATACCAGTTGTCGGAGGGATGGGTTTGTATGTAGGGTGCCTAAACCAATGGCAATCACAACGATGATAACATGACAAATTTTCGTTATGACGGACAAGGCTCTTTTGGCCATGGATGAAGAGGATGTCACATATTCTGCTGCTTGGTTCAAGATCGAAACTACGAAAAAAAGGGAGAGAAACGTGATCAACAGGCTCGCTGACACACAGCAAGGACAAGGGGAAGCGGAAACTGACTCGCTTGCGTTCATTTCTCCAGATGAGACATAAATAATTTTTTCTTTTCCTGCAGAAGTTCTCGGCCGGTTCTGGGTTGCGTTCGTTGCGCGCTATGTCTATCGTGCAGAAACTGGTACACTAAACTGTAGTATGTAAAATCAAATACTATACCATTAATTGCTCAGCAAAAAAAAAAAAAGTGCTCTGCATCATAATAATAAATAAATAGGCAGCTGGTTTGGTGCTTATCCTTTTGAAGTTTCAAACGCACTTATTATGATGCATGATACAGATATAGTCATGGCTCCAGTACCAGTAACCAAGTTGTAGATCTTAAGATACGGATGCACGATGATTATCATAGATCAGTTGCGTTTTCAGACCACAAAAATATCTTGCACGATTAGTTTGGACGAATGAACGATTCTATCCGCAAACAAAATAATGCCATTATTGTATGTACTAAAATAAATGAAGAGTTGATTAAAGTGTCGTAATTTATTGTTCAGTTGACGGTACCTGCACCAGTCATGCAAAATCAATTATACGCATCACACCCACCCTCCCATTTAACATAACTATTTTTTATGTGCCAAAAGAAGTAGAACCTTTTTCTTCGTGACATCATCAATTTCACCGCATTTGAGAAGAATATTCAATCCATGCTCTATCATGTACCGCCCTACAATCAGTTGATCCCCAGTAGATGAGTTTGCATCCATGGAGTTATTTTCTTCTGTTGATGAGCCATGCTGCTTCTCGTTGGATTCAAGAATTGATTGGTCCGCTTCATCTCTCATGAAAACACCCATGAAACTCGAGTCTATGCGACAAGTCTCTATTCCAAAAGGAGATTCTAACTCTGCTTCAATTTCTCTGGCGGCGCGATCTAACTCTTTTGCTGTCGGATAGTGGTTAGCGGGCAACGGTTGAATAGCAGTCATCACAACTGCATCCCATTGAGTTATGGAAGTTCTCGGTAGTAAGATTGTTGTTTTGCCGCTAACCCTGGCAAACAGTTTGTCGATCACATGCTGCATACCGTCAAGGATAGTCTGAAAGTACACATCATTTTGTTCGTCCCCAGAGATCACATATCCAGTTGTCGTATTCTGTACAGTATAATGTTCAGGCTGATTCGTCAATGGCGAAATGGTTGAGATCACAAAGTGATATCGGGCATCGGCACTATATCGAACAACGGCCAATTGTTGTGGCAGGAGGCCTTGTCCGGTTTCCTTGGAACGGGAGTAATAGGACCGTAAAAGGCGCTCCGCACCGTCTCTTGGTAATGCCTTTTGAAACCACGATACAGGAAGACCATCCTCAGGCAAAGATACACACGAAGCTTTCCGTATCACATCTTTCATCGGACCATATCTTTTTAAGAACGTTGAGAACATTTTAAGGGAAATAGCAGTATTCAGAAGTGTCCTCTCACTATCCCCACCATTGGTAGTTGTTGAAGTAGATGGCGTTTCTGACAATATGGTATGTTCGAATAAGGCAAGGAGATGATTCTGGGAGAGTTTCCTAAATAGAAATGTTGATGTCAAATACGATTGATACGCTTCCAAAAATAGTCTGAGGTTCGCTGATTTATTATTTTGGAAATGAGAAAACCAAAACATCGATGCATCGATATCATCCAATTCATCAATCAACTCTTGATCGGGGCCTCTTGTTGAGCACCATACATCCTTCGTCATCATCGCTGTTGTCACTTGAACGCGTTTGAGCAAATCTGCTTCCAACCGTTTAAATTTTTCTGCTCGACCAGTGAAAGCAGTAATCATGACATTGGCCATTAAACCTTTTCCTTGAGTATTAGCCAAAGCTTGAATTTCTTTCAATATTTCATCCAATAGAATACAATCGTTTTCGACTTGACTGAAGATCATGGCGAGGCCTTTTTGGACCTGCTTTGGATCTTTGATGTGCTGTTGCTTACGCTGAAGAGTTTCTTGAAGAGTTATCAAACAATCTTCATAGACTTTGCATGTATGCATTAACTGCCTCGCTGAAATTATCAACTGCGACTCGCCTGGAAGTAATAACAAAAATCATTATTCGGAGTGCGTGGAGAAAGCAAAATTATTGTTGACGAGTGAAGATATGACTCATGCAGTGAACTTACCTTTGATGGCTGCAACGACGCATCGCACACCTTGAGCGATATGAATGGCAGATGTTAGGACTTCCATCGTTGCACTTTTTATTTTTTAATTTTTTGTGCACTATCTTGAAGTAAAGCTGGTACAATATTGTACCCAAAAGAAAACACTTATTTGCTGAATCCACAAAGCAAGAGACGAGAAGCCGCAGCACAGATGAGTGGCGGCAGCACTACAATAAGTTATAAGGACGGCTCGTTGAAGTTGCTTAGACATAGCAATATATGTGATAATATTATTTTACTCGTATTATTAGGTATATTGTCAAATGGGAAGACGGTCTTGCGAAAAGCTTGTCGATGATGCTCTCTTATGCAGCCGGAGCGGTAAGAGCGAGCGGCAGTAGGATGGGCGGAGAAAAGAGCAAGGCTCAAAAAGATCCAACCCTGCTCATATTTTTTCCTTGACATCTTGATTTCCACAAAATCAATAATAGCTCGAATGTCGCACGTTGATTCAAACACATCTGTTGGAGTAGGTGGCCCAACTGTTGGGGCACCTCCTATGATGGCTTATCCTGTATTGTTGCCGTTCGTTCAATACCCACCTTCCGCGCAAACCAATCATCAACAAATTGGCCAACCTTCGACTGCTGCTGCTCAAGTTACGCCCACAAATGGAGGAAGCGTCATAGCTGAAGAGAGAATCTTGCCATCCCTGCGAATGCATGATAAGTATTTGAATTTAAGCGATGAATTTCTCAAGACAGTTGGAAATCGACCAGTTCGAGAATGGCGTACAAGTGATGCATTGGCATGGTTGGTGGATTTATTTGAAGGGGCGGAAGATTTAGAAAAGTAAGAGGTAGATATATCAACGCTTGCTGTCCTCATTATTCATGTTTAGATATTTGAGTTACTTTCGAAAAAATGCTGTTCGAGGTTCCGATTTGCTACGATTAAATGATGATCACTTCGAAGAAATGGGTATCACTAGTTGTCAATTTCATCTCACCAGAATCCGCGATGCGCATAGCCAGCTGGTTTCCTATCAGAATCGATTGGATGAGATGCAAGAAGCTCAAACAGCCAAAGAAGCTTTTGAGCGACAGTATCTTCTTGTTGAAAAACAGTACCTCGAGAAAGTCTCTGATGGCAAGCCCTATGTTTTGTCCGCGAAATTAAGCCAGTGGAAACTGGTAGATGTTTTTGCTTTTTTCAAGAAACCTTCAAATGCAGAACTTGAAAAGGTCTTCTTGAAGCCCATTATTTTAAGTGGTATTGATGGTGAAAAATTACTAAATTTAGCTAAGCCGGACACCAAGGTATATTAAATCGGATCATTAGTATTGAATATGATAAAACATTAATTGTTGTAGATTGAATCTGCTGAAACGGAAAAGGATGCTTTGAATTTGGTAAGAAGTTGCATATTTCGTTGTTCTTCGAATTTTAAACACGCATGTATAGGTTGACGCAACTACTGTGGTACGATTATCATTTCGTTCTTCCTAACGCTGTATGTCAGATTTATATTCTAGAAACTAATTGGACTGTGTGCCGATAGAACAGATGTTGAGCGATTGAAAAGAACCATCGCAAATTATCAGATCGATCAAGAGAAGAAAGCGAAAGCAGCAAAGGAAGAAGCGCATAGTGAATTGTGGCGCTCACTTGGTCATTATGATAAAAAGAAACTAATCGAGCAAGAGAAAATTGGCGAAGGATCATTTGGGTGTGTTTATCGTGCCAACTATGACAAGAAGAAAGTTGTAGTGAAGATCCTGCAGGGCACAAAAGAAACTGAGGAGAATCACGGCGGAATGAAAACCACAGGGCCGCAAAATAATGAAGAAAGCAAGCGCATGCTGCGGGATGATTTAGAGTACGAAGCAACGATGCTATTGAAAGCTGAAACAAATGGTGTTTTGAAGCTTATTGCCTTGGATATTGACAATGAAGTTCCGCGTATGATTACAGAGTACATGTGCAACAAAACGTTGGAATATGAATACAAATTAGCCGAAGCGGGTGATAAAGAATCTATCTTCCACCCAAATAATGAGCATAATTTAATTGAGCGGGCAAATAATGTCACCAACCCAGTACTGCTACAAATGGTACGGATTGCCAGAGATGTTGCGGCTGCAATTTCAAGAATCCATGACAAAGGCATCATTCACTTAGATATTGCAGCAAGAAATATCTTACTGGATTTTAAAAAGCGCCCTAAATTGGCTGATTTCGGCTGTGCCGCCATGGAAAACGACATGGTTGAAATTCATGACTTGCACAAGGCAACTGATGATGACATTGACATACGTGCTATGAAAAAAATTGATGAAACATTTGATAGAAAATATCGAATGTACACTCATCGTCGTCCGTGGCGATGGATGCCACATTGGGTTGCGGTGGCTAGACCTCTTATTGATCGAAAAGTTGATGTATACTCCTTTGGTTGTGTGATGTTTGAAATGGCGGCAAAGACAGTACCTCACTGTACTGTTAATGATGCCGATGTTGCTCAATTTAAGAAAGTTAAAGCTTTTAATCCATCTATTCCCTCCAATTTAGATGGACGTTATGCAAAGATTATGTCCAATTGTTGGGAAGATTATGACAAATCTCCAGCAATGTCATCAATTGCGAAGGAGCTTGTTGATTTACATAGTAGTATTGCAACTGCTTCTCTCTCCAAGGACATTCAAGAAAATTCTGGTTATTGGGAGTTTCAATACGTCAAACCAAAAGAAGATACTATTCACAATAAAGCCAATTATCAAAGTCTATATGCCTCCTTTAAGCCACCAGATAATATTCCCCCTGTATCACATGAACCAAACATTACTGCGGAGTCTGGTGTTGATAATACTGTTCCTTTGATATCTGAGCGTATTAATTTATCCTTTGATAAAGTTGATCTTTCTGATGCGCCACCTCAAATTGCAGAATATGAAAATATTGGATATGAGAAAAGTAAATTATCTTCGGCGCTGTATTGTGCCTATCGATTGCGCGATCACAGAAGTATTGCATTATATATGTTATGCATTCGCATTGAAGATAATATTGAACAAATTGAGATGATTAATCAATGTTTTGTGTACTTGGGTCAATTGGCAGAAGATCAGCATGGCTCAACGAATGAAGATGAAGCATTGGATTGGTTATGTTGGGCCACTTTTGCTGTTGTGAATGAAGTTTTAAATTTATCCATGAACGTTGCCAAGTCGGTTCGCATCCTATTGATCTCTAATGCCTTGTCTTCGCTAGGAAGTTTGTTATCGAATAGGACTCTCTCTGAAGTGGATATTGGTGGTGGCAACTCAGTTGAAGGAATCCTTAATCTCGAAAATAATATATGCAATTTAGTTTCATTTGCATTAGATAATCACAAGCAAGAAAAAACAATAGTCGATACAGTTGCTCAAACAATCAATTCTTTCACCGGTTTATCGCAGCTGATGATTAATAAGCTGCACCAGAAAGGAATTGTTGCGGGATTGTTAGGTGCTTTGCAAGTTCACGAAGATAATGTTGATGTCTCATGGAAACTTGTGCGTGCTTTAAGTTGGTTTCCGATTCAACAACTTTTAAATCCGTATGCTGTAATCAATGATATCAAAGCACCAGCTTCAAAACCAAGTGTAGGGAAGTCTTCTCCAACAAAATCGTCGATTGTAGGCGG
>JACCEA010898859.1_pt1 | contig 10129 bp, 6 predicted proteins | sample 7449851 | NCBI WGS metagenome assembly JACCEA01 (sample SAMN15323453, study PRJNA562643) | freshwater metagenome | isolation source: river surface water | place: USA:Blue River Watershed | collected 2017-08-18 | reverse complement strand
CTTGGCGCGCGCGCGAGGGGGCGGCGGTAGCGGGCGAGGAGGAGGACGGATTATGGGACGCGGTGGACACGGTGGCGCGGAGCAAAAACAGAACGCGCGAAAAGACAAAAGCCCGCCGCGGGCGCAATTCCACGAAGCGTGCAAAAGCCCGCGCCGGTCCGCGGAGCGGGTGCCTGGTTTTCGTCGGGCTGGCGAGCGGGGCGTTGCGCGCGTGCGCCGCGGGCCGTCCTGGGGATCAGCCGAGGGCGGCGCGGATTTGGGCGGAGAGCGCGGCGTAGTCGGCGTCGGAGAGGAGTTTTTTCGGCTCCGGCATCATGGTGAAGGTCGTGCCCCAGGAGGGGCCGTCGACATACTTCGGGACAAGGTGGACGTGGAGATGGGGGAGTTTGTCGGAGTAGGCGCCGTAGTTGATCTTGGCGGGGTTGAAGGCGGTCTTCATGGCGCGGGCGGCGCGGGCGACGTCCCGGGTGAAGCGGGCGAGCTCGGCCTCGGGCAACTCGTAGAGCTCGTTGACGTGGTGCCTGTAGGCGACGAGGCAGCGGCCGTGGTAGGTTTGCTCCTTGAAAAGGTAGAGCGTGGAAACCTCGAGCGGGGCGATCTCGATCATGAGCGCGTCGAGGCGCTCGTCTTTGCGGCAGTAGAAGCAGTCGGGGAGGGAGGACATGGCGGGGAAAGCGGAAATCGGGAAACGAGGAGTGGAAGCGGTCGGACGTCGGACACTGGCAGGCGCGCGGGGGCGGCGTGGTCAGCGGCGAGGGGAAATCAGTTTCAGGCGCGGGGCGGGATCGGGGTTGAGCGCGCGCGGCGGCCGGGCTTGCTGGAGTCCGATGAAACTCGAACACGTCGCCCTCAACGTCGCCGATCCGGTGGCGGTCGCCGCCTGGTATTGCGCGCATCTCGGAATGGGCGTCGTGCGCCACATCCCGGCGCCGGCGCAGACGCACTTTTTGCACGACGGGGCGGGCTCGATCATCGAGATCTACCGCAACCCGCCGGACCAGGTGCCGGACTACGCGAAGATGGATCCGCTGATCGTGCATCTGGCCTTCGTGTCGAAGGACGCGGCGGCGGACCGCGCGCGGCTCGAGGCGGCGGGCGCGACCTATGTCACGGAAGTGGTGCCGCCCGACGGCTCGCGGCTGGTGATGCTGCGCGATCCCTGGGGGCTGGCGCTGCAAATCTGCCAGCGGGCGACGCCGCTGGTTGCGGGGTGAGCGTCTTTGAGCGACTAAGCGGCGGCGCCGAAGCGGCCGCTTTCGCTTTGGGACCAGACGTGGCGGTAAACCTGGTCGGCGAGCGCGGCCTTTTCCTCGTCGGAGAAGGGCGGTGTGGGCAGGAGCGTAAAAACGTGGTCGAGGATGAGCGTCTCGACCTCGGCCTGGGTCTGTTCCTTTTCCGTCCAACGCTCACGGCTGGCGATCAAGGTGCAAAGCTTGGTGTAGAGATCGCGGCTGCCGAGCTTGAGCTGCTCGCGCTCGGCCTTGGTCAGCTTGTCTTTTCGGAGGAGGCTGAAGAGGGCGTATTCGTCTTCGCTCAGGCCTTCCTCGGCGGCACGGCGACCTTCGGCGTCGAGCGCGGCGTCGAGCTCGATTAGCTTCGCAAAGGTTTCCTCGATCGAGACGCGGTCCTTGTCGTGGTTATACTCGGCCACGATGTCGGTGTAGCGCCGGTAGTAGTCCATGCGCTGCGGGTTGCGCGCGAGGAGTTGCTGGAGCTTTCGCTCCACCAGCTGGCGGATGTCTTCCAGCACGGTGGCCTTGCGGGTGACGCGTTTCGCGAACTCCTCGCGGAGCTTTTCGAGATTGATGCGGCTGAGGTCGAAGAGGCGGGAGTCGGCCTGGTCGGCGCCGGGCTCGGCGGTGCGGATGGCGTCGTTGACGAGGCGCTGGAGATCCTTGAGCAGCGCGGTGATGTCGGCCCCGTCGCGCCGCTCCTCCAGCTTCTTGTAAATGGCCTCGATGTTGTCGTGCCGCTCGGCGTAGGCGTGGGCCGAGGGCTCCATGAGCAGGGCCTTGAAGCGGATGAAGACCTGGCGCGCCAGGATCCCGAAGCGTCGGCGCCCCTCGTCGCGCGCGGCGGTGACGGCGTCGGCGCCGTCGCGGAGCGCCTCGATGCGGGCAAAGCCTTTCGCGCCCGCCAGCCGCGCGGGGTCGAAGCCGCAGGCGCGCAGATGCTTTTCGGTCTCGCCCAACGCGTCGTGCAGGGCGCGCACCCGCTCCTCGATGGGCGCGACGATCTCCTCGGTCCCGTTGCCGCCGTCGCCGAGCGCGTATTGCGCGAGGGCGGCGCGGAGGCTTTTGAGCATGCCGTTGTAGTCGACGATGAGCCCAAAGTCTTTTCCTGGATACACCCGGTTGGCGCGCGCGATGGCCTGCATGAGGGTGTGCGCCTTCATGGGCTTGTCGATGTAGAGGGTGGAGAGGCACTCGACGTCGAAGCCGGTCAGCCACATCGCGCAGACGACGGCGACGCGGAAGGGGTGATCGGGGTTTTTGAACGCCTTCTCCAAGTCCACGCGCCGTCCGTCGGGCGTCTCGAAGCCCGTCTTCATCCGCACGCGGTGCGGGATCACGTCCACGCCCCACTCAAGGAAATCGGCGATCTCGTTCTGGCCCTCGCTGACGATGAGCTGGATGAGCGTCTCGGCCATCCAGTCGGTCTGGGCGCGGAGACGGGCGACGGCCTCCGCCTGCTCGTCGCGGGTGGCGCGGGCGGCCTCGTCGCCGGTCGGCAGCTGCGCAAGCGCGGCCTCGGCGGCGGCGAGTTGGACGCGGAGGCGGGCGAGCTTCACCTGCCAGAAGCGGCGGACCTGCTTGGTCATGCGGCCGGCGGTGATCTTGTCGATGCACACGAGCATCGACTTACCGGACTCCCAACGCGTGGCGCAGTGCTCGACGAAGTCCTTCGCGACTTTGTTCAAGCGGTCTCGGGCGGTGATGACCTCGTAGTCTTTGCCGAGGAGTTTTTCGATCTTCGCTTCTTGGTCGGGGTCGAGCTCGGCGCGGGCGATGGCCTCGGCGATGCGGTCGTTGAGGTCGAGGCGGGTGATGCCGAGCTTTTCGCCGCGGTTTTCGTAAACGAGCTTCACCGTGGAGCCGTCTTCCTCGGAGCGCTTGAAATCGTATTTCGAGACATAGCCGCCGAAGATGCGTTTGGTGAGCTGGTTGTTTTTGAAAAGCGGCGTCCCGGTGAAGCCGATGAAGGCGGCGTTGGGCAGCGCTAGGCGCATATTCACCGCGAGCTTGCCGGACTGGGTGCGGTGGGCCTCGTCGGAGATGACGATGATGTCGTCGCGCTCGCTGTAGGGTTCTCGCGGGTCCACGTCCTGATTGAACTTGTGGATGAGGCTGAAGATGAGGCGGTGATTCTGCCCGGCGAGCAGACGCTTCAGCTCCGCACCGTTGGACGCGCGCGGGGTGCGCTCATCGGCGGCGCCGCAGCCCACGAAGGTGCCGTAGATCTGGCTGTCCAGATCGGTGCGGTCGGTCATGAGCAGGAAAGTGAACTTGGCCGAGACGCGGCGCCGCACCTTCTCGGTGAAGAACAGCATCGAGTAGGATTTGCCGCTGCCCTGGGTGTGCCAGACGACGCCGAGGCGGCCGAGCTCGGGATGGGCGCGCTCCACGATGTCGAGGAGTTCGAGCGATTGCCGCTCGTCCTCGGCTTCGCGCGCAGAGATCTCGTAATCCGTCTCGCCGGCGGGCGGCGGCTCGGCGGCGAGCGGGTCACGCAGGAGCGGGACGCTGCGGTGGACGAGGCGTTTCTCCGCCGGAAATTCGAGCCGCAGCGCTTCCTGACGGCGCACGGCCTCGACGGCGCGGTTGACGCCGAGCACCTGATGATTGCGGGCGACGACCTTGCGGACATGGCCGGCTTTGCTGGCGTCGAAGAGGATGAAGTTCTCCACCAGATCGAGCAGGCGCGCGGGGGCGAGCATGCCGTCGAGCAGGGCCTGGGCGTCGAGCTTGCCCTTGTCTTCCTCGGACTGGCGTTTCCATTCCGCGAAGTGCTCCCACTTGCTGGTGATGGAGCCGTAGCGGGCGCGGTCGCCGTTGCTGACGACGAGGAAGGCGTTGTGGTGAAAGGCGTGCGGGATGGTGTGCGGCTCGAGGTAGTCGCGCAGGTTGTGCGCGAAGCCGTCGCGGATGTTTTTGTGCACCGCCTTCAACTCGATGAAGACCAGCGGCAGGCCGTTGACGAAGCAGACGAGGTCGGCGCGGCGGTTGTAGTGCGGGGCGCGCAGGCCGCTGAGCTTGAGCTCGCGCACGGCGAGGAATCGATTGTGCGGCGTGCCGTCGGCGGCGCGGCCGTTGTCGAAATCGATCACTCTGGCGCGAGTCTCGCGGAGCTGGCCGGCGGCGTCTTTTTGCCGAACGGGCACGCCGTCGCGGAGGAAGTGGTGGAACTCCTCGTTGTGCTGGACGAGGGAGCGGGAAAAATCGTGCCGCGTGAGTTTTTGCACCGCCTCGTCGATCGCGGCGGACGGGAGCTTGGGGTTGAGGCGGACGAGGGCGGCGCGGAGGTCGCGCACGAGCACGGCCTCGCGGGTGTCGGCGCGGCCGAGCGTGCCCTCGGGGCCGAAGGTCTCCTCGTTCCAGGCGTAGACGCTTTCCCAGCCGAGCTTGCGCTCGAGGTGCTCGGCGAAGGTCTGCTGGACGAGCCGGTCTTCGCTGTTGAGGTCGGTGAAGGCCATGTGGGCGGTCAGCGGCGGTCGCGCAAGGCGGTCTCGAGTTCGGAACGGCCCAGCCAATAACAGGCCAAGGCGGCGGGGATGTTGAGCAGACGGGTGTCCGCGCCGGGCACGGCCTGCGTCTTAAAATCGGCCAGCTCGCGGGTGATGACGTAGCCGCGCGGGATTTGCTGCGTGGAGCAGAACTCCACCAAGCCCTTGAGGTCGGCCAGCCCGGTGTGGCCGGGGCCCCGGTGCTTCACCTCGAAAGGCACGAGCTGGCCTTCCAGGTTGGCGATGATGTCGACCTCGCGATCCTTGGTGCCGCGCCAGTAGGAGAAGCTCACGTTTTGGCTATAGTAGCGGGTGACGATGTGTTTGAAAATCGCCGTCTCGACCGCGCGGGCGAGCCCGTCGGCGTCCTCCAGCAGCGCCTTGCCCTTGAGCAGCACGCTGGGCGCGATGGCCGCGTCGGCCAGATAGACTTTGGAGCGGCCGCGCAGCACTTCCTTGCCGTAGCCGAAGGGGCGCAAGCGATGGATGAGGTGGGTGGCCTCCAGCAGGCCGATGTAGTTGTCCACGGTGGGGCGCTTGGCCTCGAGGGCGGAGCAGAGCGCCTTGACGTCGAGCTGCCCGCCGTCGTGCAGGCAGAGATAGAGGAACACTTGCTCCAGCTCGAGCACCCGGCGCACGCCGAAAAACGCGGTCATGTCGCGCTTCAGAACCTTGTCCACGATGTCCTCGCGCAGGAGTTTTTGCGCCTGCGGGATGCTGTCCACCAGCGCGCTCTGGGGGAAGCCGCCGCGCAGGAGGTAGTCGTGGAAGAGTCCGGTGAGCGGGGCGGCGTCGGCCGCGACCTCGGCGAAGCGCAGCGCGGGCCACTCGAAGAGATCGCGCAACGAGTTCACGGGCGGCAGCGCCGGGCCCGGGATCTTTTTTAACTGGAGGTATTCGTAGAAGGACAGGGTGGCGAGTGGCAGGGTCTGCCAGCGCCCCACGCCCGATTCCTGCCCCTCGGCGGCGAGGGGCGTGGCCGAGCCGGTGACGGCGATGCGCCGGCGCTTCTCGAAATCCACCTGGTGCTTGAGCCAGACCTGCCAGTCCTTCGCGACCTGGATCTCGTCGAGAAACAGGTATTCGACGCCCTCCCGCGCCGGCTCCAGCTCGCGCCAGAGCGACACCAGACCGTCGAGCCCGAGCAGCTTGAGCAAGGGATGGTCGAAGGTGACGTAAAGGATGTTGGTCGGCGCCACGCCCTTGGCCAGGAGGTCGTCGATGACCTGCAAAAACAGGGTGGTTTTGCCGATCTGGCGCGCCCCGGCCAGCAGCAGCGCCCGGCCGGCCGGCGGGTCCTCGGCCCAGGCGCTGATCTCGCGAAAGGCGGCCCGACGCCACGCGGGCAACTCGGACGACAAACGCCCGCCCATCCACCACGGGTTATACTGGCGGAGGACGGCGATGAGATCGGGCTTGGAGGCGATCACGCGGCGATTTCTGCTTAAAACGGCGATTTAGTGCAAGTATACTTATACTAAAATGGGGATTTAATGCGGAATTGCTGTTTTTGGGGAACGAATGGAGTGGGGAATCAAACCGGGAGGGCGCCGCTGAGGAGGCGCGGGAGCAGGTGGTCGCGGGCGGCGCGGGCGGACCGGTTGGCGGCTTCGAGCACGCGCAGTTGGTCTTCGATGGGGTGCGTGTATTCCGCGAACTGACGCATCAGCGGAGCCGGAGGAATAAGCACCGTGACTTTCGCGAGCTTCTCGCGCGGCAGATGCTTGATCGTGGCGCCGGTGAAGAGCGTCGCGAGATGACCGCTTTCGCCTTCGTGGCGCAGACAGTGGTAGAGATACACGTAATCCATGTTTTCCCGGCAGCGGATGCGATGGATGGCCTTTTGGATCATCATGCCCGGCATCTGCTCCTTCCAGATTGCGCATCGGCCAGGCTCTCCGCCTTCGCACATGACGATGTCACCAAACTTGAGGCCGAACGTCTCAAGCTCGTCGGGTTCGAAGCGCATCTCCCGAAGGTCATCCAGATCGAGCTTTCCCCAGCGCACGTTGATGTTCGCGAGGTAGGGTCGCAGGTCGCCTTCGTTCTTCGCTTGGTCGAGCATCTTGCCGAGACGGAACTCGGCGACTTCCGCGAGCGGCTTTCGCGTCCAGCCTTCCGGCAGACCGGCGGCCGTGCGGGCGCGTTCGTGGCCGGGGTAGCGGAGGCGGACGAACCACTCGCGGTAAAGCTGCCGCGCCGACTCCTCCAACAAGGCCATCCGCCGCCGGTTGTTCTCCATCAGGTCGTCGTAGGCGCTCAGGAGCGCGACGATCTTTTGCTGGGTTAGCAGTGGCGGAAGCGGGACGTTGAAATCGCGCAGAATCCCGAGATTGATGTGAGGAACTCCGGAGGTGATCGCTCGATTCTTGATCGACTGAACGGTCGATGGGTGTCGGAAGAAGTAGTAGAGGTAGCGGGCATCTGCCTTCGTGGCGTCCACCGTCAGCTTCATCTGACTTTGGGACACCACGTAACGCGGAAACCGAGAGTCGGGCGGGATGAGGCCGACTTGGCCGAGCGTGCCTCGTTGCGTGAAGACGAGGTCTCCGCGTGTCGCCGTGTTCGCCGATAGCTCGTCGGCTTTCTGTTCGCTTACGAAGACAAAGTCTTCGTCCCGGAAGATGACCTCTTCGGGCAAGTTTGTTCCGCGAATGACAGGCACGCCCTCTTCCACGTAATGCTTCGTCGTGAGGTCCGAACCAAAAGGGCCACCTACGAGAGCGTTCCGCGAGGCTGCTTTGAGCGCGTCGATTTTGACGAGCGGCCACTTCATACCCCGAGCCCCTCAAAGTTCTTCCGGATCTTCTTCGCGAGGGCGGCGGCCTCGGCGTCGAGGTCGGCGAGCTCGGTGTGGATCTCGCGCATCGTCTCCTCGAAATCGAAATCCTCGTCCTCCTCGGCGGGGGCGACGCCTACGTAGCGGCCGGGCGTGAGGCTCCAGTCGGCGGCGGCGATGTCGGCGCGCGTCACGCGGCGGCAGAGGCCGGGCACGTCGACGTAGCGGCCGTCCGGGAAACGGTGGCGGAGCCATTCGTAGTGGCGCGTCTGATACACGATGGCCTCGGCGGCGGCGCCGGCCTCGCTCCAGGCGGTCTCGGCCTCGTCGCGGGCGGCCTTGAGCTGTTTCTTCACGTCCTTGCCCGGGGCGGCCTCGAGGGCGGCGGGGAGCTGGGCGTCGGCGGCGCGGCGGAGGTCGCGCAGCTTTTGGAGGAAGCCGCGGCAGGCGGCGGCGAAGTCGGGCAGCGAGTAGGCGTCCTTCGTGTAGTCGCGGGACTGGGCGAGTTTTTCCAAGGCCTCGCGCTCGGCGTCGATGGCGAGAATGGCCTGCTGGTAGTCGGCGGAGAGCGGGTGGTTGCAGGCCTTGATCGCGGAGCCGAGGGTCCAGCCGACCTTGGCGGCGTCGGGCAGGGCGGCGACGATGGCGCGGCGTTGGGTGCGGAGGGTGTCTCGGTAGTTTTCCAGCAGGGCCTCGAAGCGCTCGTGCTTGCCGCGGTGGAGCCAGACGATGGCGGTGAGGTTTTGCTGCTGCTCGTGGGAAAAGTCGTAGATCTTGCGCGTGACCTTCCGGTAGACGTGGCGGGCGTCGAGCATGAGCACGGTGTCGCGGAGGGCGACGGGTTTGCCGCGGTCGAGGCACCAGAGTTCGCAGGGGACGGTGCGGGTGTAGAAAAAGTTGGAGCGGATGGAGACCATCACGTCGACGTCGCCGGTCTCGACGAGTTTGCGGCGCACCTCGGCCTCGCCGTGGCCGGCGCTGCTGGCCTGGGAGGACATGACGAAGCCGGCGCGGCCGGTCTTGTTCAGGTAGGCCCAGAAGTAGGAGATCCAGAGGTAGTTTCCGTTGGAGACTTTTTTGTCCTTGTTGACGCCGGGCAGGCCGAAGGGGAGGCGGGGGTCGTCGCGGACCTTCTCGGCGTCCACCTTGTCCACGTTGAAGGGCGGGTTCGCCATGACGAAGTCGCACTTGCCGAGGAGCTCGTGCTCGTCGGCGTAGAAGGTGTTGGCCTCGACCACGTTTCCCTCGAGGGCGTGGACGGCGAGGTTCATTTTGGCGAGGCGCAGGTTGCTGGTCTTGTATTCCTGGCCGTAGAAGGTGGCGCGGTGGGCGGGGCTGTCGCCGCGGCTCTCGATGAAGTGGGAGGACTGGACGAACATGCCGCCGGAGCCGCAGGCGGGGTCGAAGATGACGCCGTGGTCGGGCTCGATGACGTTGACCAGGGTCTGGACGAGGGAGGGCGGGGTGAAGAACTCGCCGTTGTCCTGGGCGCCCTGCATGGCGAACTTCATGAGGAAGTATTCGTTGATGCGGCCGAAGACGTCGCCGCGGGCGGCGCGGAGGGGCTCGGAGTCGAAGACGCGGAGGAGATCGTGGAGGAGCTCGTTTTCGAAGCGGGCGTAGTCCTTGGGGAGCTGGCCCTGGAGCGGCGGGAAGTCGCGCTCGACGGCGGCCATGGCCTCGTTGAGGGCGGAGCCGAGGTCGGAGCCGGCGGGGAGCTGGACGAGGTGTTCGTAGCGGGCCTCGGGCGGGAGGAGGAGGGCGCGGCGTTTCTTGAAGTCGGCGGCGGTGAGGGGGCGCTTGGGCATCTTGCCGGCGGCCTGCTCGGCCTGGATCTCGCGGAGGGCCTCGGCGTGGCGGTTGGAGGCGTGGCGGAGGAAGATGACGCCCAGCACGGGCATGCAGTATTCGCCGGCGGTGAGCTTGGAGTTGGCGCGGAGGTTGTCGGCGGCGCTCCAGAGGTCGGCTTCGAGGGCGGCGAGCTGGGCGAGGGGATCGTGGGCGGCGGACGTCATGCGCGGATAAAGGCGCAAGCAGGCGACAAGGCCGCGCGCGGGGCAAGCGCGCGGCGAGGAGGCGACGTAGGCTCGGACGGGGCAGGCCGGAAGCCTGCGCTACTCGGGGAACGCGCAGAGCCCTTCGATGGCGGCGGCGGAGCCGTCGCGGAGCCAGCCGTCGAGCTGGGCCTGGTCCTTCAACTGTTGGCCGCGTATCCGGGGAACGGCTACGAAACGCGTGTCGCACTCGGGAAGCGTGGTCATGTCGCCCCAGAGTTTTTCGAACTGCGCCACGGGCAGGATGTCCTCCTGGCCGTTGCCCCAGCGGCGCTTGACGTCCTTGAGGGTGACGTAGGTCGGCATGCGGGCGGCGAGGCGGCGGACGCAGGCGAGGACGCGGGCTTCGTCGGCGAGACTCGTGCGGTCGAGACCGAAGAGGGCCAGCAGGGCGTCGACGCGGATCCAGCAGGTGGCGGTGTTGTAGTAGGTGAGGATGAACTCGTCCTCGTCGCGCGGGAGGGCGAGGCCTTCGACGAGGCGGAGCTGGCCGTTGACGCGGGCGAGACCGCCGCCGCGGTCCTCGATGCGGCGGCGGATCACCTCGAAGGTGAGCGTGGCGCCGCCGCGCAG
>JACCEA010297945.1_pt1 | contig 10133 bp, 12 predicted proteins | sample 7449851 | NCBI WGS metagenome assembly JACCEA01 (sample SAMN15323453, study PRJNA562643) | freshwater metagenome | isolation source: river surface water | place: USA:Blue River Watershed | collected 2017-08-18 | reverse complement strand
CCCATGTTGCGTATGTTCCTGTTGCAAAGTAATTCTTTGTATCAAAAATTGCTGTTGCAGTAGTGATATCCTTTGAACCAACTGGAACAACATACCTTACATCTTGTAGAATTGTTGCTGTATTAGCATCAAAACCACCATCAACTAGAACACGCTTGTCCAACATACCATAACTTACTTCTCTTGACAACTTGTCACCACTGTTTTTAGGCATAGAGAATCTGTCAGCTCTTACTGAAAAGTATCTCTTTCTCTTTGGTACTTCAACTACCGCTTTTGTTACAAACTCAGGTGTAAACTGTCTATCAATAGTACTTGATGTAGTACCACCACTGTTAAACTTTCCGATTAATTCAGGCATATTATTTCCTTATTTTTGGTTTAGCCAATGAACCTTAGCTCATCAGCATTTTCTTGAACTCATCCCTAAACGCATCACCTTTTAACTCTTCGAGTTTTGGGGCAGGTTTGGGTTTGCTCACCACTTTTTTCTTACTCATAGACGCTGCAAGTTTACGCTGTTCAGCAATTTCTTGCTCTTTTTTAGCAGCTTTTTCCTTGAACTCAGCCTCTTGTTTAGCTTTTTGAGCTTCAGCAACTTTATCAGCTACTGGAGTTGTTGGTGCTATAACCTTTTTTACTGGAGCCTGAACTTGCTTTTGTTGTAATCTACCAACAGCAGCTCTGTACTTTTCAACTGAATTCATACCATCGAGTATACCAGTTGAATCTAGTAACTCCATTTTTTTAATTTCAGCTTGAACAATATCATAAGTTCCATCTTTCAAGTGTTGTAGTAAATCTGCTCTTACAGCTGAATTACCCACCATCTCTTGCAAACTGGGGATATCCCAATCCTTACTTATGACTCTATTGAATTTGTCCCCAACACCTAGGTTTTCTGCTTGTTCATATGTTTCCTCAATTAGCAATTGAGCATCTGACGGTAATTTGTTCTTTGGACTATACTTGATATCATCTAAGTCTAGTTCCATCGGATCAATATTCTTTTCCTTCAGAATTTTCTTAATCGCTTCTGGGTCACCATCTAACAAACTCATCGCTAGATTGAACTTCTCAGGATCTGATACAACTCCACGCTCTTCCAACGGTTTTAGGAACTTTTTGTATTCTTTGAATACTTTCATTTTGTCACTATAACCATGGAGCATTTGTTGTGCTCGGATCAAGTCTTCCGGATTCTTGAATCCTTCAACTTCTCTACCATTAGCTGTGAACTTAGCTAGAGCCACTTTCTCATAGAACTCTTTATAGTTTATCTCTTCAGATTTTTCCGAACCGTCGTCAGCTTCATCTGCAGCATCCTGAGCGTTTTCTTCCTGGTCGTCCTCTGTAGCTTCCGAAGTTTCCTCAGCAGAATCGTCATTCTCCTCATTTGTTTCTTCTTCTTCTTCAGTCTCAGTTCCCTGGTCTGTGTCCTCAATGTTACTCTCAGTTGACTCTGTTTCAACAGTTTCTTCTACCTCTGTCTCTTTTTCAGTTTCATCTACTTCTACTTCTGCATCAACATGCGTACCATTAATCATCTGCGCTAGTTGGTCTTTTACGCTTAACTCACTCATGATTATTCTCCTTTACCAGCAAGTAATTCTTGCTTTTGTCGGAGTAATTCATCTCTATCGTTAGCGGAGTTACTAGCAGATATTTTGATGATACCCTTGTACTCTGGTGAACCCAAATACCTATGTAAGTTTTTAATTGTATCTAATTGACTTAAATAGCTATTCTTATCCTCTGGTTTAACTGTTAGAGGATGTGTCAATAGTTTGAAAACTCGTTGAGCCTCAATATCTAAATAACCCTCAATAATTACCAAATGGAACTCTTCCATCCCCAACAACTTATCTAGTGCCTCAGCTCTTTTGATGTTCCAATCTAGAACCTCTAAGTTTTGGTCGATGATCTCAACTTTCTCATCAATGGTAAGTGTATTTTCACTCATTGCATTAATCCTTTGTGTTTTTGCAGCTTTTAGAGACAATCAGTATTTGGTCTTGATTATTTTATTGAGCGACTTGCCCTAATCCTTGATTTTGTCTCATTGTATTTACTAACCCAACTTTAGCTTGGTCTAGTACATTTGCATCTCTTAGTACTTCTTCTGCAGGCACTTGACCTTTCATAGCAGCATCAATCATTGCCAAACTATATGATTGTTGGTCTGGCACACTTTTGGCAACTGACCCAGCAATTGTTGAGTAGTCATTAGTTACACCATTATCTCTTGGAGTTAATCCTTGTTGACCAGAATTTCTACTCATATAGTCAGCAAGTACAGGATTAGCATTGCTAGTAACAGCAGCTTCAGTATTTTGTGCCACAGCATTTCTTTGCTCACTTTGAACTTGCATAGCAGATTCTTCAGCTCTTTGTCTATTCAAATCTTGATACGTTGGTGCTTTAGCCATTATGCAGACCCTCTCTTTTTCCCAATTTTAGCATTGCCAACCTTAGAGGCAGCTTTTTCAGCTAACTTCACCGCAGCATCAAACTCTCTATCTAACTCATGTTCAGTTCTTTTTTGACCAGTCACATCTTTTACAAATTCATTAGCAAGTGCATCTGTTTGCTCTCTTATGAACTCAGCATTAGCAAGTGCCTCTTCAGCATTAGCTAGTCTTTCTTTAGCTTGTGCTTCTTTAGTTATTCTATCAAACTTGTTCTCTTCAGTTCTACTTACTCTTTCAATAATTCTTGAATCAGCTTCTTCTAGATTTTTTCTAGCCAATGCAACTTTTAACTTAGCTTCTTCTAGTGCAAGTGCTTTTAACTCTTCTTGTACCGGGTCAGCTTGTGGTTCGTAACTCTCAATTGCTTTTGCCAAATCTGGTTGTTTCCATAATTTAGCAATCTTTGCTCGGTATATCCTAGCCTCAGCTGGATCCATACTAGCAGCATTTGTCTGCAGTAGTGTGTTTAATTTATTAGCAGTATCTTCATCTTTTTCTGGTGTAGATATATCCAGAATTAAATCGAAATCTCCTGCCAAATCATCTCTACGCACTGTTACGAATGTTTCATTGGTAACTCGAATTACTTCTTCTTCACTTAAATATGCTTGGTTCATAGAAATTGTCATTCTTGCCATATCTTTAAACATTTCGCTTAATCTTCTTAATATACTCAATTCTCTTTGACTTGTAGCATCTAGCGCTGATCTTATCCCACCAACACTATCACCCAATGCATTACCGGATACACCACCACTGAACGCTTTTGTACCAGTTAGTGACTCAGCATCAGATTGTTGCCATTGAATCATATTGAACACACTTGGTGGAACTGGATCTACTGTCTTTTTGTATATTGCATGTGCAGGATTCATACCAGCTCTGTAGTAAACTGTATTGCCTTTTTCGTATTGTTGTCTTACCGCTATACTTGGGAATAGTGTTTCATCTATGAATTCCTGCCCAACTGCTTGTTCACTAGTGATATCATGCGCTGCTCTTGTTAATTTACCAATTGATTCTTGGTTTTCTCTTAGTAGCTCAGCATCTGGCTCACCCATTACTTCTTTTTTAATTGGCATATATTGAGCAATACTGAATGGTAATCTACCATGTGGGAATGGATTTTTTTCTAGTCTAATCAGAATCTCACCAACCCATGTAGCAACTATCGGTACTAGTACATCATCATCATTGATATCCCAATAACCCCAATACTCATATGCAGTTAGTTTTTTTCTTGCTCTATCACTAAATTTGAACTCATTGTATGCAAGACTTTTGTGTGCATCGTATATTACTTTACCTTCATCATCTTTTATCTTATCCAGATTTTGGTAGACACCACTAATCTCACCAGTTTCTGGGTCTTTATAGTATTCTTCTTTTTTGAGTTCTGCTAGACTGGTATCATACTCATGGATAATAAACTTAGCATCAGCTAGATACCCTTCGCATGTTGGGTCAATTATTACATTAGCAGTATTACATACTTCGTATCTTGGTTGATTTCTTACTATCTTTGGAACTTCCACTTCAACTTCTTTAACCCCAATTTGCATTGGTGTACCATTCATCATTCTTTGTTGGAATTCCTCTATCGGCATTTGACCAGAATTAACCGCTTGTTCCATCATCATCAATGATTCAGACGGACTAGCATATACTGGTTCTTCTTGCATAACTTTGACTAGTTTTTCTTCAACTCCCCAGCCAGTTTTTACAATTACAGTACCATCATCAACTACATACCTGATTACATCATTTATCAATTTTATTTTATTTATTTTTGTAGACCATTGGTAATTTAGTACCAATGCATTTTGTTCAGCAGCTTTTGTATCTTCCCATGTTCTTGGGCGTATATCAAACATATCTTCTGTATTCAGAAACGGGTCTTCTAATTTTGGGTATTTCCATTCAGCGTTTTTTCTAACCACTTTTGGTCTAGCAGTAGATTTACCTGGTCTGGCATTGATCTTTTTACCACCATCTCGATCTTCTTCATATTGTAGTAATTTTTGTTTATAATCTTCATGGAAACTAGACGAGTTATCATAATCGGCTTTCAAATCTTCATAACTAGGCTCATTGGACCATGTGCTTTGTAATTTAATTTTATCTTTTTTAGTTTCTTGCTTCATAATGGTCCTCTATTAATTTGTGCTTAATTATACAATTTTAATTCTTAAGTGAGTATTTAAAATGTTTGATTTATTCCTATAGCATAATTAGGCTTTCTGTTTTGACTGCCAACATTACCATATAAGAATGCTCTATCATTTAATTTATACTTACCACCAACGTTCCTATTTCTCTAGTATAAATTGTTCTCTATACAAATCTACAAAGCCATCCACAGGATCTGTTATAAAAACACGCAAGTCATAAGAACCTGCTTGTAGATTAACTGTTTCAATCTTAATTTCTAATGCTGTTCCAGTATTATGTACAACTCCTGTCTTTTTTAACAATCCGTCTTTTTTTAACTGATAGTACGCAGTGTATTCACTTATGTTAATACCGTTACGATCCAAGGAAAAGTGCTTCGATTGACCAATGACCATTTTTGAGTCCTTTCTATTTTATTTAACTCAATTTTTCTTTCTGTTTTTACTAAGTTCAAATTGCTTATAATTTTCATATCCCATTTTCTTACTTTGAAATACTGAAATGCTTTTATTGTAGAATTAATATCTATTATACAACTAATTAGCACATCTTTATTATAAACCAAATTCACAGAAGGTTGTAATAATACCACATTTTCTATTGAACTATGCATAATATTTGAGCGAGCTATATAATCCATCAATGCAATTGATTCTGATATATCTATTTGATTGTGACCATATATACTTAATTGTGTTGATATCGCTATAGTATTTATTATGTCTACATTATTAATAGGAATTATGCTTGATTCATATTCAATATTAAACTCATCTGTACTACTTACCCAATTTAATCCTTGAGCAGTTCCCTCAATTTCTACAGATGCTAACTCATCGGCAGTTACTAATCCGGTGTAGTTTACTGTTAACACACAGATAGGAGTTGTTTCATCAACAATAGCAATACTATTTTGTGAACCACCTATTAGCGTGTCTACAATACTCACAACTGTATCTAAATTTACATAGCCATTATAACTTAACCACGATGTGCATGTTGGTGTAGTTTCTACATCTATACCAATTGCATTTTGATAACTTAATGGAATTAACCCAGTAATTGCACCTGTTGTATCATCTATTGATCCAATACCACTATTAACTGTGGTTATATAATCCATTACGGATATTGACTGATCAAACTCGATACTATTTAATGAACTTATATTCTGACTGCATGTCAGTGCTAAATCTAGTAAATTATCTAGGTAAATTGTATTTGAGTAATATAGTGCATCTTCTAAGTCTAGTATATCCAATATGCCTATTTCAGCAGTATATGAATTTAGTATATCACTTTCTAGAGATACTTCACAATCTACTATTAGATTGTAAAGTTCTTCTCTAGTTAGTAATAAGGAGTAGAGGGATAGTAGCATTAACTATCCAGCAAGGCACAACGAACAAAAGCAGTAGATGAATGAAGAAGTAAGTAATAAAAATCTATACCGTCTGGGCTTGTTATTACACAAGATTTATCCCCAACCACAGCAGCCCCTGTTGGATATAACCATTGAGTCATTTTTGGTTCAAGTGTGTTCTTTGCAGGGTGTCCCTCATAAATACGCATTGTGGCATCTTTTTGAATCAACAAAGTTGCTTGTTTACCATTTATATCACGACTTGCAACAGATGTGCCTACTGTGAATGTCTCTGTAGCTGGATAGAAAGTTTGACCACTCCAAGAGTTAGTCACCAAATCATACACATACACATTGGCTGTTCCATTACCACGAATACAGAATAGTTTATCCTGTAAAAAGGCAGGAAGCCACTTTAAAGCGCATCCAGCTCCAACTGCACCTGGTACCGCTGGTATGGCTGGATTTCCACTATTTGCTGATGTGGTTGCCCATGCATTAGCTCCAATATTATAGCGATACATAACAGTAGCATTATTACCAATAAGGTACATATTTCCGTAGTATGGAGCAGTGCCTCCTGAGTCTAGACTTGTTAACAACGGAGCAACGGTAACACTCGTAGCACTTGCAGCTGCACTTGCTGTCAACACAGCCCACATAGGCACTACAATAGTTGTTCCGCTCAAGATAGGTCTAGCAATTGGATATACAGATATTGTAGTTGCACCCTTCGCAGCTGCAGCACTCAAAAACACTTCATCTCCAGATGGCAATAGTAATCCCATGCCAGCAGCTAATCCTTGTGGCAATGCAACAACTGCTAAACTTGTAGCTCCTTTTAAGGCACTAGCACTAAGTGTGATATCAAAAGTTCCGAATCTCAGTTTTGTTCCAGCAGCTAAAGCTTCTGGTAATGAAGTCACATTAAAACTAGTTGCACCAACAGCAGGAGATGAGTTTAGCGTGATAGTACGAGATACTCCACTATGGTATGCACCACTCCATGCGTTTCTTCCTGGGCCAGGTATCGTTAAGTAAGCATCAGTAGCAAAATTTGCTGGGACTCCTGATGTTCCCTTATTTGCACTCCATGTATTAGTGGCAATATCATACTGATATAAGTAACAAACCGAGCCATTACCAACAAACAAAAATATACCACCATAAACTCGTCCAGAAAACTGTCCACCTATTTGGTCTGTATACACCATATTGGCAACTGTGCCAGTTTGAGTTGGTGGAGTAGCCAATTGTTGCCAAGAGTCACTCCATGTGTCATAACGCCAAAACTGAGCAGCAGTTGCAGAAGTTTGGAAATAAGTATACATGTATCGTTTACCATCATCAACCACATTTGTCGCTGCTATACCTATTGCAGGAGCAAACGCCATCTGTTCCCATTGGGGTCTATCTAGCATGTACGCATTATTATTTTTAATCATTGACAATCTCCTCTATCATATCCTCAGTAATTAGGAATGTAATATCATATAGATTTGTACATCCACCTTCAACGGTTACACATCTGTCGATAGGTAATTTTTCTTCTAATTCTGGTGATTGATTTACTTTTATAATTACATCCATTTTATACCCTTACAAAATTTTGTCGTATACCCATCATGAACGCCTGTTGAGATTGTTGCTGAGCGGTTGAAGCCTTGCCCCAGTCGCCTATGCCTATGTTACCCGTTGTCATTACTCCAACCGTTGTAACCGTTCCACTTGAAACAGTAACAGCCCCACTTGTTCTAAGTGCTGATGTTGTATCAAAACTAAACCTACCAAATACCAGAAACAATCGTCTGAAGAATCCCATTAATTCTACTGGAATTGGATTCTGTTGTGAAGCATAACCCCCATCGACACCAGCATCACCTAATTTTAATTTGACTGCTTGAGCCTCTTCACCACTTGGCAAAGTATCTGTTTGCATATGATGCGATACATTATCAGCATCCTTTAGTGACACAAACATTATGGAATCCTGATAACTACATCAACCGCAAATGTACCACTACCAACAACACCAGAATCAACTCCGTAGTCTATTATTGCTACAGCTTTATTGCCTTTACTTGAGTTATACACCAAGGCTTTCCTTGCTACAATACTGCAGTTTGTGTATGTAAACGTATCAAAGTTTAGCTCACCTGCGGACGCATTGTTTGTTACGGCTGCTCCAGCTAGTGTACATCCACCAGCAACATAACCTGTTCCTGTGATCTCATTTGTGGCAGAATATACTGTTGTATTTTCATCTAGAACCGCACTTGAGTTGAATAACGCAACTTTGAATGTATCAGTACTTGCATGAATTCCTTGTAGCAACTCTCTTTTAAAACTTTTTGTTATCATGTTAACTCCTCATTAATTTAATACTAATTACAATTATACGCATTTACTATTAAACTAAAATTACTGAGTCATAGGACAATATATTAAATTGTCCTACTTCACAATTACTTTTTCTTTTTACCTTTTGTGCCACAAGCCATAGGATCCTCCTTTACGAGATTTCAATATACACTTTTTCATTATTTTCTTTAGCTGTTTCAAGTTTTGCCATAAACTGTGTTAGTGCAATCTTACTACCCCCAACCCAATCATCATCATTTCTATCATTTATACTACCCAAAATTATACAACCTTCAGTATCCGCACTAGAATTACCGGAATGAATCCTAATCCCAGAGAATCCTGGCACATTCAGTACTTCTGGTAGAATTTTTTTGAATCTATTACTCATGCTGAGAACAACTTCATACTTGCCTTTTGGAATTGCTGTTTTACCGTTTACTTTTACAGTCAGATCATCTTCCATTTTTCTGTCAGTATCTTCTACTGTATAACACTCAAACACATCATTAATCAGCAATTTACCCTCAGTGAATGTATCACCAAAACTTTCGCGTATTAACTTTATTTCCATTACACTCTCCTTGTTTTATTATTGCCTTATCCAAGCACAAGCTACCAACATTGCTACAGATATCACAAGTAGTACAGCGTATATAATTTTTTCTACCTATAATCTATGTAGTGGACATTCATTAGGAGTAAAACATCTGAAACATCTACTGAATCTATCTCTCATTTTTTACCGCCAATCATTGCCATGAATACATCTATTGCCCATTTAGTAAAATTGCTTTCTAGTAATCCTACTAAACTATAACTTGTTAATCCAATCAACCCAATTAGACCATCTCTATATGTCATATCAGCTGCCATGAATGTGCCAGCAATATACGCTATGAATGACCCAATGAATATATGGATTACCATAGTACCACTGCTCCACTCATGCTCTGGAACTAGTGCTTTTTGTCGCTTATACTCTACCATATAAGCGATCATACCACCAGTGCCACCAACTAGCACCTCTTTGAGCGCAGTTGATAGTTTTATCAATAATTCATACATCTCGTGTGCATTCATGTAGCTTTCTTTCTGTAACCATATTTTCATGTACTGCTATAAGTAAATTTATTATTATTGAAAGAAAACCAATTCCATACAATATCATCCTGAACCAAGAGTATCTAGCCAATAATTCATCTTCTTGTACACCTTGTGCAAGTAGCACCTGATTTGGTTTTAGGATCCCACCTCTGTGTATTCCATCAAACCCAATTGTCTCACTTGGTAGTATTATCCATTCCAAGTATTCCCTGGCATCATCGAATTTCCACCAGTTTAACTTGTGTATATCACTATCATACCCACCGAGCATCTCTCGCATTATTTCTTTGCACTTACCTTGGTCTTGGTGCAACCCACATTCACTTTCAGCGGTCATTTTCTTACCACCGTCTATATAGCAGTCTAAACTTGGGTCAAACACGAAATCCAATGTTCGCAAATTAAACGCAAACATATCACCAGTTGGAGTAACTTTCATTTCTCTAGCACATGTCTTTAGTGCCATTTCTACCATAGCATTATCTATTTTCATATTATATATTGGACTATCTGCATTTCTCAGTAGCAAATCATTTACACAAACTTTAGCCTGTTGCAAATTGAACTTTGCTGTTATCCTGGCACTCTTTTCCAGATAGAATTTCCAACTTATATCAATTGCTATCGTACTTAACAGTATTAGTATCACCACTGTTATT
>JACCEA012165765.1_pt1 | contig 10134 bp, 9 predicted proteins | sample 7449851 | NCBI WGS metagenome assembly JACCEA01 (sample SAMN15323453, study PRJNA562643) | freshwater metagenome | isolation source: river surface water | place: USA:Blue River Watershed | collected 2017-08-18 | reverse complement strand
CAACCGAATTATTGAGAAATTGGTCTAATTAGTATGTGAATTGTTGCGAATTATAGCGAAATTTGCGGCGATATCAATCAAAAAACATGTCTAATCGTACTTTTACAATGATTAAGCCCGATGCAGTCGCCAATGGCCACGCGGGTAAAATTTTAGATCAAATTATTCAAGCTGGATTCAAAGTTGTTGCATTAAAATACACTCGTTTATCTGAGGAGAAAGCGGGCGAATTTTACGCAATTCACAGAGAAAGACCTTTTTACGGAGAGTTAGTTTCATTCATGTCTAGCGGTCCAATTTATGCAGCCATTTTAGAAAAAGACAATGCGGTAGAAGATTTCCGTAAGTTGATTGGTGCTACAGATCCAAGCAAGGCAGATGAAGGAACTATTCGTCAGCGTTTTGCTAAGAGCATCGATGCGAATGCTATTCACGGAAGCGATAGCGATGAGAACGCACAGATTGAAGGCGATTTCTTCTTTTCTGCAGACGAGCGTTTTTAATGATTCGTTTCATTAAAAGAAATTCTTATATTTGAATACATCAAAGGCTGCCTTTCTGGGTGGCCTTTTTTTTGGGAGATGGGGGTAAATACCTTCCCGAGTCAATATCCCCCGAAAAAAACGAAAAAAAGCAAAACATTTTGAACAGAGATATGGAAAACAGACGACGTAATTTAGACTTAGAGATGCTTCAAGGCCCTCACAATCGGGCGAGTGAATTTTGGTTCCTTTTCAAGGTAATGTGGGAATTTTTTAAAGGGTTTAGGAAGTTGCACTTCGTTGGACCTTGCATCAGTATATTTGGTTCTGCTCGTTTCAAGGAGGATCATCCTTACTATCAGAAGGCCAAGGAAATGGGCTCTAAAGTGAGTAAAGAGGGCTTTACGGTTCTTACCGGTGGCGGTCCTGGAATTATGATGGCGGCCAATCAAGGCGCTCGCGAAGCGGGAGGAAAAAGTGTTGGGGTGAATATTGATTTGCCCTTTGAACAACACGTGAACCCTTATTTGGATATTTGGGTTAATATTCGCTATTTCTTTGTGCGCAAAGTGATGCTGTTTAAGTACTCATTTGGGTTCGTTATTTTTCCCGGGGGATTTGGAACTTTAGATGAAATGTTCGAAGCGCTTACCCTGATTCAAACGGAGAAAATGCCCTATTTTCCGGTGGTAGTTATCGGAACCGAGTACTGGAAGGAAATGGTGGATTTGGTGCAGGATATGGACCGATTCAAAACCATTTCGCCCGAGGATCAGAGTTTGTTTTTAGTAACAGATGATTTAGACGAAGCATTGAATTTTATTCAGGAAAAAGTAGCGTTGATGCCCCGCAAGAAAACCGTGTTCCGCAAGAAATGGTGGTTGGGAGAACGTTGATTTTTTAACTAACTTTGCAGTATGAAAGGTCCAATTTCTCAATTTATTGAAAATCATTATTTGCACTTTAATGCAGCGGCTTTGGTGGATGCTGCCAAAGGATATGAAACCCATTTAACCGAAGGCGGAAAGATGATGGTAACCCTTGCGGGTGCCATGAGTACCGCTGAGTTGGGTAAAAGTTTGGCGGAAATGATTCGTCAGGGTAAAGTGGATATCATCAGCTGTACCGGTGCAAACTTGGAGGAGGACATCATGAACTTGGTGGCTCATAATCACTACAAACGCGTGCCTCATTACCGCGATTTGAGTCCCCAAGACGAATGGGATTTATTGGAAAATCACTACAACCGCGTAACGGATACTTGTATTCCTGAGGAAGAAGCTTTCCGTCGTTTACAGAAGCACATTCACGGTATTTGGAAAGGTGCTGAAGACAAGGGTGAGCGGTACTTCCCCCACGAATACATGTATCAAATTTTGTTGAGCGGTGAATTGGAACAATACTATGAAATTGATCCAAAAGATAGCTGGATGTTAGCTGCTGCGGAGCGTAATTTGCCGATTGTGGTTCCAGGTTGGGAAGACTCTACCATGGGAAATATTTTCGCGAGTTATGTAATCAAAGGTGAATTGAAAGCAAGTACCATGAAGAGTGGTATTGAATACATGGCTTGGCTAGCGGATTGGTATGTGAAGAATTCAGAAGGCAAAGGCGTTGGATTTTTCCAAATTGGTGGCGGTATCGCAGGAGATTTCCCGATATGCGTTGTGCCTATGTTGTATCAAGACATGGAAATGGAAAATATTCCTTTCTGGTCGTATTTCTGCCAAATTTCGGATAGCACAACCAGTTACGGAAGTTACTCTGGAGCGGTTCCTAACGAAAAAATTACTTGGGGAAAATTGGATATCAACACGCCTAAATTCATCGTGGAAAGCGATGCTACCATCGTAGCACCGTTGATTTTCGCTTGGATTTTGGGATGGTAATTCGGTGATTTTTGAATTGCCGGACTTTTTCTGAACAGTAAAGAATAGTATTTTTCCAAAATGAGAGATATCGAGAGTTTTGAGGATATTAAATCCATTGTTGACAAGCAATATGCGGGACTGATTTCGGATGAAACCACTTCTCGTCATTTTAAAGAATTGGATTTCGATAGCCATTTGCCTCGGATCTATAATTTTTGGACGTTCATATTGGAAGTAGATCCCATCAATCATCCTTACAAGGGAAGTGCTTTTGAACCTCATACTCGCTTGGGATTATCGGTAGAAGATTTTCGTATTTGGCAGCAGTATCTCAAAGATGCAATTTTAAGTCAATTCGAAGGGCCAATGGCGGTAAAGATGATCCAAAAAGCCGAACAATTGGGTATGATGTTTGAGTATAAATTGGGTTTGTTAGAAAAATAATAGAGTACAAATCCATGGGAAATTTGATTCCGAAATTAAAAGAGATTAAAGGCTTTATTTTTGATATTGACGGGGTGATGACCCCCGGTCAAGTGTTGGTAACCGAAGAAGGACATCAACTTCGCTCCGTAAATATCAAGGATGGTTATGCGGTTCAGCATGCTGTAAAGCAAGGATATGCGGTGGCTGTTATTTCTGGTGGAAAATCAGAAGGCATGCGCAAACGGTTTGAAGGATTGGGTGTAAAATGGATTTTCATGGCACAATCGCACAAAGAAGAGGCGTTTTATCAAGTATGCGCTGAATCGGGAATTCAACCGGAACATTTTGCATACATGGGCGACGATATGCCCGATTTGCCGGTTTTGGGATTGGCGGGCTTGAGTTGCTGTCCCAAAGATGCCTGTTCAGATGTATTGGATGCATGTGAGTATATCGCTGATTCTGAAGGTGGAAAAGGATGTGTGCGAGAACTCATCGAAAAAGTGATGAAAATTCAACAAACTTGGTACAATGATGACAGTCATCGTTGGTAGTTGTTGAATTTGAATACGTATCTTTGTTAAAGATGATTGCAGAGCAACTTATTTCGGAGCAGTATCATGTTTTGCGAACTACCGATTCGGTGGAAGGCAGCATTGATTATATGTGCAGTCTAGGGGTAAGTGAGCTCCCCATACTGGAAAAGAAGCAGGTGTACAACTATGCTCGTTTGGCTCAGTTGCATGCCGTTGAAGATAAATCTCAATCGCTGAACTCGGTTGTAGCAATGAATCCTCACGCTCCAGTGGCATTTGCAAATCAACATTTGTACGAAATTGTTCCCGTTTTAGCTGCCAATGAGTTAGGCGTTTTGGCTGTTGTAAACAGCGAAGGACAATTTATGGGGCTGATTGATCAGAAACGAATTAACCGCAACATCACTGAATCGATGACGTATAGGGGCATTGGTGCGGTGATCGTGTTGAATGTAGATGATCGTGATTTTTCTCCCGCAATCATTTGCAGATGGGTCGAGGAGAATGGAGCTAAGGTATTGGGTATGATGGTAAGTCAATCCGAATTTGGAAAACTAAAGCTCAATTTGAAGTTGAATACCACCATTGTAAAAGGCATAATATCCACATTTCGTCGTCAGGGTTTTGAGGTGGAAAATGTATATCTAGCAGAAGATCATTCCGACGATGGTTTCAGGGAGTTTGACTTGGCCCTGAAGTTCTTTGATTTGTAGTCGAATTGTGGTTGAATTGAGGGATTTTCATCGGCTTTTTCGGTATATTTGTGGATAAACTTCACATCCTCCTAAAAAATACTTTCGGAACGGATGCGTTTTAAGACTTGAAAACCCAAAATCATTTATGAGCGATCAACCACAGAATAATTTCAATTTAATTGACGAGAACGAGGTAAAACCCATCACCTTAGTAGGCGTAGTGAACTTTTTTTGGCGTTGGCGTAAAGTGTTTTTAATCAGTGTTGCCATCGCAGCGGTGATTTCCATTGTAGTAACACATCCGGCAATAACCAAGCCTAAATACAAGGCGCAGCACATCTTTTATCCCTCAAAAAATAACTCTATTTCGAATGCATTGTTAACGGAATTGAACCAAAGACAATCGGATCCATTGGAGTTGGGAGAAGAAATTGAAGCGGAAAAAGCATTGCAAATCATTCAATCGGGTGCACTTTTAGGCCGATTGGTTCGCAACTTTGATTTGATGAAGCATTATGGAATTGATCCCAAGAAAGAGCAATTTCCCAAATATGCTCTCGATAATAAAATCAAAGAGAATTTCAACTTTGAACGTACTCGATATTTAAGTATCAAAGTGGAAGTTTTGGATGAAGATCCCAAAATGGCTGCAGCATTAGCCAACGGTATTGCCGTGTTGTACGATTCGGTTAAAACCGAAATCCAGAATCAGGTGGCTAAACCCGCTTTGGACATTGTTGAACGTGCATTGAAAGAAAAGCAAAACAAAATTCAAGGGATTAAAGACGAATTGCGCGATTTGGGTATGAAAGGTATAACCAACTATGAAGAGCAATCTCGTGCCTTAGCAGAGGAGATTTACAAAGTACAATCCTCTGGAAAAACAGGTCAACTTCAAAAGTTGTTGGATGAGCAAAAAGCATTGATTGCCAATGGAGGTAATTTCATAGCTCTGAATGAGTTAATTAAGTTGGAAGAAGAGAAGGAAAGTGATTTGATGACCCAATACGAAAAACGAAAGGTGGACGTAACCGAAACCATGTCGCATAAATTTACCGTGGAAGAGGCAACCGTTCCTGAAATCAAGTTTTGGCCCAAACGCAGTTTTGTATTATTGATTTCTGTGTTCGCTACTTTCATAGCAACAGCGGTGGTATTGGTAGTCATTGAGTTATTCTTTAAAAAGAAGTAAATTTCAAATCTATTGGAGTAGAAGTTTCTTTTACTTAAACACAACACTCATTAAATCAACGTAATACAGAAGCTCTATGCAGCTAAATCTGCAACTACTCAACAGAAAATCGCGTATTTCCCTTTGGATTGTCTTGGGGATGTTAGCCGCATCTTTGAGTATAGCAGTACTTTTTCAGCAATATCAATGGTTGTTGATTGCTCCTGCGGTACTGGTTCTTATTGGATGTATCTTATACACGGAACAAGCATTACTGCTTGCGGGGGCTTTTGCGCCATTATCCATCAATCAGGATAACTTAATGGGTGGTTTTGGGATGTCGCTTCCCACCGAACCCGTATATATATTTCTGTTTGGATTGCTTGTTTTTCAATGGTACAAAGAAGGAATGCCGATAAACCTTCAGGTATTGAAGCATCCCATAGTTCTGTTTGTAACAGCTTACGGATTGTGGTTGTGGATCAGCAGTATTTTTAGCAGTATGCCCTTGGTAAGTTTCAAGTTTACCCTGGCACGTACTTGGTATATTGTATTGTTTTTTTATTTCGGGATTCGCATTTTTAAGAATTATAAGCGCATCCATTTTTATTTTGGCTGGTTTACCGCGTTCATCATGGGAGTGGTATTTTATACACTCATTGAACACTCCAAAGATGGATTTTCCCGAGGGTCGAGTTATGGTATTTCTTGGCCATTTTTCCCGGATCACGGTATGTATGCTGCGGGAATTGCATGGGGTGTATTTGTATTGGTGGTTTATACATTTTACGTAAGGCAATTTGGGTTCAATGTTGCATTTGGTCCTGTATTTCTGGTATTATTGTTGATTTTATTGTTTGCCATAGTTGTCAGTTTTACTCGTGCAACTTGGCTTAGTTTAATTGTGTCGGCAGGTGTTTGGTTCATTACCAAATTGAGAATCCAATTTTATTGGGTGCTCATAGCTGTTTTTTCCGTGCTCACTGTGGGAATAATTAAACAAGATGAAATTATGTATTCCTTAGAAGCCAACAAACAAGGAAGTAGCGATGAGTTGGAAGGACACGTGAAATCGGTGAGTAATATCACCACCGACCCCAGTAATTTGGAACGCATTAATCGTTGGAAATGTGCAGGACGCATGGTAGCCCAACGTCCCGTATTTGGATTCGGGCCCGGAACCTATGTGTTTCAGTACGCACCGTTTCAAAAAAGCAGTGAATTAACATTAATAAGTACCCATGCTGGTGATTTGGGCGATGCCCACAGTGAGTACTTTTCATCCATGAGTGAAACGGGTTTTCCGGGTATGTTTTTTTGGTTGGGAATTGTATTTTCAACTGTTTGGATATCGTTTCGTTTGATATATACATCGAAAAATTTCAAATATCTCCTCACAACCTACATTGCTTTAACAGGATTAGTGGCTTATTATGCCCATGCCGTTTTGAATAATTATACGCAATACGATAAATTAGCGGTTCCTTTCTGGGCATTTACTGCGGTAATTGTGGCCTTAGATTTGAAATCCAAAAAGCAATCATGATGATCTCCCCACGTTTAAAAAATCCCTTTTTTTTAATTGGTTTTGGGATGATTTTTTTATTCGCGTTGACGGGTTTTTTGGGGTATGCTATCACCGAAGACAAAACACCCAATAGCAATCAGATCATGCCAGAATGGGCGGGACTCTCACCGGGTTCTAAAGTGTACTATATTCAAAAGAAGCGCACAGAATCGCGATCCTGGAATTTTTGGCTTGTTGGAGATGAGCATCAGGGAGAAATTCTTTCGGTTTTAAAATCTGATGGTGAATCCACAAGTTCTGATGGCCAATCCACTAGTTCAGCTTCAAGTAAACAAGATGCCGGTGCTGCTGGTCAAACCGCTGGTTCTGATGGTGAATCCTCAAGTTCGGTTTCTAGTGATCAAACTGTGCATGGTAAACTAAACAACTCTGTAAAACAAGATGCCGGTACTCAGAAGGACACTGCGTATTTTATTTCTCAAAAGAATGGCGAGAGAATGGCCATCCCCCGAAACCTGTATGAAGGGAATGCTCAAGTGTATGAACGTACGTTTTGGTTGGGGAGTGATCCGTTTGGCCGGGATATGTTGAGTCGGTTAATAGTTGGTACCCGCGTATCATTAAGTATTGGTTTTTTGGCAATGGCTTTATCTCTGTTGATTGGAGTGGTGATTGGATTGATTTCGGGTTATTTTGGGGGATGGGTTGACGGAGTTTTAACTTGGATAATTACCGTCTTTTGGTCTGTTCCCACACTACTAATTGCATTGGGTTTAAGTGCTTTCATGGGCAAGGGATTTTATCAGGTTTTGATTGCTACGGGATTGAGTACTTGGGTTGAAGTGGCGAGGGTGGTGCGTGGCCAAACTATGCAATACAAGAATAAAGAGTTTATTTTATCTGCTCGAATCACGGGATTCAGTAGTAATCACATCATGTTTAGGCATATCTTACCTAATTTATCGGGTTCATTAACCGTTTTAGCCACCACGAATTTTGCGGCTGCTATCTTGTTGGAAGCGGGTTTGGGATTTTTGGGATTGGGTGTGGCTCCGCCAACCGCGAGTTGGGGAATGATGGTCAAAGAGAACATCGGTTATTTGGTATTGGATCAAGCGTATTTGGCCATTTTACCCGGTTTAGCCATTATGATTTTGGTAATGGCGTTCAATTTATTGGCAATGGGATTGCGCAGCGAAGAATAAAAAAGGCGGCTCTTAAAGGAACCGCCTTTTAGGCTTTTATTGGCTACTGGTTTCTTAAACCAATTAGTCGATAATTTGAACTTTTGAGTGGAATTCTTGCTGACCAGAACGTCCCTTCAACGTATAAATTCCTGGTGTGATTCCAGCAGGAACGGAAGTAATTCCGCTTTCCAAGGTAGATTGATGAATCATTCTACCGCTTAAATCAAACCACTGAATGGTAGCACTTTGGAAACCTTGAATTTGCAGATGAGCATTTTTGTTAACCGGATTCGGGAATACATGAATCATGCGTTTGTTGGTTTTGTTAACGTTCAAGTGATCTACTATTACTTGAATATCTGCTGTGTCTTTGCAGCCAGAAGTTTTACTTGTGGCAATCATTAAAACATTGTAGGTTCCTTCACTCGCATATTGGTGAGTGCCGGTGTTGCCTGTAGATGTATTTCCATCCCCCCAAACCCACTGAATGGTCATATCTGTTGTGTTAATGGGTGTGCAGGTTACTTTTCTGGGGTAGTCTAACGCCCATTGGAATCCAGCAGTTGGACGAACCAAAGTTTTAACGGTTACTTTTTGTTTTTCAGAGGTACAACCTTTTTCCTCCGTATTGTAATACATAGTGGCATCGGAGAACATGATACCTAGGTTATACGTATTACCTGTTTTAACGGGGGATGTAGCATTTTCGTCAACAAACCAATTTACGGATCCATAAGGAACATTAACGGTAATTTCACCAATGCTTTTGAAACAAACACTTGGAGCCAAAACGGATGTTGCAGTAGGAGGTATGTTTACAGTGATAGCAACACTGTCCCAATTAGGATTAAAGCAATCTCCTTCGGAGGTTTTGAAGTAAGCATAGCTATTTTTATTAGCAAAACCACCCATGCGAATGAATTTAGAATTGGAGTAGGGTTTAGAATCGGATTTTGATAAGAACCAATTTACGCTTCCCCATTGGGTAGAAGCAGCGATATCAGCAGAGTCACCAAGGCAGATTTCATCACCCACTTTTGCAAATGTAGATGGGTATTGATTGGCGTTAATATGGATGGGGTAACGACCACTACCACAGATACCGTTCCACGATTCAACATACAATGTTTTAGTTCCTCGAGAATTAATGGTATAAGTGTATTTATTTCCAGTGTACAAAGGAGAACCGCCGGTGGAAACGTCAAACCATCTTAGAGAAGCGTTGGCAGAAGGAGTTGCACTTAAGTCGATACTAGTATTAGAACTGGTCAAGCAAAGTGAAGTATCGCTAAATCCAGTTGGTTTACTTGGAGCAAAATCACTTCCAACCAATGCTTTTACTTCTGCTCTACCTCCTTTAAACAAACAACCGTTGTTGTTGGCTTCAGCGTACAATGTAGTATCGCTATTTAAAACTGAAGTTACATAGGTATTTCCAGTGAATACTTTATTTCCACCGCTGGATGCTGTATACCAATTGATTACACCGTTATCGGTTGAAGCGGTTAAATTAGCACTTGCGCCTGAGCATAAGGAATCATTTTTTGTGGTGAGAATAGTCGGAAACTTATTAGCCGTAGTATAAACCGTTAAATTACCAGAAACACAACTTCCATTGGTAGCTTTTAACACCATAGTATCGGGTTTTTGTACATTATAAATGGTGTAATTATTACCGGTGTTGAATACAGGTTTATTGATTCCTGGGGCTGACCATGAAACTATTACATCGGTAACGGGTGAAACCTTCAATTGTAAACTATCGCCAATACAACCATTGGATGTGCTAATTAATGTTGGAGTAGAGGGTCTGAAGTATACTGTTTTACGCGTGGTATCGAAGCAATAGCTACTCGAGCTGGTAAATGTAACTACCATAGAGCGCAGTTCCACGGTAAAGTTCTTTTTTGTTTTGGGACGGAATTTACCATCAATGGTATTGTACATTAAAGTGGTGCCATTGTCGTAAGCCCAATTGTGACAGAATTCGTGGAATCCGGCATATTCGTAGTACATGTATTGGTTGTAAAATACAGATCCACCCACGTTACTTCTAAAGGTATTGTTGAAACGAATGGTGTCTAATGTAGTATAGCAGTCTTTGTTGATGGTAAAATCCGTTCCGTATTTGTAGCTAACATACGGATAAAACTGTGCATGACAATCGAAAGGCACTCCACTTACATTCAACGCCAAGCCACGATACCATTTTCCAGAAATGGAAGCGCAGGATAAATT
>JACCEA010133550.1_pt1 | contig 10134 bp, 5 predicted proteins | sample 7449851 | NCBI WGS metagenome assembly JACCEA01 (sample SAMN15323453, study PRJNA562643) | freshwater metagenome | isolation source: river surface water | place: USA:Blue River Watershed | collected 2017-08-18 | reverse complement strand
AGGAACAACTCAATTCATCATCGAACAAGAGTCTTATCAAGGAAAAGCTCCCATGGATTGTATGCGGGAGGATTTGGAAATAATGAAAAAATGGGGATATTAATTCCAAAATACAACCTGCCGAATTCATGTCGGCAGGTATTTTTTTATTATTTGATGAGTTTTCGGTAAAGTTCGGTTTTCGATGGGTCAACACTCGAAAGAAGTTGATAGGCTTTTTGTTTTTCTTCTTTGGTCGCTTCCGAAAAAACATTGACAAATTCTTGATTTTTAGCATTCAAAATGCTGCTTATCAAAACAGAATTTGTACGTAGTTGCTGAATAGCTTTGATGGCAGTCAGAAATTCTAAAGTTATTTTTCGGGCAGCAACGGGGTCATTGGTGAAATTGTCCAAAGCCAAACGATGATAATTGTAATAAGCATCTCGCATCGCCAGAAACTGTTGATTCTGTAAATTTTCTACCAGCCAATATCTGTTTCTTTGGTCTCCTGACTGTTCCCAGCCACTTTGTGAGGCGGAAGATGCCAAATTGGCAATGTTGAACGCCCTTTGTATGTGAGGATTTCCGCCCAACCGACTAAAAGAATCATAGTCTAAGGAAAGGGCAATGAGCGAGTAAAATGCCAAAGTCGAGGTAAGATTGCTCGTAAAGTTGATTTCATTAAAATTCATTTGTCTATCATCTGGCGTAAAAGTAACATTGAAATTTCTATCGATATAACTTAGCATGATAGACTCATAAGTTGAATTAAAGATTGGTCGAATGACCTGAAATTGGGCATTTCCTTGAAAAACATTTTGCTGTGGCGATTTCGTAAAGGTAATAATTAGATTACATTTGATTCGCTCTTCCATTCCATAAATATCATTTGTCCATCTTTTATTATTCATAAAATCGCTGATGGCCAATTTCATGTCCGAAAAAATTTGTTTGTCAGATACTTGCTGTGCCTGAATTTGGTCCGAAACAATCGTCACATTGCAATTTAATTCTTGGGCTTGGCTTGCCAAACAAATACAAGCAAAATATATGGTCAATATTTTCTTCATTCTTTTTTATTTATTTATGATTTGAGATGATTTCGAGTAAATCAACGGCTACTTCTTTTTTTGACTTTAGCTCAAAATCATGGATTTTTCCATTTCTTGAGATAATTTTCACTTTGTTGGTATCATAACGAAAACCTGCTCCAGATTCTTGTAGCGAATTGAGAACGATATAATCGAAATTTTTGCGTTTCATTTTTTCTTGGGCATTTTTCAATTCATTATCTGTTTCCAAAGCAAAGCCTACAACAATTTGATTTTCTTTTTTTATCTGACCAATAGAGGCGGCAATATCGGTGGTTTTGCTCAATTCCAACATAAATATCTCTTCATTTTTCTTTATTTTTTTATCTGCTACAACTTTCGGTGTATAATCTGCTACTGCAGCTGAAAAAATGATGATGTCATTTTCGGTAAAATTTTTGAGGGTAGCATCGTACATTTCTTGGGCTGTTTGTACATTTTCGAGTACCAAACCTACTGGAGGCGGCAGCGAAACAGGTCCACTGATGAGGCGAACCATCGCCCCGGACTTCACAAAAGCTTCTGCAATGGCATAACCCATTTTACCCGAAGAATGATTGCTGATAAATCGAACTGGGTCGAGAGGCTCTTGGGTTGGACCAGCGGTTATTAGAACTTTTTTGCCATAAAATACTTGCTCTTGAACGAAAAAATGGATTATTTTTTGTGTAATTTCTTCGGGTTCAGCCAATCTCCCTTCTCCAATCAGACCACTCGCCAGCTCGCCGTAGCCTGCTTGAATGATGTGATTTCCGTATGAGGTAAGTTTTGCCAGATTATTCAAGGTACTTGGATGGACATACATGTCTAAATCCATTGCTGGAGCAAAAAAAACAGGGCATTTTGCCGATAAATAGGTGGCTATCAGTAAGTTGTCGCAAATTCCATTGGCACATTTGGAGAGGGTATTTGCCGATGCTGGAGCAATAATAAAAATATCAGCCCAAAGACCAAGCTCGACATGATTGGTCCAAATGCCATTATTGTCTTGGATAAAACTTGAATAAACGGGGTTTTTCGATAAGGTAGAAAAGGTCAAGGGGCTAATAAAATCTTTGGCGGCATCGGTCATCAATACTTTTACCTCTGCTCCTTCTTTGACCAACAATCGGAGCAATAAAACCGACTTATAAGCGGCAATACTTCCACTGATTCCCAATAATATTTTTTTATTTTTTAAGCTCAATTTTAATATAAATTTAGATTTTTATAAAATTTCAACGAAATTTACATGAAAAATGCTTGAAAAGCGTTATTTAATAGAGTTTTTTTAATACCCATGTTGAATGAAGCATCCTAAACGATTATTCTTACTGATTTTGGGGCTGATGCTGGCTTTTTTTGGAGGGGTATTCGTATGGCTACAATCTCCCAAAGGGCAGGATTTTGTTACAAGTCAAGTAAGTAATTATTTATCCCAAAAAATAAAAAGCAAAGCATTAATCGGCAAAATTCGATTCGATTTTCCGAATTGGTTTTTGCTTGAAAACGTATATGTCCAAGACCTTCAAAAAGATACTCTTTTTTATGCTGATAAGATTTACTTTGCTTTGGATGCTAAAAAAATCTGGCAAAAAAATATATATTTCAAGCAAATCAAAATAGAAGGTTTGCATACAACTATCAACCGACTTAATGCTAAAAGTGATTTTAATTATGGGTTTATCGTCAAAGCATTTGCTTCTGTTGATACAAATTCTCATCAAAAATCTAAGGATTCTTTCTCTTTCGATTTGAAAGATATTTCCCTAATAAATGCTTCTATTCGTTATGCTGATTCGTTGGATGGTGTAAGTTTCTATGGAAAATTGGGTAATTTTCAACTTCAATGGAATCGCTTGGATTTAGATGCTGGCATTTATGGATTGAATCGAATCAATTTACATCATGCCCGACTGTTTTTTAAGCAAACAAAGCCTTTAGTACCTTCTGATAAGAATGTACAAAGTTCTGGTTTACCTGCTTTCCAATTGAAGCAATTGAGGCTCTCGGATATACACTGGGATTTGGAGGGCATTGTTCCGACGATGCAGGCAAAAGGCTCTCTTGGGCAATTTTTGGCTGATTTTGATGGCATGGATTTGCCGAAGCATCGGGTTGATATTCGGGAAATTCGTGGTAAAAAGATAGATGGAACGGTGATTTTACAAACAATAGCAAGTTCAAAAAAAGCTTCGCAAGGATTAAAAATCGAAAAACCTTGGCAAGTCCAATTGAATCGTTTCAGCCTTACGGAAGGGTCTTTTGCTTTTAAAAATTCCTCTCAAAATCAGCTTTCTAAAGGCTTCAATCCGAATAATCTTCAATTGAATAAAATCCATGTCGATGTTTCAAATATAAAAATTGGACCCAAAATTCAAGCCGAACTCCATCAATTGGCATTTGTCGAAAAATGTGGGCTAGTACTCAAGAATTGTCGCACGAGTTTAGATTTATCAGAAAAAACTTTGCATTTGAGCAAATTCAAGATGCAAACCAATCATTCCGAAATGAATGATGATTTGAAGGTATTTTTTACGCCAAATCATCCAATTGAAAATACTCGTATTGCTCTCAATTTGGTGCAAAATAAGATAGCAATGGAGGATATTTTGCTCGTTACGCCCTCTTTGATAGAAAATTTGTTTTTTAAAGAAAAAAGGACTGATTTCTTGAATTTTGATGGAAACATCTCCGGGAAAATCAATGAGCTTTCTCTAAAAAACCTTAAAATCAGTGGATTGGGCAATCATTCTATGCAAATCGACGGGATGGTGAAGGGTTTGCCAGATATTCAAAAAACGGTGTTGAATCTTTCGCTTCGACGAATAGAATTACAAACCAAAGATTTCATCTCAATTTTAGGAGATTCTTTGAGGCAAAAATACGATTTGCCAGACAAGATTATTGCTGAAGGAAATATTGTCGGAAAATCAGATGATGCAAACTTGGATGTTCGTTTGTTAACAGGCTTGGGAGAGCTTCATTTGCTTGGCAATTTACAAAATTTTGATAAAAAATCTGGGCAAAACTATGACGTTCATTTTACATGGGATACGTTTGATTGGGGTAAACTTCTGAAAAAACAGCAAAGCATAGGAATTGCTACGGGGGGGCTTCATATTGTCGGAACGGGGCTAAATCCAGGCAATATACAGGCGAAGGTGAGTGCTTCATTTCAGGAGTTGAATATAGCCAGCAATAATCTTGAAAACATTCAGATAAATACTACTCTAAACCGTGAGAATATTGGTTTTGAAGCATTTTTCGACGATGATGCCATCAAGGGGAGTATTTATGGCAATGCCAATACGGCGGATTCTATTTTGGTGTTTCATTCGGATTTTGACACGATTAATCTAAAAAAAATACAGCTGAGCCAAGAAGAATTGAGCTACGGAGGAAAAATAGACGCTACTTTGAACATCGCTCATATCAAAAATCCTGTGGCTAAGGTATCTTTTTTAAATACATTTATTGCCAAAGATGGGCGAAAAATAGAGGTGGATAGGGGTATTTTGGAGATACACGATGATTTGAAAGAAAAGCGAATTTCTTTTAAAAGTCCTTTTTTGAGTGCCTCATGGAGCGGAAGGATGGCTTATGAGGATGTTCAGGATGCTTTTTTACAAGAGCTGAATAAGTATTTCCTCTTACCCAACATTCGAGCTAAGTCTGTTGCCAAATCTTACCAATCCAATTTGGATTTAACTGTTTTTCCGCATCCATTGTATCAAATATTTGTACCTTTATTGCAACATTTTGAGCCAATCAACTTGAAAATGGAAATCGATTCGGAAAAAGATAGTAGCTTGGTAGCTTCGTTTGATTTTCCGTTTGTAAAATTTGATTCTACGATTTTCGAACAAGGGCGTTTCGACTTGAATGGTGGTTTTAATAAGGCATCTTATTTCGGAAATATTAAAAAAATACAATCTTCTTCTGGCGTATTCTATGAAAATCAAATTTTTGGAAAAATGGCAACAAATAATCTGTCTTTTGCCCTAAAATCGAGGGATTCTCTTGCCAATACCCGATTTTCCTTTGCTGGAAATCTTCAAAATGACAAAGAAAACTACCTGATTCGGTTTTCGCCCGAAACACATTTACTCGACTATCAAGCTTGGCAAGCGGATTCGAGTGGAGGGATATTTGCTAATGCGAAGGGCTTTTATTTGAAAAATATCGGTTTTACGCAAAATCGTCAAAAAATAGAACTGAATAGTTCAACTGATACCTTAAATGCTCCAATAAATGTTCGGATTTCTAATGTGGATATTCAACCAATTGGAAAAATTGCCAGTCAAGATTCAAGTTTAGTTAAGGGTATTCTCGACGGAAATATACAAATCAGCGAATGGAAAGAATCGGGGAAGTTTATTGGAAATCTGTCTGTTAAAAATTTTGAATTTACTCAAATTCCGATTGGAGATTTGAATATTCATACGTACAATTCCGAAAAAGATATGGTGGCAATCGATGCGTCGATAAAAAGCAAAAATAATGACATTTCCTTGAATGGAAAATACCACTTAAACTCGACTGTCCCTTTAGATTTGGGCTTAATAATCAATAAATTAGGGGCAGAGACCATCGAGGCGTTCAGCTTGGGTCAGCTTAAAAACGCATCTGGTAATGTGAGCGGAAACCTAAAAATTTCAGGAAGTAACTCATTGCCGAGCATCAGTGGCAAGATACATTTTGATACCGTTCGCTTCAATTCTTCTCAATTGGGAGCAAGCTATTTGATTCAAAATCAGTCATTTTCTTTGCAAAAAAGTAAACTTATCTTCGATAAATTCAATATCATAGATTCATTAGGGCAAGAACTAAAACTGAAAGGATATGTGTCGCTACAACAATTACCCAATTTCGACTATGACCTTCAGGTAGATACCAAGAATTTTATGTTTTTGAATGGAAGTAGAAAAGATAATGAATTTTTTTATGGAAAAGGATTTGCAGATGCTCAATTATCAATCAAAGGAATCAATACAAAACCAAGCATAGAGGGCAATATCAAAATTAAGGGAAGTTCCGATATTACCTTTGTGATGCCAGATAGAGAAATTGAAAAATCTGAAACGGAAGGCATTGTGGAGTTTATTCAAAAACAGTCAAATATTACAGTCGATACTTTGGCAAAAACCGATAATTCACTTGATTTTGCAGAGGAAATTTCCTTAAATATCGAAGTTGATAATCAGTCGCAGTTGAATATTATTGTAGATGAGTTGAATGGTGACTATTTGAAAGTAAAAGGGAAAGCCCAGCTGAATACAGGAATTACTACTGGTGGGCAGAGCTATATACTTGGGCTTTATGAGCTAAATTCTGGGACTTATGATGTTTCCTTTCAATTATTGCGTAAGCAGTTCAGTATTGAAAAAGGCAGTACTTTACTTTGGACTGGAGACCCGATGCAGGCACAGATAGACATTAAAGCGATTTATCGACTCAATGCAGAAGTTCCAAGGGCTGATAAATCCAAAGCATTTGCCAAAACTCCTTTGGAACTTGTACTGAAAATGAGTGGAAATTTGTCGAACCCTGCCATAGATTTTGAGATTAGGGTTGATGAAAATGCTCCCAAAGATTTGGCAGAAGCCATCAAAAACGACGGGTATTTGAATGATTTGAAGCAAAATCCAGTTGAAATGAACAAGCAAGTATTTTCTTTGTTGGTTTTGAATAATTTTATGAGCGAGCAATCCAACGACTTTTTTTCAAGTATAAATCCAGAAGCTATTGCCAGACAAAGTGTGAGTAAATTATTAAGTGACCAATTGAATTTTTTGGCGGGAGACATCATCAAAGGGGTAAAGTTGAATTTTGACCTAAACTCTACGGTGGGTAATTCAGAGGCAGGCACGGCTGCCAAAACGGATTTGAATATTGGATTGAGTAAAGGATTTATGAACAATCGATTGAAGGTGGCAGTTGGTCGAAATTTTCAACTGGAGAATACCCAAGGCAATGCAATTTCCAATGAATTAATCGATAATTTATCCGTCAATTATAATTTAAGCAAGGACGGGAGATACCAATTTAGTGCTTATCGGAAAAATCAATACCAAGCAATTTTAGATGGATTTGTGGTCGAAACCGGTATGGCTTTTACAATTACGTTAGATTACGAACTTTTTAAGGAATTATTCAAAAAAGCTAATGAGATTCAATGATAATATCATGAGGGTAGGTTTTCGGGTAATATTGCTTTTTTGGGGCGGTATGATATTTTTCTCTTGTTCTGTCAATAAATATATACCTGCCAACGAAAGTTTGTATCAAGGGGCAAGCATCGAGATGCAGGCAGACTCGAGCATAGATTTGAAAGAAAAACAAAAAATTTTATCTGAATTACCTCTGATTATCAGACCTTTACCCAATAGTACCATTGCGAAATTTCCCTATCGTGTATTGTTTTATTATGTTTTGGGTAATGGTAAATCTTCTAAAAGTAGCAGGGAATGGTTTCGGAAAAAATTTGGAGAAAAGCCTGTTTTTTCCAGTAAAAGGGCTGTTGAAACAAATACAGAAATTATAAATAATTATCTGAATAACGAAGGTTATTTTCGCTCGTATGCCAAAGGAAGTTTGGTCCATCTCGATAAAAAATCGAAAGCCCATTATCAGATTTTACTTAAACCTCGTTATTACATCGATACGGTTCGATTTGTCAATCAATATCAAACCAAATTTGAATCGGCTTTGTTGGCACTGCAAGAAAACTCAATCTTAAAACAGGCACATCCCTATCGTTTTGAAGACATTAAGCTGGAAAGACAGAGGATTGATAACTTACTCAAAAGTATAGGATATTATTTTTTTAGACCAGATTTTTTGATTATCAAAGCCGATACTACTTTAGGCAATTATAAAGTAAATCTTTCTGTTGAACTAAAGCCGAATATCTTACAGACATCGCTAAAAAAATATTATATCAATGAGGTAAATGTATTTATCGATACCAAAGATAGTATAAATACTCAATTAAGTAAAAGTGGGATTCGTGTTTTTTCAGCTAAAAACAATTATCACCAAAGATTGTTCGAGAAAAGCATTGCACTCAAACCAGGAGATTTATACAATAATGAGGCTCAGGATATTGGGTTAAAGCGATTGATAAATCTTAGAAATTTCAAATTTGTGAAAAATAGATTTGAGCTTTTGGGGCGTTCGGATTCTGCGTTAATCAACCTGAATTATGAGCTTGTGTCATTGAAAAAAAAGTCCGTTCAGGGAGAGTTTAATACGCTAACACGTTCCAATAACCTTGCCGGAACAAGTTTGGGAATTAATTGGCTCAATAGGAATTTATTTAAAAATGCTGAAATTCTTAAAATTGGACTCAATTCAGGCTTTGATTTTCAGTTGGGCAGCAATCTAAAAACAGGACTCAATAATTATTTCAGAGTGGCGGGAGAGGCAGAACTGAGTATTCCACGCATTTTATTGCCATTTTATCAGATAAATATAGGAAAAACTCAAATATTGCCACAAACGAATATCCATCTAGGATACGAAAGATTGGTGCAGAAAGGCGTAGGAATAAGGGGCGATAGTAGTACGTATGCTTATACACAATATACCATTAATTCATTTCGGGCAGGATTGAATTATTCTTGGCGGAAAAATATCAGTTCTGAGCATAATTTAAGCCCTATTTCTATCACTTGGATTCAACCAAAAAATATCAGTGAGGAATTTGTCAATAAAATCTTCCAAAGCTCTAATGTACAAGATTTGGTTCGGTATTTGAAAATTTTAGAAACAAGATTTATTCTTGGTGGACAATATAATTTTGTTTATACGCCCACCCCGAATGTCAATACTAAGCACTATTTTTATTTGAATGTTGGAGTAGATATTGCTGGAAATCTTGCCGGATTGATGATTAAAAAAAACGACTCCGGTTTGAGAGAGTTTGGAGGTACGGTTTTCGAACAATATGCCAGACTAGATGCAGAACTAAAATATTATCGAAACATCAACCAAAACCTGCGATGGGCAAATCGTTTGATAATAGGCTATGGGATACCTTATGGAAACTCTTCGAGCCTTCCGTACCAAGTAAAGCAATATTTTGTAGGCGGTAGCAATAGTATTCGTGCCTTTCGGGCGAGGTCGATTGGGCCAGGTGCAATGAATATTTCTGAAGACCCCAATGCGGTTTTTCTAAATGCCTATGGAGACATTAAGCTTGAACTCAATACCGAAATGAGGATAAAAGTAAATGATTTAATCAATTTTGCAACCTTTGTTGATGCAGGAAATATTTGGACAGCCCGATACAGCGAAAATTCATTTTATACCGCCAATAGTACCTTTGGGAAAGATTTTTATAAACAGTTGGCAATAGGAGGCGGATTAGGGCTTAGACTTGATTTTACTTATTTTAAGCTTCGGTTTGATTTGGCAACTCCCTTTCGGAAACCATGGCTTGAAGAGCATAATAGATGGGTAATTGGCGAGATAAATCCTTTCCAGAAAGATTGGAGAAAACAAAATTTAATATTAAATATTGCGATGGATTTGCCTTTTTAGAAATAATAATAGCCTGATGAACAGGCTATTATACAAAAAATCATTGGCTTATTCAGCGTCTTTGTGGCGAAATTCTACTTTATCCTCAATGAACTCTTCCAAAGCAACAGAAGTTGGCTTGGGCTGACGCTCATAAAATTTAGAAATTTCTATTTGCTCACGATTTTCGAAAATTTCTTCTAAATTATCAATATTAGAAGCAAATTCACCCAATTTTTGGGTCAATTCCTCTTTGGTCTTAACAGCAATTTGTCTTGCACGCTGAGAGGCAATAAATACCGACTCATAAATATTACCTGTTTTTGCTGCGATTTTATCTAAATCTCTTGCAATAATTGAAGGATTAACTGCCATATTAGTATGAATCCGAGTGTCGGAGGTTTGTTTTTAAATATATAAAATCAATTCGAAAAAATCTTATTTCACTGTATTTTCTGCTTTTTTTGCATTTTCTTTTGCAAGTTTTTCTTGCTCTTTGGCTTTCAATTCTTTTTGTTCTTGTTCAAATTTGACAGCCTTTTCAAGACCCACCGTT
>JACCEA012159446.1_pt1 | contig 10135 bp, 4 predicted proteins | sample 7449851 | NCBI WGS metagenome assembly JACCEA01 (sample SAMN15323453, study PRJNA562643) | freshwater metagenome | isolation source: river surface water | place: USA:Blue River Watershed | collected 2017-08-18 | reverse complement strand
GCTTTTATCAGATTCGGATTTGTTAATATATGATCCTTTTGTTTATTTTTGTACATGTATTGTCGTTAAAATGAGACTCGACCCTTCAAAAACTCAGTTTTTGGGGTAAAATAAACACTTGTTCTAAGACATAGGAAACCATTAATTCAATTTGTTTCTATGTATTAGGGATGTTTATTGGTGTTTTTAAACGCGTTTTTGACCAAAGTTTTTGAAAAATCGAGTCTCATTTTATTTGCAAACGACAATATGAATTTATTGTAGAAGTATTTCTTATTTGAATATCATCATTCTAGGCTTAATTAAGTACCTTAGTTATAAATGTCAATTTATTTATAATATATAACGTTATGTTTCAAGTCATAACACATACATGATTATGGTATGATTAAGTTACTTCACTTTCAGACAGGATTGAGTCACTTAGTTAAAAATACTTTTTTAGGCCATAGGTTAATTATTATAATTAAATGAATATTATAAGGGAATCATCATAAGAAATCATAATGTCCGAAACCCCCCATATCCTGATACCTATATATTATATATAATATATAGGCACTGTATGGGTTTTTGCGTGTTCTTTTAAGAATGGGGTGGATATGGGGTAATCAACCTTTCGATTAATATTATCATATTAGAGTTATTTCCGATTTTCCAAACACACATCGACGCAAAACGTATATTGTTCTAATCAGAATATAATAGTAAGTTGTAATAAAACTTTCTATAATTATTTACAAACGTAATGATCACCTATCACAATTACCGATGAAATAAAATTCCTACCACTATATACTCATATAACAAAGAATTATCAAACGAACTGCCTAACCTTTCGTCAGTCTGCTATCTTACTCCTATCTTGAAGACGAATCGTTCTCCACTAGCGAGACGGTATCAATGTTTCGGGGATGAAGCAAAGTATTTAAGATATCCAATAATTCATGCACTGTAGTATAAGTAGTAGACCATTTTCCAGCACGTAGCAGCCTTGGTAGTATCCTAGCATCCATCATCATACAACATCGATCTTCATAGATGCCTTCTATAAATTTCACTGAAATTGTGGTTCTGATAAAACTCAAATGGACTTGAAAACGAAACCCTCAGCAGTCTACGAACCGAGTGTGGGTTGCTTTAATCTGGTGAAGTGCCTTTCTCTGAACTCCCCAATTAATATTCTTTGATTCATCATCATCGGTGCTGTCACCACTTGTTGTATCATAATCTACATCGGTGGTACTTTTGCTTAAAAACTCCTGCTGCGTGCACACTCGAAGTTGTTCCCTCGTTTCAAAAAATGTGCTCTTTCTCTTCTTCGCCGATACGGTCATGACTCGTGGTAAAGTCAAATCTGCTACTTTGGTCAGATTATCAATGCAGAACTCTTCTTCATTGCGATCCATATAGAGTTCTTCAATCTCACATAGCATAGCATCATATAATCTCAATAAAATAAGAGCATCACAAGCTGCATACTGAATCTGTGCCGTACTCAATGGTCGTTTACCCCAATTCGAACATTGCTGAGTCTTCAATAGTTCGTAATGCAGATATGTTTTAACAAGAGCTTTTAAAGACAACATTTGCAGAACATCAGGTTGCAATTCCTTCACCAAAGCATGGGTTTCGATGATGCCGTAGACAACTTCGAAGCACTTCATCGAGGGGTATGAGAGATGTAATTCGTCAAAATCACTTTCGAGGCCCTGACCAACTTTGATTATATCTTTCCTCAATAGAACTTTGAGTAGAGTTTCGTCCAATGCCTGTTGAAACGAGTTGTCCACTAAACAAACGAGCATATCGACTATGAATACTGCTTCCACTCCACTGCGTGATCTTGTGGCAATCTGAATTATGGAAGTGGGATGAGTTTGAAAATGATTCCATCTACGTTTTTTAAATGCAGGCTGAGTCTCTGTGTCGATACCAATCAATGTTGCGTTTGAAAATGCTTCTTTCAACTTTGCCAGTGACTCCAATGAATGTACCATCGACAATGCAGATGGTGCCAGATCAAAGGTGAAAGGGAGCATGCGATCATCTTCTTCTTTCTCCATTGCTCGCAATTACAAATGCGCTAGTCTGACAATACGAATATGTAATACTAGCCTTTCAATGTATTTATATTGTCGACTGGATTGAATGAATACCAACGCAATATGAATGGTGGGAAGTAACCGACATTAAATCCTTCTTATTTCTGTGAAAATAGCAGGAATTCTACAGTTGGATCTTCATTATTGTATAAATTGTATTCCATATTCAACAAGGTGTGGGCAGACAATTTATTTGAAGACTGAGACAGAGAACCATCATGGAGTTCATTCGGGCAACAACAGCAACTCCTATGGCGGCTGCAGTAACCGCTGCAGTTATCTTCTCTGCTGGATATTATTTCTCCTCATTGACAAGTGGTGGTAGACGTCGCAAAAGAAGTCTAAGTTTCAGTTCTGACGCTATGCTTAATGGTGCCTTCCCTGCAGAGTCCAAAGTGCAACAACCAGTAGTTGGTGGAGTTTTCTACATGAAGCGGATGCCTCCTCTTGATGCCATGGCTACGCAGTTCAGTAATTTGTTCCAATATGATCGAATGAGATCAGGCGTGAAGAAGACGTCGAGTGGAAAGTTGGTTTTGGTAGATTTGGGTAATAATGTCGATGCAAAGCGTGATTTGATTCGCACAGTACATGTGGAGAACGAGCAGAAGCTTCGTGAAATGGTGAATGAGCTCTGTGACAAACCTATGGAACTCGAAGAAGACAAATTGATTTGGCGTGTCACCTGTATTATGAATGATGATCCTGATGGAAAATCGGCTTTTGTAGTACAACTCCATCATACAATTGGTGATGGAATTGCGATGGTGAGTATTATGCAGAAGATCTTTACAAAAGCGAATGGTGAAGAATTTCACTTAGAAATCGCAGAGAAAATGAGAAGTAGTGATCGTACTTCAACTTCGTTGTTGGCCAAACTAGGGTTTGTGTTCAAAGTATTCAGTTCTGTCTTTGAGATCCTGGGGTTGGGTGTTTCCAAGTATGACACTGACAACGCATTCTTCCCTCACCATAATTCGAAGCTCGCAGTGACCGGGAAACGGCATTCCATGGAATTCCCTGCGATTAAATTAGAATTCATCAAAGAAATCAAGAATCGTGCCAAAGTAACAGTAAATGATGTGCTAATGAGTATTACAAGTGGAATGATGCGGAGATACATGATTGTTAAAAATGACTCGAAAAACATTCAGTCACTGAATCAAAGAACGAAGATGCAAATGCGCGCTCTGTTGCCTGTTGCATTTCCACGTCCAAAGAAAGATTTGCAAAATGGTGCGAAGGCCTTGCGAAACATGTGGTCCTTCGTTAGTGCCCCACTAACGATCAATGAAATTACTCCTAAAGAGAGAGTGACAGCTTGTGCGCAAATTACAAAAGCTTTGAAGAAATCTCCTACCGCATTCATTCAACTGTTTATGCAGAACCATATCGTCAGTAGATTGCCGCAATTTCTTCAACGTCAAATTCCATTTGATATATTTTCCAGACACTCAATTGTATTCTCGAATGTTCCTGGACCTGGTGACAAGATCTCACTTTGTGGGGAGCCTATCTTAGGAATGTATATCATGTTCCCTAATCTTATTCCACAAGTTATTCTCATCTCATATGCTGGTGGGATCTTCTTTGATCTCTGTGCTGACCCAGCAGATGTTGATGAGAAAGCTCTTGCTAGGGCTTTTATTGAAGAGACTCTAGCCGTTGCGGAGGACTATGGCATAACTGCAACAGAGGAGGATTTATTATATAAGTTTTGAAAATCAAGTTTATAGAATTAATTTTTCTGAATTAAGGATAAATGTTTTATTGATGATTGAATATATTTTATTCGTAAGTAAGTACCTTGTGGATAATAGGAACTGTAGTGGCAATTTGTGTATGTAGATCCGCCTAAAAGTTTTATTATTGTGATCTACATTAATGTCACTATGTACATTATTCATTGTCAATCTTAAATAACTAATAATTCAAGTGTTTTGATAAGAAACTGATGTCATTTCTTTCGTCTCCAGTAAATGATGAGCTTGTAAATCACCTCGTCTCTTTTGAGCTTCTGGATTAGGCTGTTGAACGTGATGGGTAAATGTGTTCGCGGCAGTGCTATAATAAATACTCCAATGATAAGTCCCAATATTAAATGCAACGAAAAAATTGTCTATACCTATATTGGGGTAAGTGCGCATAGGCAGGTGTTGTGTCGAATCCATAGAGAACATACATTAGCAGTTGTGCACTTGCAAGAATAACACCGAGTATGCTTGGTATTAAAATGGTTAAATCTCTGGCTATAATACCACCATATAGAGTCCAAGAAAATGCAGTGAAAAATGCGGCAACAGATGTTGGAAAAGGCATTGACCGTGTTGATTGTTCAGTGAGGACAACACCAAGTGTTGCAAGTGGAGAAGCATACACGAGGATTGCTGATATCATTGCTAGAAATCCAACGAGGTGATGAAATCCTAAAGAATGCCCGATCAACGATGTTGTGATAACTGCCGAGGAGATATAGTAATGAGAGGGATTTGGTGCATATATGGAATATAGATGATAAGTTGCGGTGCAATAGATTCCAACAAGTATTCCAATTAAGTTTGTAACAAACACTGTCATTTCGTGTTCTAATTGCCCATATACTACCCAAACAAAGCAGTTAGTCAACAAAGTTAAGAATGGCAAATTTGACAACTTCCTTTCATTATTATCTAGACGAAGAATCATAGCAGAATATACTAGACTGGCTTGTAACCACATAAAGAAAAATGGACAAGATAATGAAATGAAAGCATAAACGAATCGATGCAAAATCATTTTTTTATTTGAACGATGCTTTGTTGCAGATTTTGGAATAAATTATTCATAAGGAACGTACAATAGAAGAATCTGAGTTCCTAGTGTAAAAGTGTAACCACATTAAGTCGGATTGTTGATGATTCATAAATTCGCGTTTTGAATTTTGATCACCAAACATTCTACTATATCTGGAGGGACTGCGCAAAAAACGTAACTGCTCTACTACAACAAAAGGCGATTGTATAGAAATAACTACCATGGTTTGAAAAGACTTCATTGTAATGATCAATTGAGGATTAGCTTTTCGTATTTAGAGTTGGTATGGTGTGCCTGCTAGGTCGGTCACAATCAATAGGGTAGAAAGTAGGAAGTATTAAAACAATGTACCGTCATACTTAAACATTTACATATATTAGATCATCCATAATTTATTCACATAATTACTCTATCACTGAAATCCAGCTACAGCAAATAATAATACTTCTATGTTAACAACTATACACAGTACAACGGTTGCAACCTTCACAGTTCACGATGAAATTGCTCCGATTGCCATGACATTGAGCAACTAATTCTACCGTTTTCTCATGTTTGATTATGAATCTCTCTTCTTTACTACAGTGCTACTACCAGAATTATACGTTCCTTGACTAGCTTGAGAATAATCAACAGATTCATAATCACGACTTGTATAATTTTTAACTGCAAGAAATGGCTAATAAATATCACAAAGAATAAATGCAACAATAATACTTACCATCCTCTTTCTTCTTTCGATCTCTTTCGCATGGTAGTGGCGGTGGGACTTGCTTGGATTTAGTAGCGGGCTTCGAAGACATTACTGGGTTTGCATTTCGACTATTGTTGGATGCGATCGAACCACCGGACTTCAAGGTTCCATTACGCCCATACCCACTGTTGGTGGCGCTTGTTGCAGGCATTTGTCCATTGGTACGTTGCTGAGAATGCTTGCCAGTATAGGTATAACTATTTTTCGTGTCAGCTGTCTTGCTATCGTTGCCCCTACTTTCTATAGTAGATTTCGTTGATATTGTATTGTCACTAAACTTGCTCATATCAGGGGAAACGGATCTCGGGTGCTCCAGGTATTGGGTAGTTGAAGGCAATGGGGGAGGGCCGGCCGTAGAACGATTATTTGAAATGGATTTTTGCTTCAAGGCTCTTTCAGCATACCCACCAGATGCGTAGTGGACTTTATCACCTTCATCACTCAACCTCAGCTCATTCATTCTCATTGGATGATCATATCTTGGAATAGCTCCACCACTTTGACGTTGATAGCCATATCCATATCCGTCGTGATCCACATCCGCTTCATCATCACCAACAAATAATTGTTTACCTTGCCGATGTTGAAGAGTAGTATTATTTAGGTCTGCCTTCGAACCAGCGGCGCTAACATTTGCGGAAATAATTGAGGTTCCTCTGGCTCTCTGTTCATTCATACCTGCAACAATTGTTCTCTCGACAAAGCTCTGAGGTGTGGCAATTCCAGTCATACTGGCACCCATATGAACCGGTGGAGAGGAGTTCAATGATGATGATGAAGGAGGAGTTACTCTCTCGCATAGTAATGATGATGCTGAAATATCATTGACAGGAGATATGAAAGATTGATTTGCAGGTTCAACCGGTTGTCGTTGTTGATCCGCCACTGATCTGGAAGGATTTTTTGGAGGAGTGAATGGGTCCGATGTTCCCACATTTTGAGCACTTCCAGCACTTCCAGAAATATTAAGAGAAGTTGATCCATTACTCCCAACACTAGGAGCGCTGACATTATTATTGACATTTTGTGTATGTGTACTTCCAATAACCTGCTGTCCCGCTGAAGAACTTACAACTACTGATCCACCACCACGAATAAAAAATCCATTACCACCAGTGCCAGGATTACCTTTCTTCAGCAAGTTGCAGACTTTCGCGCCTTCACTTTCACCGAAAGGAATAGCAAAGGTTTGATGGTTTCCTGCAGACTTTAAAAAATCCCGCACACTATTATCGTCTCTGGTCTTAGTTAATCGTGCTGGTATCATATCTTCTCCGAGCAATGGTTCTTCATCCGAGTCAGCTCCATCATCATCACGACCACTCGCGCTTTCATTTGCCGTCATATCATCCATTCCACGATAGCGAGGGACCACATACGATGGAGGCTTGAATAATTTCGGTTTAAAAGTAAGCTCTTCAGCTTCTTTTAGAATTTTTTTTTGTCGCTCTTGTTCAACTTTATTCTTGACCCGATCGCCATCCGCTTGAAGAATGGTTTCTATAGGTAATGACAATAGGCGCAATTGTCGGCAATTTTTGTTCAGAATTTCGATGGAGGTTTTGTCAATTGCAGGGTGAAATGTCTCTTCTCTTTCTTCCTTTTCTTTCAACTCCAAAGCTATTTCGGGCTTTTTCTTCGCAACAAAAACGTAGCCGCGACCTGGTCCATCACGTTGCTTAATGCACTTCATTGCAAGCTTTACAAATTTATCGTAGGTGATGTTGAGGCTCTCGGGGCTTTCCTTGTTCACCTTATATTGATCTAATAATCCTTCATATTCCCCTTCACTGATCTCAGAACCAGTTTGATGAGATTGCATTCTTTGAGATCCCTTTGCTGTTGCAAACTTTTTTTGCCACTGCAAAAACATTGTGGTCTTCATGTCCATGAGAAGTGTACTAACTTCATTGATCATGAATGTAGGATTGACTTTCATCAAATCCAATGACCGAATTCTCCAATCTGTAATTTCTCCTGCTCGCTTGTGCAACTTCGCAACTTGATCTGCCTCATCATCATCCTCTGAGATTGATTTTTTTTCATAATCTTGGTCACTTGAACCACTCCCATTTCTACCACTCTCACAATAATCACGATATTCTTCATCAAACGTTTCCAAAGTGGTTTGACCCTCTTCAATGGAACTGGCCAAGAGTATTCGAAATAGATCTTCTAAATGTTTCTCTGTTGACTTCTGCAAAATGTCATTGGAAGTAGGCAATGCCTTCACCTGATGTTCTCTTAACTCATGGAGAGTTTTTTCTATAGCTTTCTTTTGTAATGCCTTCTTTTTCTCTTGAAGTTCAGCATCTCTCCGCAAAATATCATCCCAAATGTTTCCATTTCCTTCATAACGAGAACTCGTGGTGATTCCAGTGTACAATAAACCTTCAGGAACTGGTTCAACCTTTGGACGGAAGAGCTCTTGTCCGGTTTTGTCATCATATTTATGTCGCTTCTCTATCTCAAGTTTCAGCTTTTGGTCTTTCGTCTTGTACTCATACGTTAAACGATTCACAAACGCATCTGTTTGTGGTGGTAATGCCTGTGGTACTGCTGCATCAGCTGTATCAGATTTTTTGTTGCGATCAACTCGTCCATTTATTTTGGTAGCAATTTTATTCTTATTAACTTGCTCCTTCTCAATAGTATTATACAGAGCTGCTGCGGTGGTAGTGGTCACCAGTCGTTCAGTTGCAGGCTTGTTAACATACTCTCTCAGAGCATCACCAGACAGCTTTCCTGATGGTGCTGTCATTCCAGTAAGCGAACTTTCCAGTTTCTTACTGGCAGGATTATGGGATTTAGAGATTATTGGATTGTACTTCTTTGTCAAGTCTTTTCTATTATTCTCGGATACTCGACCACTAACACTACTAACTTGAGACACTAACTCGTCTCCGTCATCCACCTCTTGGATATCCAAACATTCAAGTGATTGACCTTGTCCGTTATCATTACGCTGGGCTTGTTTATATTTATTTAATATTTGCTTTGAACTTTCCGGTATTACAGGCTTGAAAGTCATATCTGCATTCAATTCTTGCCATAATTGACGATTTGTGTGAAGTATATCGTCCTCGCGTTTTGCTCTATAAAGATATTCATGAACAGAGGACGTAGTGTTCCTTCCATCACTGTGTCCATTATTTGGGTTAGCATAAAAAGAATTGATTGGTTTTTGACTATTTGCACTACTGGTCACTTGCTGAATTAGAGTTTGTCGATGTTGTAAAACTTCTTCGGCATTCTCATAATTTTTCAGTGCGATATTACATGGTTTATGGGGAGTAACGTCTGATTGATTGAACCCGCATTGGTCACATACTTTCGGCTTCGGTTTAAAGCTACTCACATTGACATTGACTTGATGGAAGGTTCCACACCTTGCACAAGACCAATTTTCTCCTTCTTTCGCAATTTCTTCGATCTTCTTTTTCTTTTCATCTTCTTTTTTCGCTTTCAATTCAATTTCTTTCATGCCTTTCTGATACAATCGCTGTCCAATATTCTCACCTTCATTTAAACGGCTTTTTACCAAGTGCTCTGTTATTCTTCTTGAATTATCGTTCAACCTGAATTGTTCATCATCTAAGCGACGCTTTTCTTCATCTACCTTCTGTTTCTCACGAATGGCTTGCTTCTTTCTATGCAAAGAGGCGGAGTGGTACAGACGCTCATGAGCACCTTTGCCGATCATATTTCCTTTCAATTGATCCGTGGCAACAGAATTGACGCTGGCATCACTCATAAAACTAGCACCATGACCATACTGACGACCACTTGTACCAATTGCATTTCGACTAAGCTGCAAAAAATGACTTGCTGGTTTAAATTCCTCGCCTAGGGATCTACCATTGCCATTACTACTCTTTTTGCCTAACTTCATGGCTTCATTCTTTAGTTTACTATAGTAATCCTCTTCAGCATCCTCAACTGATGCAACGCTAGCTCCACTTCCATAGTAGTGATCTCGACTATTGTCAAATGGGTGCATAGAAGAGCTCTGATGTCGCTCTGAAGCATCATCGCCTCCAGCAATTCCCATATTCCCAGTAAGTCCTCCAACGTTGCTATGATTTGGAACACCATGGCCGTTAGATGGAGTCAGTGACGGCGTGCGTTCTTGAAAATCAATACTCGTACTGATACCAAAGCTATTACTATTTGTCAAGAGTCCACCAGACGACTGTTGCTGGGTAAGATCTCTACTGCCGGGGTCATTTACATGTAAAGAGTTCATGCTTTTCAACCGCTCGTAGTATTTCATATCAAAGTCACCAGAATCAAGGGATGCAGTAGTTGGAGATGACACCGATGAACGATCAACTAATGCATCCGCTTTCGAATTGCGAATCAATGGAGGAGCGTTCGAACCATTGGGGCTCAGCAACGGAGCAGCATCAGATAACTTCCTCTGGCTCGCAGAGCGCTCCCTGGAACGAAGGTCTCCAGTTTGATAAGAATGTTCCAACGCATT
>JACCEA010655621.1_pt1 | contig 10135 bp, 8 predicted proteins | sample 7449851 | NCBI WGS metagenome assembly JACCEA01 (sample SAMN15323453, study PRJNA562643) | freshwater metagenome | isolation source: river surface water | place: USA:Blue River Watershed | collected 2017-08-18 | reverse complement strand
TTCACGCCGTAGGAAGAAAAGAAGTCCAAGCTGAGTTCTTTGCGTGCGTCGTTGTTTTGGCTAGGCATGGGGTTTATAATGTATAAACTTGTACACTAACGCCCTAATTGACTTCAAAGTTAAACTCTCATGAGCCAGGAGATTGCAGAACTTGAGGCGAAGGCCGCGCGCGGTGATGTTTCGGCACAGCATGCATTGGGGGAACTTTTCCTCGAGGGCAGGTCGGTTCCTGTGGACGATTCGGCGGCTGCGCGTTGGTTTGGCCTGGCTGCTGAAGCCGGCCATCGCGAGGCCCAGTTTCGATACGGTGTCCACTGGTGGATTGGCCTCGGAGTGGCGCAAGATTCTCCCCAGGCTTTCGATTGGTTCTGCCGTGCCGCCTTGCAGGGGGAGTCCCGGGCTCAGAACAACCTAGGTGTCATGTACACGCGCGGCGAGGCTGTCACCCGTGATCTATCTCTCGCCGCCCAATGGTACACGAAGGCAGCCGAGCAAGGTCACCTTTCCGCCCAGTCCGCCATCGGCTTGGTTTGTATCCAGGGGGCGGGCGTTCCCAGGGATGTCATCGCCGGTGTTGAGTGGTTTCGACGTGCCGCGGCAAGCAATGACCCCAAGGGCTTATACAATCTCGGGTTATGCCATCATGAAGGGCTTGGTGTGCCGCAGTCCTTGGAGGAGTTTTTCAGGCTCACCAAGTTGTCGGCCAGCATGGGCTATGCTCCCGCGCTGAATAATCTCGGTGCGGCTTACGGCAAGGGGGAGGTTGTCCCTCAAGATGAGGCGAAAGCAATTGAGTACTATCGCGAGGCTGCACTGCAGGGGTACGCGATTTCACAGCTCAACCTCGCCTTGTTGCTCTGGAAAGCTCCACCACTGGGGTCGCATTTTATCGAAGCTCTAGCCTGGCTGCATGTTGCGGCCCAAAGTTTACCTGAACAGCAGAAGCATTTAGCCCAGAGGCACCTCATCAATTGGTCAGCGACCTTATCCCTGGCTGATTACTCCGCAGCACGACGTTTGGCGGATAGTCTTGCCCAGAGAATCGCTCAAGCTGCGGATGGTCCGCGTGTGCTTTAAGCTTACGTAGTAAGCATTAGAACACTTCCAACCTCGACTCCTTCTTTCACGGTATCCCTATGAGTTATCAAACTATTTCCACCCTGAAGTTTGCTGTGCGGAGGAAAAATCCACAAAATCCCCACAGAATAAATGTCCACGGCGTCTTCGAGGTTCCGATGAATGCCGACGGTTCTCGCTACGAGGAATTTTTTGAAATCGGCAAGTTTACTTTAGATGAAATGCGCGTTCTTTTGAGTTCAGGTTTCCTCAGCCTGACGGATCATTTTAACGCCGGCATAGCTGGGGTCGATCGATCGCCCGTTAGCTCCACGGGCCTGCTCATGAATCCGAACCTTGCCTATGAGGCGTTGGAGGTTCTCTGCCTTCGCTTCTATGTGAGGCGCGGCGATACAGGTTATCAGGCCGCGAAAGATCCATATTACAACTCCTTCCGTCAGCCTTTACGGCTCATTGAGCGGCCCGATCAGTCGTTCCAGGTAACGTCTGGTTTGAGATGGGAGGATGTTTTCAATCTAACACTTGATGGCGTGCTTCATAAAAGCGACCGAGTACATGCTGATGGCAAGTCTCGTTGCCGTCTTTTGCAAGACTTCGTCAACCCCTCTGTCTTTCGTCGTCATCACTATTCATCTGGATCTATCCCGATGCATGAACAGAATGTTTATCCGGATGGGGTGTACGCATGGCGTTGATGGTGCTCGCCATAGTGTGACTTGAGTTGTAAGCCATGACCTGACCAGAATGGCGATGCTGTGCTATATGGGTGGAGAATAAATGGGCCCACCCGGATTCGAACCGGGAACCAAGGAATTATGAGTTCCCTGCTCTAACCGTTGAGCTATAGGCCCGTAGGGGCGATTAAGCCGCAATCGGGCCGGGAGGGAAGCATGAAGGCGGCCGCGCCGCCCGAGGCTTACTTGTCCTCGGCGGCGAACTTCACGAACTTGCCGGCCAGTTCCACGAACTTGGGGGCGAGGCTGGTAGACATGGAGGCGCCGTAGCTGATGCTTTCCTGGGTCGCGGCGTTGACGCCGTAGAGGCCGAAGGCGCTCTGGTCGGCCCGCTGGCCGGTGATGGCCACGATGTGGTCGTGGGGGAGGGCGTCGAGGTAGGCCTTCACCAGCGAGGCCGTGCGCTCGCCCTTGGAGCTTTCGGCGGCAGCGTTGTCGATGAGGTCGCGGTCCGAGAAGACCACGAGGAGCTGCCAGTCCTGGTAGGCGTTGAGGACGTCGATGCGCGGGGCGATGAAGGAGGCTTCCTTGCCCTGGAGCGCGGCGACGGCGTGGGTGAGCACGGTCGGCGTGGCGATCACGAGCGTATGCTCGTCGACGGCGGTGAGGCCGAAGCCGAAGGGGTCCAGGCTGGTCTGCTTCTCCTTGGCGATCTTGCCGATGAGCTCGACGAGGCCCCAGGTGGGGGCTCCGCCGACCTCGGTCTGCTTGAGGCTGTTGTTCTTGGCGAACTCGGCGAGGCGCGTCGGGTTGAAGTTGCCGCGGAGGATGAGGACGAGTTGGAGGTCGGCCGGCGAGGGCCCGATGAGGGCGGCGTTCTTCGGCAGCGTGGCGCCGAGGGTGACGGACTTCAGGTCGCCTTTCGCGAGGTCGCCGAGGCCGGCGTCCTTGATCGCACCGAGGGCCTCGGTGAGCTTGGCGAGGTTGCGCTTGGCTTCCGGGTTGGCCTGGATCAGCGCCTCGAGTCCCTGGAGGAAGTCGGCGCTGGCCTTGTTGGCCTGCTTGCTTTCCGAGGTGAGGGAGAGCTGGGCCCAGACGTTGGTCGACGTGGGGAGGCCTTGGGTCAGCGGGGCCTTGGTCTTGGGTTGGCCGCAACCGACGAGCAGGAGGAGCGGGAGGAGGGGCAGGAAGCGGCGCATGGGCTAGCACTAGGCCAACCCGCCATAGGGTAAATAAGAAACCTCCCGCCCCGGGTTTCCGAGGGGGTGCCAAGCAGATTTATCCAAAATCTACCGTAGGTAAGGCCGCCGACCCCCTCCCGGCGGGGTGCGAAAACCGAAACCTCGGGTATGATGGGACGACCCAACCACCGCCACCCATGATCGCCGACCTCACCCCGGACAGTCCCGCCACCCCCGATGCCCAGACCGGCCACCAGCCCTCCGCGGAGCTCAAGGGCTCCATCCTCTACGTCGTCCGCCTCGATTACTTCGGCAAGCTGCCCAAGTCGCGCCAGGCGAAGCTGGTTGAGCTGAACCCGCTGGCCAAGAAGCGGGCCCCCGTCTTCTACGTGGGGCAGACTCGCCTTGCGGCTTGGAAACGCTACGAGAACCACCTGAAGGGCTACCGGGCGAGCCGCTGGGTCAAGAACCATGGCCACCAGCTCATCAAGGTCGACGAGTGGAAGCCCGACTTCGGGGTGGCGCTGTCCGCCGACACGATCAAGGCGGCGTGGTCCCTGGCCCGGCGGAACAACGGCGATCCGGAGAAGCGCGAAAAGGCGCTGACCGAACTGCTGCGTGCCCAAGGTTTCTACGTCATCTCGAACTGAGGCTCGCCAAAAGGCGGGCGGTCCGCTTGGTTGCGCGGATGCGAATCGACGCAAAGGTGGGCGAGCAGGCCGAAGGCTGGACGTGCGTGGGCGTCGGCGTGGTCGATGATTTCTACGACTTCACCGACTCGGCCCCGTGGGTGGGCGACATCTCGCTCGGCTTCATGGAGCTTGATATCGCCGCCGAGGATCTGGGCGGTCATGTGCGTGCCTTGGTCGATGGCGCCGACGACGAGGACGAACTCTGGACGCTCGTGCTCGGCCTGCGCCTCGAGGTCGAGGAGGGGGCGGGCTCGCCGCCGCGTTTTTCGCTCTGGGCCGAGGACGCCGAGGGCGTCGCCACGCGCGAGGCTTTCAAGGAGATCCAGGACGTCGCCCTGTGGCGCCTGCAGCAGCTGGCCCCGGAGGCGCTCCGGCCGCAGGTGGTGGCCGCCGGCGACGACATGGACCGAGTCGTTGAGCTGCTCCGCGGCGCCTGCGTCCGCGTGCCGGTGATCAGCTGGGAGTGAGCCCTTAGCCGCGCGGTATCACCACGCGGGCCTTGAGTTCGACGGCCACCTGACGGAGCCAGCCGAGGTAGATCGGGTCGTTGCGCTCGGCCAGGAGGAAGAGTTCCTTGCCGCGACTGAAGCGACGGGGGTCGAACGGCGCGCGCTCGGCGGGCAGGCCGAGCTTGGCGGCTTCCTCGGCCGTCATGAACTCCTCCTTCACGTCGGCCGGCAGCTTGGGCGGAACAACGACCCACTGGTAGACCAGCGTGAGCGCCCCGCAGGCGGGATCGTCCTTGGCTTCCTTGTGGGGCGGGCTGTTCGCCAAGTCCGTCGCGGACGACGCGATCCAAGGGGTCTCCAGGACGACGAGCTTGGATTCCACGGGCGGCGGGAGCCAAGGGCCGAGCGGGCCGGCGGCGAGTTTCTGGTAGGCGCCGCGCAGGCCGCCCAGCTTGGCCTGCGGATGGAGCTCCAGCTGGGCCTCGGACCAGGTGGTCTCGAAGTCGGCGGCCAAGGCGTCGGCGCTTTCGCCGACCAGGTGCGGGGCGAGCTCGAGGCCGGGCTTCTCGTCCTTGGCGCCGGTGCCGACGGCGAGGAGCAGGGCTTGGCGGTCGGCGATCAGCGAGGTGGCGCGGATGTCCGCGCCGAGCCGAATCTTGACTCCGCCGAGCGCGAGCTTGCGCAAGGTCTCGGTGGCGGCGGGGCGGTGCGAGGTGAGCAGGCGTACGTCCGCGCCGGCGGTCGCCTTGGCGAGGAGCGCTTCGATGAGGAAGGCCTGGGTCTCGGGCTGAGGCAGCACGCACCAGAGGCGGGTCTGGGCCGGCTCGAGCAGGGTCTTGATCCGCGGCGTGATCTCCAGGCGCGCGGGTGTCTCGGCCTTGGGCTTCGCGCCGAGCTGAAGGTTGACCGCCAAGCCTTCGATTGGCCGGTCGAGCGGGTAGTTCGGCTGGGGCTCGGCCTTGGCCGGACCTTGCTTCGTGAGTCGCTCGACCGAGAGCCGCCACCAGGCGAGCGCGAAGGCCTCCTGCAGCGGGCGGGCGTGTTGGGGCAGCGGGAATACCGGGGCCGATTGCTCGGGCGTAGGCAGGCCGGTCGGGCAGAGGAGGGCCTGTGCAGTCGTCTCACCGGCGTCGATGACGATGAACTGCGCGTGGATCTGGGAGGAGCTCTGGAGGATCGCCCCGGCCGCGGAAAGTTTCGCCAACGCCTCGGCGTGTGCCTGCTTCTGGGGGGCGTCGAACTGGGGCGCCAGCCCGTCGGTGGTCAGGATATAGACGCGGACGCGATGCTGGCTCAGCGCACGCGCGACGGCCTCGTTGAAGGCGGGTACGCCGAGCAGCGGCGTCGCGATGTGCAACGAGTGCCGGGCCGATTCGATGCCGGCGAGCACGATCGACCAAGCCTGGCCGGCCGCCGGTTCCGGGGCGTCGAGTTTAAGCCAGACATCGCCGATGACCCGTTCGTGGTAATGGAACGGCTCGGACGTCTTGCGCAGCGCGGGAATCATCGGTCGGTCGGCTCCCAAAGGAGCAGGTCATGCGCTTCGAGCAAGCTGGCGCGTTGCGGGACATCCCGGCCGAGCGGGCTGCGGCCGAGGGCGAGCCGGGCCAGTTCGGCCCCGCTGCGCGGTTGGTAGGCAGGGAGGCGTTGACGCACGGCCTCGCCGGCGCGGGCGGGGCCACCCGGAGACTTGTCCGGTCCCAGCAAGTGGCATTGCAACCACTGGCCCCAGAGGTCCTCGTCACCGGCCGCCGGGGTGATCGGTACCTCGAAAGCCTCCACCTCGAACGTCCCGAGGTCGAACTGACCCGGGACCTTGAACTGCACCGTGGGGATCTTCGGGACGCGCAGGCGGAAGTGCACGCGGGCCTCCGTCGGCGCATCGGCGAAGCGCGTCGGGTAGCCCGTGGAGAGGTCGGCCTGACCGCCCGGGGAAGCCAGGAAGTCCTGCCCGCTCGCCGCGGCCGCCATCTGCAGGAGTTCGGCGTAGCCTTGGTCGGCGCGGCGCGGCTGGGCGGACGTCAGGCGGATGTCGATGGCGCCGCCGGTGCGGTCGCGCCCCGTGCCTTTGCCCGCGGGCCATTGGCCGGTCAGGCGGAGGTTGAAGGGACCATCCTGTCCGGGGCGGATTTCGACCTCCATCATCAGGGTGAGGTCCTGTTTGCGCGGCACCGGACGCATCTGCGCGGAGGTGCGGAGCACCGAGAAGAGCAGGCCGCGCTGCGCGACCGAACTGAAGAACGCGTCCGGTTCCGTGTGCAGGGCATCGGCCGCTTCCTCCAGGGTCGTGTCCTCGAGGTCGCTCAGGTCGCGCCGTTCCTCGACATGCAGCAATTGGCGGCCGGCGAGCAGGGGCTCGTCCGTCACGGCGAAGCGGAACCAACCATGATGGCCGTCCATGCCCGCGTCCTGGCGGAGGCAAGCCCGGCCCAGCGCGGTCAGGCGGAACCGTTCGCCGTCGCGGCCGAGCATCCCGAGTTCGACGCCTTGGCGGAGCAGGGCGCGGACCGCCGGAAGCGGCAAGGGCAGCAGCGAGCGCACGGCTTCGGCGGTGAGTCCGCCCTCTTGTCGTTCCGAGTCGGCGGCCAGCCGCAGCAGCGCCGGCCATTCGGCCGACTCGCCCGAGGTGCGCACGACCGCCATGGCGTCGACGAAGCGCACGGCGATGGGGCGGCGGAGGATGAGGGGAGGGAGGGCCATGGGTCAGGCGCCCGGGAGGCGTTCGAGCCGCGACGACAGCCCGAGGGGGCGCGGCAGGCCGGAGTGATGGACGCTCTCGGAGCGGTCGGCGGCGTTGCTTTCGCGGACGCCGTTCTGCAGCGCCTCGAAGATCGCGCAGAGTTCCTGCTCCTTCAGGCGCAGCAAGGCCTGCGGCTCCCAGAGCGGCTTCTCGAAGGGATGCAGGGTCTTGAGGTCGAGCAGCAGCGCCCGGATGTGGCGGCCGCGTTCCTCCTCCTGGCCCGGGCGTCGGCAATCGTAGAGCCCTTGCAGGCTGGTGGCGCAGCGGCGTTGCCAGTCGAGGAAGATGAGCGGGCGAGGCTTGCCGCGGGTGGTCGCGGGCGCCTTACCCCGGGCCTTGGGCAACTTCACGCGGCGGGCGAGCGGCTCGAGCAGTTCGGGTTCGAGGTGGCCGACGATCAGGCGGAATTCCGGCGGCAGGCGGAGCGCCAGTTCGGTCGTGGTCAACGCCGTGCGGCCGCAGATCAGCACGTTGAGGTCGGGGCTCAGCGCCGCCGGGTCGAACCCGGCGACCTCGCCGGTCGCCACCGTCGCCGTCTGCAATTGGCGCTGACGCAGGTAAGCTTGGGCGGTCGCGAGCGAGCGGGCCTCGTCGATCGGCGCGTCGAGCACCAGCAGCACCTTGCGGCGTCCGTGCGCGTCGGGGATGTCGGAATCCTCGTCGTCGGCCGAGCCATCCTTGCCCACGCAAGCCTTGAAGGCCAGCTCGGCCTGGAGTTCGTCGAGCAGCCGGACACGCGAGGCCTCGACCACCACCTGTTCCGCGAGTTCATCGAGGTCGGTGTCGGTGGTCGGCGCGTTCGGATCGCCGACCAAGATCCAGCGGCGCGCATGTACTGCGGGCACCAGGAAATCGGCGAAGCCCAGACGCTCGGCCCCCAGTACGATCAGCTGGTCGAAATCCGCCGGGTCCCGCGTCAGGGCGGCCGCGCGGAAGGAGGGATGCGCGCCGAGCGCCGAGAGGGGCAGGCCGACGAGGTTGCAGGTGTCGAGCAGGAGCGTCGAAGCGACCTCCCGCGGACGACGGCCACGGCTCAACGGGGCGACGGCGCCGGTCAAAAGCGCCGCCTGCCGATCGAGGTCGAAGGCTTGAGCCGCGGGTGCGGTCGGTTCGCAGGGGTCCGTGAGCCTGACCGCCGCGACCTGCTCCGCCCAGCCGGGGAGCGCCGCGCCCGCCGCCAGCAGTTCGTCCAGTTCGGTGGCGTCGGCGGCGACGACCAGCAGACGTTGACCGCGGGCGATCGCCTGCAGGATCAGTTCCAGCGCCGCGGTGCGCCGCGCCGGTCCGGCGGCGGCCTCGAGCAACGTGAAATCCGTCGTGCCGATCGCCTTGCGGACGAACGCACGGGCGGTGGCCGTCCAGGGGGACGTCCCGGTCAGGAGGCGCCAATCGGCGTCCTGGTCGCCTTGGTTGACCATCTGCGCTTCGCCCCAGCCGCGTGGCTCGGGGTTGAACAACTGCAGCAGCGGCAGGTGCGAGGCCTGCCAGTGCTCGCGCAGACGTCGCAGCGCGGTGAGTCGGCGGGTGAGGTGGCCACGCGCGATCCGCCCCGTCAGGAAGACCGGGTCGCCCTCCTCGAGCTGCCGCTCGGTCGGGTCGGCGGGTGGGGCGGTCTCGCCCGGCGCATAGGCTTGCACGGCTTTGCGGACCACCAGCAGGCCTTTGCTGCGCAACGCGCAGACTCGTTCCACCCGCAGGCCGGGTTGACGGGACTTCGCCCCGCGCATGCTCGCGTGCAGTTCGAAGGTGTCCGCCTGTCCGAAGAAGGCCCGGCGAGCCGCCGGTTCCAGCGGGGAGTCTTCCGTCGCGCCCGCGAGGCGCAGCACCAGCAGGTCTTTCGGCGAGGTACCCGGGATGTTCTTGAGCGCCCCGGTCGACTCTGCCAGGTCGAGCATCGCTTCCGCCTGGCGGATGGTCGCGGCGACGCAGGTGACGGTGACGAAGCCGGCGGCGGCGCGTTTCTCGGCAGCTTCCGTCGCCCGTTCCCACTCGGCCAAGGTCCGCTCGGCGGCCTCCGTCCAGGCGTGCGTCGGGCGTCGGCGGGCATCCTCCAGTTTGCGGAGGTCGAGGGCCGCGTGCTTCAGCCGGTCCGTCTCCGCCTGGGCCTGCGCCAGCTCCAGCCGCAGGGTGTCGGCTTGGTGCGTGGTCTTGGTCGGGCCCGGGGCTTCCATGGGGAAGGGGCACTCAATAGGGTTTAAGCCCTTGGGTGAAGGGTATTTATCGGTGAATTAGCCCCCGCCGCCGGCCTGCCACTACAGTTTCAGGAAAATCTGCCGCCGGTAGAGCCAGTAGCAGAAGAGCCAGAGCATTCCCGTGACGAACAAGCTCGACCAGAGGGGGCCGAAGACCCCGGCGAAGGTCGCCGGCCCGAGGTAGGTGCGCCCGATGCCGGCCAGCGGCCCGGCGAAGAGGGAATGCGCGACGTAGAGGGCGATGGAGTTCATCCCCACGACGATGAGCGGGAAGGCCCACGCGCGGTGACCGCGGACGTCCATCACGTGGTGGAAGGCCGCGAGCAGCCAGAGGACCACGCCGCCGCTCGCCAAGGCCCATGAAGGAGTCCATAGGCGCTTGACGATCGGGCAGATCGTCGCGCCCGCGAGCCAACCGAGCGCGAGGCAGGTCGCGCCCGCGCCGAGCAGCCAAAGCGTCTTGCCGCGCGGGGTTCGTTCGCCGCGCAGGACCTCGCCCGCCATCAACCCGAGCGTCATCGTGATGATCGCGGGGACGAAGTTGAGCGTCTGGTAGCCGCCGCCATTGAAGACGAAGGGCTTGGCGGTCGGGAAGAGGTTGAGGAACCAGCGGTCGAAGTGCGCCGCGAAGTTCGTGCCCATGTTCCAGTGACCGAGGAAGCCCGGCAGCACGCATTGCCGGAGCTTCTCGCCCGTCACGCCGAAGTCGCGGAAGTTCGTGCCCGTTCCCGGCAGCGGGTGCAGGACGAACGCGCCCCAGGTGGCCGCGGCGAGGACGACGATCGCGCCGACCTGCCAGCGCCAGCCCCGGTCGGCCAGCAGGAAGACGAACACGTAGCCGAGGCCGATCTGCGCGAGCACATTATGGAAGGCGAACTCCGGTCGGGGGCGGTCGCCGGTCGTCAGGAAGATGGCCAAGGCGATCAGCAGGGCGGCCCGGCCGACGGCGTGGAGCAGCGACCGGCCGTAGCTCTCGCCGGCCCGGCGGCGGCGCGCGAGGGAGAACGGGATCGCGACGCCGACCATGAGCATGAAGGCGGGCTGGATCAGGTCCCAGGCCCCGCCCCCCAGCCAGGCGGCGTGCGTCGTGTGGGACTTGAGGAAGGACCAGAACGCGGAGTCGGGGTGCT
>JACCEA010726838.1_pt1 | contig 10136 bp, 6 predicted proteins | sample 7449851 | NCBI WGS metagenome assembly JACCEA01 (sample SAMN15323453, study PRJNA562643) | freshwater metagenome | isolation source: river surface water | place: USA:Blue River Watershed | collected 2017-08-18 | reverse complement strand
TCTTCTGGTGACATTGTACCATCAGCATTGACTACTAGATTGGAGAGTGTACGAAATCCACTTAATCCATTCATTCCATTAGATCCTGTTCCATTAGTAGTAAGGCCCATACTATTGCGTAGATTACTCATGACAAAATAGGGGACTTGAATAAGAGAGTGTCTTCGCAAATGACGATCGTAGATATGTACGATATAGGTAAATCCAATGATCATACAATAGGCTATACCTTCACGTTCATGAAATACACGAAATGGTGAATCTTCTGTTAATAAACAGGTTGATGCAAAAGCAAAACCAACTGCGGACCAAAAACGATTCTCAAATTCTGCTGCATCATGTGTCATCCATTTCTCTGATAGAATGAATAGGAAAGAGGCGACAAGGATGGTTAGTAGCTAAGAAGTGAATTTGGGAGCAACTTGAATGGAAGCCATTATCAAAGCGACTAAAATCGCTAACGATAAGTAGATAATGAGCATTAATGTGCGTTGATTCATTCTTGAATTTTCTGTCTAAATAGAGGGGAATCTTCACAGGGAAAGGAATACTTCTTGCGTAAGAGCGAAGAAAAGGAAGCTACGATGAGGGAAAGAGAGAGAGAGAGACGATCAGTACTGCTGACAGATTGAACAAGTACGCACGTGGTCAGTCAATCAACAAGTTCTTCAAGCAGAACAATAGCCCACTCTTCTCAACCAAAAACAGCGTGATTAATCGCGAAGACTTCCTTCCTTCTTGTTAACAAAATGGAACAAGATAAGAGAAACACTATTCATTGCATTCCTAAGAGTACGGTGCTTTTCTCTTGGAGATTTTTTTTGTAGATATCTTGTGTGATTGAAGAAGTGACTGGGCAACCGTTCAGTTTGGATCGTCACTCCCTAAACACCTAAACTTCTAACATTTGGACAGTCGTCCATATATTTGTTCGTCCATCAGCATACTAAGTATATAGAAGTACTTCTAAACAAGTAGAGATGACAAATTATGAGTACAGCTTAATGAGTTTGACAAACTTACAAACTACGATAAATTTTACATACAAAGGAAGTATAAAGGTTTTATAGATGTTCAATGAACATTCACAAATAATACTAGATCATCCTCTACTTTCCAACATTTCAATCCTTCTATTTTTATCAATATAAACAATAAATGTTCCATCGATAACTATAGGAAAAGGGGTTGGTGGTGGATTTATTTTGACACCAAAATAATTTCGACAAAGCTCCATCGGATCGTATGAAAACTCGCCACTACTTTCTTTTGGTTGATCCTGGCAACCATTGATACCAGCACTATTACTATCACAATCAAGCTTTCTCTTCTTAATATTATCGTTTGATTCTTCATCCTTCAATTTGGCTTGATGAGCTTCGTATTTGCTAATCAAGTCGCGAATCATTAATTCATGAGGGAAGTTATACAAACGAGTTCCATGAACAGTTATGTGACACTCTACTCTGATGAACTCGTCACTATATGAATGGTGTTCTGAACGATCTCTCTGATAATAACGTTTATCTTTCATAGGAGGAACCTTTATCTTCACATCATCAATATGGAAAGTATTATCTGGTGTAAGAGTCATCAATGCACCCCAATAGTTGGCAATTAATGAAGCTCCTTGAATTTGAAATGCAAAGTTTTTACAAAGTCCTATAAAACTCTTCCTTTGTTTAATGGTACGACTACCATACCGGTCAAGAAAAGAAGATAGCAAGCCTTTATCCCCACCGTTCAATACATTTGCAAACATACGAGGATATTGCCGACGAAGATCATTTTTGAGAACACGAGGGATTGTTACAACCATACAATTACCATCTCCATTATTGATATTCCTTCGTATAAACGCAGATTGGTTGCGATAATTTTGTCGGAGATATGTCTGGCATAAACAGTTTGGGTCTTGGCAAGGCTTTCGTACTTTCATCATCCCTATATTGTTGGCAGGCACCACTGGGAAGGAAGGTGCCAATATGTCATTCACCACAGCAGCTTGTGATGGTAGCATCCATGCTCCATCTCCGATGGCAACGCTCTCGGCAAAGTTAGATGGAAAATCGGCAAAATAATTATCGAATTCTTCAATTATATCTTCTTGTTGTTGATCATCGTCTGCTTCATCGGCGAGTGGCAGTGAAAATGTCGAGGGTAACAAAGAAAAAGATATGGGAATAGAGGATGAAATACTAGAGGACCAGGAAGAACTACTACTCATCATTTATTACCAATTTTTTTTTGAAAGTGCACGTATTGAAAGCATATGAGCATATTTGCTCTGTGATGATATATTTATTGTACTAGTTACATTCTAAGTATGAAAAGCAATCAATATCGATGGACCTCAATCCAAAATCCGAAAGTTTGAGGAGCAGGGAGTAGAGGTGTGAGATGAGGTAGTAGTGATAATAATGGTGAATTATGGGTTCTTAAAATGTAACTGGTCTATATATAAAGTTACAAGTATCGGATTAAGCATCGAGTATACTTAACCAATCCATTTTCTATACAATATATATATATATAGTAGTAAATGGTGTTCAACATATACATTGTAATGTTGTAAGGTCTTGCAAAAACTGAAGGGATGATCATAGCAGTAGCTATATTAATATTAATTTGAATCACTGAAAAATATCTAATATTAATTAACACCTCCTCCAATCAATTTGGTTATTGATCCATGGATTCTACTGACTACCAGGTTTTTCATTCTGTTGCTGGGGTGTTGACTTGGATGAGGTCATCAAGGGATAGGTCAAAACTTTCATAATCACCAAAGTAATTGATTTTAGATATTACTCGCTTATTTTATTCGCGTTGGATTTATATGGTTCGTTAAAATAAGGATAAATACAATTATATATGACAATTATTATGCATAAAAAGCATATTTTATACGCGAAGAGAAAATTCATGAAGGAACAACAAACCCAATCTATCGTTGACAATATACCATCTATAGTACAATTATTTATGAGGACAACCAGAACGAAAAAAGAAAAAAGAGATACAATACAAAAGAAAAACATATTTACAAACAAAAACACAAGCAATTCCACCATACAAAGGTCGTTCTAACCGGTTATCTCATGTCGAAGCGCCAGATGCAGTAACAAAATCGATTCCATGTATTCTACGTTCTTCATCAATTTGTATACTTAACATGCCATTCATTGACATCGGCGTTGTACCCCGTATAACATCTGGACCATAACGACTTGTTGCTAAATGAACTAAATTCATTGCAGAAAGAGCAGGATAATATTGCATTGATGACGGTGGTGCCATCTCTTTCTCATATTCCATCTCCTTCAATGCTTGACAGGATAATCGATTATATTCATCATATATCGTGCTTAATAATACTCCTAACACTGTCTCATAACCTGGTTTCTCTGTATCAAACAATAGCGTCCCACTAAACCTATACTTACAACATACACGACAAGACATTGAATCTGCCATGGTACGAATCGTAATATCATCAATGGATATCGTTTCATCTGGTGCAATAACTGATAACGTTTGCCAATAGGAAGTTATAGCAGGTATACCTAGTAAATGCACACTGCTGCATAAATCATTTGTTGCAGCGCCCAACGATTTGGCAAGAATCGCATTTAATCCCTCATTGACAGCAAAGGATGAAGAAGGTGCAATCACCGAAGATGATGGTGATGATGATGGACTTACCGTCTTCATTAATTCATCCATTGTATAAGAAGACATTGTTTTTTTCATTTGTGAATCTCTTCGACCATATTTATGTAAAAATGAAAATAATAATGGAATATCATGACTATTCACAACATTCACAAACATACGTGCATATTGTCTACGTATATCTGTTTTAAGTATGCGTGGTAATACTACCATTTTTACGGTTGCATGTGGATTCTCTGTTGCATCACTACTTTGTGTATGGGAACGGCGTTGGGATGCATGAATATAGGCAGTTGGGACAGACTTAGCTGAGGGATAGAGTGTGCGACGAGAGATCTTCAGATAAGTCTTGCCGGTTGTATCTTTGTTCTCTGCTTTGATAAGTGGTTGTTCTGTCGTAGTTGTGGCGGTTACATCGATACCAGAAGATGGCGTGTTGTCACTATCGACTGAAATAGTGGACAATCTTCTCTTTCGTGCGCTATCTTGAGTGAGTGATTGGTTAGGACTCACTTCGCTGAGACTGTCATGGCTCGTAATGCTGCAGTTTGTGGGAGAGCTAGAACAATGGGTATCGTTTGGATCGTTGTTATTCTCTGATACAAGTATGTCAAAGGTTAGAGTGACAGACAACGGTATTATTTAAGATACTAACCATCATCAATGTGTGACAAATGTCCAACAGGCTCAAACCCATGACGATCCATAGTTGGATGGTGCAATGGAGAAGGATTAGCAATCATATTGATTATATAAGGTAGTCGTCTTTTTCTTTGGCGACTTGTAAGGCTGTTATTGAACTAAAAAAATTACAAACCTCGCAACTATGGATCAACGAGAGGGACTGAAAGATGATTTTGGGAAGAAAATGGTCACAGCCTCATGCAACTATCGACTTCCAAAGAAATATGGTGAATGAAGCCAGAAGATGAAAAAGCAGCCACCCGCCCAAAACAAAGATTGAACATGGAACATACGCACGTACAAAAATGCAGTTGCAGAGAAGGCCGAGAAAATGGCAATTATACTAACATTTCAATTACTAATTACATGATAATAGGACGATTGAGCGATTGATTCTGCTCCAGCAATTTTCTTCCCATCACAATCCAATTCAACCCACAATTTTCTTCAGTCACGGACTATTCTTCCCAATTTGGCAATCCAAAAATTCAATCCACCAGCGAAAATTAATCTGGAATCTGCACCAGTTAACTTCATCTTCTCGACGACATCTTTCGTTTTGTGAGTTAGTGAAGAAGATGGATGGTGAAGCTGAACGTATCAGTGCAACTTCTGAGTTGCGTGGAGAAGCAAATTTGGCAGATATTATTTTTAAATTATCTGTTAATTTCTTACTCTATGTCGTCTTGATTATTGTCTTCTACATGTTGGTGAGATTCTATTTGGAAGAAGAAACAGAATATGCTCGTGGTGGAAGTAATGTTGATGCCTCTGGATATGCTCAATTGAGTACTTTGGATGAAGACGAAAGAGAAGAACAAGAAAAAGCAGCAGTCGAAGAAGCAGCAAAGAAAAAGCGTGTACGCATGGAAGATGGTGTAGAAATTGTTGATAGAATTGAAGATGAGAGTGGAATTGAATTATTACAATTTGAAGAGGATTCAAATGCTACAGTAGCAAATTCAGCACCAGGAACTTTAAAATCATCAAAAAGTGCTAATTTCTTAAATATTCATGATTCAAGTGATGAACCAGAAGGTACACGTCAAGAAGTTTTACAACGTCTTGCCATTTGCTCTACCGGTTTAATCATCTCTTTTTGTATATGGGGTTTAGTACAAGAACGTATTTTAACACAAACGTATGATGGTGAATATTTTGGTTATTCGTATGGCCTTGTTTTCATGAATCGTCTTGGTGGATTAATCCTCTCCTGGTTTTTAATGTGGTATTTCTCTGTACCATTCTTTCCATCACCATTATGGGAATATTCATTCCCATCGGTTGCGAATATGCTTTCCTCATGGTGTCAATATGAAGCACTGAAATATGTTTCATTTCCTGTTGTTATGCTTGCGAAAGCTTTTAAAATTGTTCCAATAATGTTAATGGGTAAAATAATGAATAATAAAAGTTATGAAACATATGAATACGTCACCGGTGTAACTGTAGGATTTGGATTATATATCTTTTTAGATTCTTCAGAACATTTAGATTTTCAATATAATGTATTTGGTGATGCAGAAAATATTACAGGAGCCATGTGTGGTGTTGTATTATTGTTATTATTTTTAATATTTGATTCATTTACAGGACAATGGCAAACTCGTATGTTTCAATTAAATACAGCATTATCACCATTACAAATGATGTTAATTATGAATGCTTTTTCTTGTGTATTTTCATTTATAACGTTAATCCATCAAGAGGAATTCATTAAATCATTATCGTTTGTATATTCTCATCCACAAATGATATTACATTTATTAGTCTTTTGTTTATGTTCTACGATAGGACAATTGTTTATCTTTTATACAGTTAAACATTTTGGTGCAGTTGTATTTTCTATTATCATGTCAATACGTATACTTGGTAGCACGTTATTGTCATGTTTTGTGTATGATCATCCAATCAATGAAATGGCCTTTTTAGGTATCTTGATTGTATGTGGTGCAACTGCATATCGTTTATTAAAGAAGACGGAAGGTAAATCATTAATTCGTTGGAAGGAAACTGATCAATCGGGATCGATTTTTAAAGAATGGCATGAACATCTTGATATCTAAGCGTTGACATTGTAACGAGTAATGAAAAGGAGGAGAAAGTGATGGCAAGAACTAAGAAGATGAGCTTTGTTTGTTGGTGGTGTGTTAAAGTTTGATGTGTGTTGTGTATATTTATTTGGGGATGACTTAGTGAGTGTGAAAGTTTGGAATGTGGATGAGTTGACTGTTAGCCAATCTTGGCAATGCATTGATCTCTCATTTTAATAGAAGTCTAGGATTGATGTGTTGGTGTGCTTCATCTTTGTTTATAGCATGTAGTTGGTTGGAGTGGTGTAGTTAGTGCTATTGTCGCATATGTGTTTGTCCTCTCATTCACATGTCGGCAATAGTTGACAGTTACTGGTAAATTAATCAAAAACTATTTCGTTTGACAATGCTTTTAAATAATTTGATCAATGAAACGAAAGAATATTAAAAACATTATTGTGTTTTCCTAAACTGAAAGACAACACAAACAAATGGGAAGAAAAATTATAATTGAGATCACAGAACATCACAGCCACACATCATTTTATTTATATAAAACGTCGGAAATACATACACAATTGTCTTGTTTACCATAAAGTTGATTGTCTATCTATCCTAGCCTAGGTGTTAGTGGACACGCACTAAGTCGTTTACAAAAAGAAATGGAAGTACGAAATCTGTAAAATCATTTGACGCTATAAACTCATATCAACACACAAAAGCACAAACACAGCTCAATTGACGATACATACATCATGAATCTAAAACTCATCAGCAACATCTATGACATCAAAACAAGAAAGGTCACAATCGCCTTGTTCATCATTGAAACAATTCGCAAAGTCAACGATAGGGGATCCAATAGAGCTGATATCATCATCAGTATGAATCACACTTTCGATGGTGTAGGACGAACTCACAGTAGAAGCAACCGAAGAACTGGAAGAACGTGAAGCTCCCTTTGGGGCTTTTACTACCTTACGAGCACGCTTAGTAGTAGACTTTTTCTTGTTGGCAACATAGTGATCATCATCTTCACTGTCACTGGTATCGACATCACTATTGGATCTCTTCTTGCGAGTAGAAGTCTCTTTGCCAGTAACTTTCCCAAAGACCTTGAGAGCAAGAGTAGTACGCATCACGGCTCGACTGCCGGTGGTCATCGCATGAGTTGGATCGGCCAAGAGATTTGCGGCAACGAGAAGAGAAGACTTGGTCCCGGAAGTACTCATTTGCATGACATGAGTGGCAATAAGAAAAGTCCTCCAAACAGAGACAAGGTTAGCCATCTCAAATTTGGCTGAAAGGTGTGGATATGCCTCATTTGCGATGTCTGGATGATTAAGGCAAAATCCGTCTTCAGTAAACCATAAACCAGTCAAGAAATGAAGCTCTTGGTCAGAATGACGACGAAGGAATTCGCCTATAAGCATCATAGAAACTAGACCCTTCAGTTCCTTTTGACAGTGACGATCACCTTTGTGAAGGGAATCGAGGTTAAGTTGTTTAATCACCGTCTGAACCTGTGTTGGGCCACAAAGAAGATCGTCAGGAATCAAACACAAAGTGCCAATACAATAATTAAAAAGGATATCCTTTACATCATCTGGAACACGGCCAGTAATAGTATTAGCACGAATAAGGTTAGCTAAGTACTCGGTCATATTTTAAGTATGGCTTCTTTTTCAAATAATAAGAATAAATTATGAATTGTATATGGAAATCCAAATGAGAAATTTTTTTGGGATGCTAGTCCGTCATACCATACAAAAGCCATCGTTCGCCTAACGTTCTTCAAAGAACGTTAAGGAACGGTAAAATCTGTGGTTCGGCGAAAAGTATCTTAGAACGGCGTCTAGGAACTTGAAGGAAGCCTCTTAGGCCGTTGCGCCTTATGCTGGTTTGTTTGGCTTTGGTTTTTTTCTTTTTCTAATCTTCATCGTCATCTGTTTGTTTTCTCTTTTCTATTTGATTATGGTTCTATTTTGTTGCGATGGAGTGCTATTTTTATTGTTGAATGCTGGTGATCTCAACCAATCTCTCTCTTTAATCTAACCATTTCACTGTATTTATTAGCTATATAATATTGAAATGTAATATCTACTATATATCACTATAGAATACATAATTCCAATACTTCCATTGAGACGGAAGACAAGTAATACATCGACAAAGCCTTGAGAGAAAGGAGTGTTGTTATTGAATAAATTTTGATTGTATGTAAAAGTTCATCTATTTTTGATTGTAACGTAACGAGAACGTGTAAGGGGTTAGCAGGTAGGACGGATACGATTAGGTGCTTTGAAAGTTCTCAATGCAATGCCATACACCATAAGAGTGCTTACAGTCTCAGCACCACTTGGTTTTGTTTGTTCTTACTTCTTTCCATCTATCCATGTATTGGATATTTTAGAATCTAAAACTCATTTCATAAGAAAATGCAGAACGTGCGTGGGTTGGAGCCTTATATGTGAGGGAGAATCTTCGCCGCATCGTTCTGCGACAAAACAGCCAAGAATCATCTTCAAACTCTACTCAATAAAGGAAGAGCTGCGATCGTCACAAATAATGAATTTTGATCAACAATATTAAAGAATACCAAAAGAAATCCATAGTTGGGGTGTGTAGTTCATGTACAATAGCCGCGATATTGGAAGATTTGGGGATAACAAGAACAACATTGCAGATTGTTCAAAAGGGTATCATTGTCTTTGGTATCTTCATAAATCATATTAATTGTTAGTAATTTCTAGTATTTACTAATATTTTGTATCTAGTTGAAGTAGATATCCGCTAACGACGTTTTCTACTTCACGCGTTCTACTGCAGATTTTATCTACTTCAACTAGATATTATGTTTTGTATCTAGTTGAAAGAGATCAACATAAGGTCAATGGCAATATCTCTCTTTCTCTCATCAGGTAAGTTTTTATTGTATATATAATTAACTCACTTCAATAGAACCACAATCGACTGTCCTAGTCTTGACAGGTTGATTCGCAGCTTGCTTGGGGAGTCTTGCTTCTGGTAACGTCTTTGTTTCATCCCCGAAACTTTGATACCGTCTCGTTAGTAGAGAGTGATTTGTCTACTTGAAAGATATGAGTAAGATAGCAGACTGACGAAAGGTTAGACAAATCATTGGTTGTCTAGTTTGTAGAAATTACTTTCACGGTAGTGGTTCTACGTTATTTAACTGTATACAAAAATCTAATTTGAACAAATATGGGCTTAAAGTTAGAATTGAAGAAGTAACTCTACAAATTCTCAATATCTATACATCTAATATAGTGCCTGGTATATGATTATCTGCAAGATTCGAGTAACTTATATAAAAACTTCTTCGCGAGCTGAATCAAGATGTAAAGTAATTCCGTTAAAATTTTCACTTACATAATAGCACAATTACGTAAATCTAGTCTCAGAGGCTCCGGCGAGAGATCTTTTTTTGGGCGCGCTTCTTTGTTTTTTACAATGAATTCCACATTTTTTAATAGTGGGGGTGTCAACGCAATCAGCACAACAAGAATAGCAAGAAAATAATCTTACAAAAGTGAAACTTTTTTGTTCCTTCAGTGATAACTAACCAACAATGAGGAAAAATTTCCATGTAGCTGACGAAAGTGGTCTCCTGCAAAGAGCTTACGAGGAGATGGATGATGCCGTAAAGATGTTTGACTCCGCTATGACTAATTTATTTGATCAAGCTAGACTTGATAAATTTGATGAAGCTATCAATAAATT
>JACCEA010630253.1_pt1 | contig 10136 bp, 16 predicted proteins | sample 7449851 | NCBI WGS metagenome assembly JACCEA01 (sample SAMN15323453, study PRJNA562643) | freshwater metagenome | isolation source: river surface water | place: USA:Blue River Watershed | collected 2017-08-18 | reverse complement strand
CACCCGCGTATAATGACAGAAAGGCTACTGCCTAGAAGGGTAAATCTAAACTCTCATCAATGGCGTCATCAATGGTACGGCCACCATGTTCTGTAGAACAGTCACCGCAGTTCTTGCACATTAGCGCTTCTTGGTAGTTTTCTTTACAGCCTTCTTTGCTGTCTTCTTAACAGCCTTTTTAGCTGTCTTCTTTACCGCTTTCTTAGCAGCCTTCTTGACTGGCTTCTTAGCAGTTTTCTTAGCGGCCTTCTTGACAGCCTTCTTTACAGGCTTCAAGATTTCATCAAGTTCATCCTCCCAGACCTGTGGACCAGTGGTGAGGAACTTATCATCACGAAGAGCCTTGCCGACGATAGCTACGATAATTGCGAATACGATGAGAATTAAAATTTCCATAACCCAATCATAGGGCTACTGCCTTCCCCATGCAAGCTCTACCTGCAAATGAAGCCTGGCTACCCTTGTTACTGGCGAGTAACTTAACCCTGGGGGGGTCGGCAATTCTGAGAGTCGGGCGTGTCGGCAATCCTGTGAGTTTTGGGGGTTGTCGGCGTGTCGTGTGGGGGTAGGTAGGCTTTCTAGTAGGCTTATCTCACTGGCTCAAGGCGGGCTAGTGAAGGGGGAATAACATGGAACTACAAAAGGACGCCGTTCATGGCTTCTTACGCTCTCTCAATGGTAAGTTCTTTACTATTGAGTTCATCAAGCGCACTACTGGCGAGGTTCGCGTCATGCGTGCCACTACCAACTACACAAGCAAGTTAGCAGGGGGCGACCTAGGTTACGACGCTAACGAGAAGGCTCTTATCCCTGTATGGGATTTAGAGAAAAAGGCTTTCCGCTCTATCCCAACCGACGCGGTGCTACGTATCAAGGCACTAGGTAACGAATACGAGGTGAAGGCATGAAATGCACCGATTGCGATACCACCGAGGGTCTAGTGTATTCAGGGGTGGACGCGTTCTGCCTCGGGGTCACTGACCTAGTTGAACGTATCTGTTACAACTGCGCTAACAAGCGCCAAGCTTCACTGGCATAAGATAGAGGCGCTGGACTTCCCCCCAGCGCCTCTCTCGATTCCCCGTAGGGGTATGGGGAGGGTGGGTCAACACAAACATTAGAACGGCATAGGGACTGGCAAAGGAACCCCAGGAATAATAAAGAGATTTCTGTGAGTCGGGCGTGTCGCCTTGACACCCCCCGCGCTCGGGCGTGTCGCCAATCTTGTGAGTTTTAGAGAGTTTGGGCGTGTCGCATTGTATCTGTCAGCCCTATCGAATACCTTTAAGCCAGTGGAAATACCACACGGAAAGGACACCATGTCACACCCATCATTTAGCAACACCGACATTACCCTAAGCGCCTCCGCTCACCTTGAGGATGCTAGCGTCTATCAGTCAATCACTGGCTATCTTCAATTCTGCCTCAAGTACGAGCGCAAGTTCAAGGATGCCGAGGGCGACACCCACTGGGTCAATACAACTATCAACATGACCCGCGAGCAGGCAGAAAGCCTGCATCAGGTACTAGGCATGATGCTAAACGCGCCAGAGCCAGACAAGGGCAGAAGCGAGTGGGTAATCTGCAGTGGCAAGTTTGAGGAACAATACGCTTGATGGTTTCTGCCCCTCACCCGAAAGGGTGGGGGGTGGTGGTCACCAAGACCAAGAAGGGGGGGAAATCATGGAGGTAGACCCACGCTATGCGATGGCTCAGGTTTACAAGGCTTTACGCGGTAAAGCTGAATTAACCGACAAGTTCACTGACGAGGTGAACAATTGCAACGGCCCAGCCGATGCATTCCAAATCTGCATGAAGTATTTGGCGCTCGCCAAGTAGGCAAGGAGGCCCCGCGGCCGTTCCCGCGGGGCTCGCCTGTTTGTGTTGGCCCGCCCACCCCGTTCTATATTTATATAGGGAGTTAGGGAAAAGAGATTCCTGTGAGTTTTTAAAGCTTCGGCGTGTCGCATTGCATGCGGGATACGGTTCTAATATTGTTCTATCAGTGGCCAAGGGGGCCACTAGAAAAGGGGTTAAATTGTGGAAATCATCTTCTACAACGGTTTCAACTTACTCGTGGATATCATACTCGCGAGTGTCGTCGGATTCTTTGCCTACAAGGCGGGAATTCGTAAAGGTTACATCCAAGGTTACGGTCACGGTGAGGCGGATACCGTCGAACAATGGGAACGTGCTGGCGAGTACTACTATCAATCACACAAGGAAAACGCATGAAACTACACTGCAACCAGCGTGAGGCCATGGACCGCATCGCCAATCGTCAACCGTTTGAGGCATCCTCATTAAGCGGTAAGTATTACAACTACACGCCAGGCGCTGGGCGCCTAGGCGCTGAATATGAAAAACTAGTGGCGGACTTTAAACCAGGCGCTTACGTAGTCTTATCATATAACACACCAATTGCATGGTATGGGGCCAACGGTTGGTACGTAGTGGAACAGAAATTCAGTGTCACTACTAGCAAAACACAGACTTATGTGCGACGTGCAGTTACCGTCATAGCTGCATAGAAACCCCCTGCAGAAGAGCCCGAGGACCTTTCCCCTCGGGCTCTTTTGTATACCCGCGGAGAATGTTTGTGTTGACCGACCCACCATCCCCGCCTTCTCCATAGCTGGCTATAACGAAGTTATAGCCAGCACAAACATCCCCCCGCTGTCAAGCCGACACGCCGAGACACGCCCGACATGAGAGAAACTCACAGAATAGCAATCCTGTGAATAATAAGACTATCGGCGTGTCGCTGATAAGACTGAGAGATGAGGGTCTAGAGTTAGGGCATGCGAGAGGGTCTCGCATATTGAAGGGGGGTGCCACATGGCACACGACCTAGAGATGAAGGACGGCGAGGTAGCGTTCGCGCTACGCGGGGCTCCCGCGTGGCATGGGCTCGCCAATCGTACCTTCACTCAGGACGAGCATGTCTCAACATCAGACATGCTCGCTGCTGCAAAACTAGATGGATGGAATGTCCGTCTAGAGGATGCGATTTATCCTGAAGGATATCGCACCAATTCCGACCTATTCATGGTCACCCGCACTAATCCATTCGATAAGGGCACTGACGTGCTCGCTATCGTCGGTAAGCGCTATCGCGTATTCCAAAACGAGGATTTATTCACCTTCGGTGATAACATCCTAGATGGTGGCGCATCATGGGAGTCTGCTGGCTCCATTAAAAACGGCAAGGTAGTCTTTGGCTCCCTAGTCGTACCGCGTGAATTCACGCTCGACCCACAAGGCGCGAATGATAAGACTACTACTTATCTTCTCGTTCATACATCACACGATGGCTCTGCATCCGTTCAGGCATCCATTACCCCAGTTCGCGTGGTCTGCCAAAACACGCTCAACATGGCGCTAGGCTCATGCAAGCAATCTTTCAAGTTGCGCCATACGCTCAAGGTAGAGGGTCGCGTTGCTGAGGCTCGCATGGCTCTTGGTCTCACCTTCAATTACATGGATGAATTCGAATCCATCGCTAAGTCTCTCTTTGAGACACCAATGTCCAATGCTGAATGGGATAAGTTGATTAACGCAATCTATCCTAAGCCTGATGCTAACCAAGCGCCACAAGTGAGCACCAAGTGGCAGGCTAAGCGTGACCTACTGGATGACATTTACTTCCAGTCACCTACCCAGACTACCATCAAGGGTAATTACTGGGGCGGTCTCAACGCTCTTACCGAGCGCATCGACTACTTCCGCACTGGTCGCACCGCCAATGGCGAGGCGCTCATCGGAGCAGCCAGTGGCTTTGACCCAGTTGTCAATGCCGAGAAGGCTCGCATCCTTCGCGCCGTCCGCGAATTCGCAGGCGTGTAAGTCTCAAGCCCCCGCCGAAAGGCGGGGGCTCCCACTTATCCACAGGTCAAGCTGGCCTGTGGATAAGTCTGTTTGTGTTGGGGCTTGCTGAACAGTAGCTATATATGTATAGGTAGTGTTCGAAAACAGCACCTATACAGCAAGCCCCAACACAAACCTTAGAGTCGGGCGTGTCGGAGAGTACGGCGTGTCGCCTTTCCTGTGAGTTTTGAGAATTATGGGCGTGTCGTGAAAGAGATGAGGGGGGTCAATGGTTAGATACTCGTAGTGGGAAATACTCACTATTAGAGAGCAAGGAGAAATCCAATGCCTAGAGATACTAGGGACATACTCTAATGAAGAAGGGGGGTGATACTATCTTTACACGCAACAACGCTCAAGTCATTGAGCAACAGCAAGTTCCTAACCCAATGGTTCAGGGACAGTTCTTTACCAACATGACCGAAATCCTTTGGTCTGATGGTGCTATTACATTCGGTTGCCTCATCTGTGGTGAGCAACTATCAAGCCGACCACAACTATCTATCCATGTGGGCAAGGCACACAATCCAAAGCCTGCTAAGACTATTAAGTTCAAGGCAGTCAAGGTTAAGAAAACTCGTCCTTATACCAAGAAGGACACCGCTTATTGGGAAAATGGCGGGAACATTGGTGCTACACGCACCTCTACATCTGAAACGCTAACCGACAGGGAACTAGCGTTTTGGAAGGCGCAAGCGCACAAGGCAGAAGCCGAGAACCGCAAACTACGCGCTCAACTGAAAGCCCTACTAAACATCAAGTAGGCAGGGTTTCTCACCCCCCGTGAGATAACACCTGAGCAAGTGTATAAAAGGCTCACTACACGAAGGGAAAGGTTATGGCTACCACCATAAAAGTAGATAGGCTAGTCCTATTAGAAGCACTCAAGGCTAAGTTAGCCGAGCAAGACAAGTTCCGCGCCGACCATGCGAAGGCTGAGGAAAAATACAAGAAGGAAACCGAAACCTTTGCTAATAAGGTTATCGCTCTAGTTAAGTCAGGTAAGTTGTCGGTAGAGGGAACTAACTACCGCACTTGGCGTGATGAACTAGAAATCACTATCAAGGTAGATAAGGCTATTATACCTGCTGAGCCTGAGCGACCACAGACACCTGACGGGTATCTAGGGTCACACGATTACGAGGAACTCCGTAAGACTATCAAGTTGCTAGGTATGACGGCAGACCCAAGCGTTCCTACGAGCGTCTATAAGTCTGTATCACAATGGCTATAAGATAAGGCTATTACTCCTGAGCATGAGTTAAAAAGGCTCACCACCAATCCTGTGAGTTCGGGCGTGTCGGCTTGTATTCGTGGGGCAACCAAACTACTATTTAAATACCCAAATAGAAGGGGGTAAAGATGAACAGTATTGAACGCAAGGAGCGTTTTACTGAGTTAATGGCAACGATAGAGTTGCTACCTGATGTAGATGATGAAAGTTATGACCCTAAGTTTCCAAAGGGAACACTAGGCTTATCAGACGGCAACCTAAAGACCGCTATCATGGCACAGGCTATGCGTAATGATGATGACTTCCGAGGTAATCTTATCAACGCCCTAGCAAATACAGGCTTCGAGTCCTGCCATGCCAAGCATGATGTAGATGAACTGCCTAGCGACGACGACCTCTCCGCTATCACACTAGCAATCCATGTAGCGTGGGCAAGTGGCGCACTCGCCCCTATGCTAATGCTATTAGGTGGCATGGGTAAGATGTTATCCGTCCTAGATGTAGATGTGCCTGAGGATTTGCCTCTCATTTTCCGTCCAAACGGCATGATGAAAGACAAGGCAGGTAAGTTCGACCCAGTAGCCCTATTAGACATGGATAAGGCTGACCTTATCAAGTACATGGCAAAGGAGTTGGGTGATGACGACTAAGGTTATAGATGGAGTGAAGTTGGTCGAAGTGCCCTTCACAGTTACCTTCAATGTCCTCGTAGAGGAGCATGAGTACCTGATGTATGTAACTTCAGGTATTGAGGTAGGTGCTATGGCGCAGGCTGGTAAGGAAACCCTATTAGATGTAATCAAGCCTACGCTAGATAACGCTAATGAGAACTGGACAACCATGATGATTGAGGTGGCGTAATGGGTATGGATGTGTATGGAAAGGCTCCCAAGAGCGAGCGCGGTGAGTACTTCCGTAATAATGTGTGGTGGTGGCGCCCGTTGTGGGATTACTGCTCAACAGTAGCCCCTGACCTTACTAAAGATGTGAGTGGTCACTACAACGACGGAGATGGGCTAGGTGCCGAAGGCGCAGAGCGCCTCTCCCAAGTCCTCAAGATAAGCCTATCAGATGGAACCTGCGAGGCTTATGAGAAGAAGTACCGCCAAGAACTGTCGGAACTTCCTAACGAGGACTGTAATCTATGTAATAAGACTGGCATTCGTACCGACAATATAGGCAAGGAACAAGGTATGGATACAAAAGTCCTATCAGATGACCTAGCAAGCATACTAGGTAGGACTACAGGATGGTGTAATGGTTGCGACGGCAACGGCTGGAAGCCCCATTGGGCTACCCACTACCCATTCTCAAGGGACAATGTAGAAGAGTTCGCAGAGTTCCTAGCAGAAAGTGGTGGATTTGAAATCTGCTAGGGATAACCCCCTTCGTAGAATCCACCAACGCAGTAGCCCTATTAGTTACCTCCATTCCTAATAGGGCTATTTGCTTTTCACCTGGAAGCCCTGGCGGCGGCGGCCGCAGAGTTTGTGTTGGCCCACCCATCGTTCGGCAGTTTAATATTATACTGCCTCACTAACCCACCCTTTATGAGCCTTTTTAATATAAAAAGGCTCATTCTGCTCATTGGGCTATTGGCGGAGCCATATAGCCCAACACAAACTGTGACGCAACTCACATGAGAGATTCCTGTGAATACGGCGTGTCGGCTTGAGAGAGCAGAGAGAGAGCACTAGGCTAGAGAGTTTTGGCTACTGCCCTCTCGGCTAGGGGTGTGACCGCGCTCACAGCCAGATTTAATAGCCCTATCTGCAAGGAGTATGCGGATAATAGGCTTATTGCGAGAGAGAGGCAGGAAAGAGGCAGAGAGAGCCAGTAAGTTACTCATGGGTAACTCTGTGAGTTTTAGAGGTTATGGGCGTGTCGTACTCTAATATACGGGAGCTTCAATTAGATTAGGGGGGGTGGCAACGCGCCACACACTTTACCGAAGGGGTCGATATGACTACTCATCTTGGGTTACTCGTAGTGAGTAACACCGAACTAGAGGGGATTCCTGCACAGGCGCAGACTCTCCTTATTGGAACAGATACCGAGGTCTTAGGGTATCACCGCGTATCAAATGGCGCTAAGGGTCGAGGACAGGCATGGCAGGTCATGTCCGACCTTCCTACTAGCCCTATCTCACACTCTCCCGTTGCCGTCGTATTAAGCGACCGCGACCTAGTAATGCTTCAACTAGGGCAGATTACCAATATCGGTATCAAAGCCCTATATGCCCTAGAAACCGCACCAACGGCTTCCGCGTCCTTCCCACACAATGAGGCAGTAGATAACCTTATCAAGCGCCTAGAGGAAGGCGACTCCACCCTTGCCGAGTTTATTGCAGATAAGCGACGCACACAGGCAGTAGATATTAACCCTATCAAGAAGGGTGTATTACCAATTTCGGCGAACGCGACCGCGCCCGTCGTGCCTAACAAGCCTATTACTATCGAGGCTAATAGGACTATAAGTGACTCACTCGTCAATGCCATGGTAAGCGTACCCGACAAGGCGTTTAGTAAGGCTTATATCAACCGCAAGGTCGTAGGCGGTCTTACCGACTTCGAGATTATGGACTTCGCCATGAAGTCGAGCAAGAACGTACTTATCGAGGGTCACGCAGGTAGCGGTAAGACGGCTATGGTACAGGCGTATGCCTCTGCACGTGGATATCGGTATTTTAACGTCGCTTGCCATATTGGATTAGAGGCTTCCCACCTAATCGGTCGTTGGATTCCAACTCCCGACGGACACTTCCGTTGGCAGGACGGCGCAGTTACCGAGATTGTCCGTAACGGTGGCGTACTCCTATTTAACGAGATTAACTTCGCACCCGAGCGTTTTCTCACCTTTATCTTTAGCCTATTAGATTACCGTCGTGAGATTCAACTCATGGAGAACGGTGGCGAGGTTATCAAGGCTCACCCCGACCTACTTATCGTGGCAGACATGAACCCCGACTATCGTGGTACTCGCCCACTCAACCAAGCACTCGCCGACCGATTCCCCGAGCGCCTAGTATTCCCATACGATAATGCTATCGAACAGAAGTTACTCGGTAGCAAAGCCCTATTAGATATGGCTAACCAACTCCGTACCGAGTTTGATAAGGGTACTATCGCCACCCCTATCTCCACCCGTAATCTAGTAGCCTTTGCAGATAACGCTAAGGCGCTCGGCATGGACTTCGCCACCTATTGCTATATCAACTCCTTCGAGGGAGATGAGGAACGTAGTGCAGTAAGACTATTACTCACCACGCACCGCGACAATATCGCTAGTGACTTCGGGCTACCAACCCTTACTAATAAGGCTACCTTCGGCAATTCAAATACCGAACAAGCCCTATTAAATACAGAAGTAGGCGCTCAACTCGAGGCTATGGAAGTAGCAACAGAGTTTGCGACCCCCGAACTCAACGACACACAGAAGGCGTTTAACACACTCGTCGATATCCTCAAGGGTGACGGTCACACTATCGAGGCTACAAATGCCTAAGTACGACTACCAAGACTCGCTACTCGATAACCTTATCGAACAGACTCGTTATGCCAACTACCATGACGACGAAACTTACGATAAGGAAGCCGAGGCAGAGCGCCTAGAGGAACATATCAACAAGTTACAGGCGGTGGGTGCGGTCTATGGTCGCACCGACCGTATCCTCACCGCCGAGCCAGTAGAGGTACGGGTCGAGGATAACAAGGACATGGATACCACCGCCTACAATGACGGTAAGACTATCGTATTCAATGCTCACCTTATCGAGGACATAGATGATAAGACTATTACCGCTCTCAATGGATTCAACTACCATGAGGTCGGTCATATCCTTTACACACCTAGAGGCGGTAGCGAGTTTGGTAAGACAGTTAAGAGCGAAGGACTAGAGATAGCCTTCAACGTACTCGAGGACCCGCGTATAGAAAGACTACTAATCGCAAAGTATCCTGCCGTTGCACCCTTCATGGAAGCCTCATGCTTGGAGTATCTACTCAAGGGTGACTCGTCGGAGTTTGGTAGTTACTTCCCACTATTTACGGGTCGTAAGTATTTAGATATAGAATTGCGACAGGAAATTGCAGATAGGTTTATTAAAGACTTCGGCAAGGACTACGCAATACTCGTAGCGTCTATCGTGCATGAGTACCGCACTCTCGTCTATCCACGCGACTACGACCGAGGACTCGAACTTATCCGCGCCATGGCAGATATCGTCGGTCGCAACGATATTAACGAAGTTAATGGTAAGACTATTATCCCTAAGGGTAACGGCGGTCATACCGACCGCGACGTGCAGGATAAGGGTCGCATGAAGGGAGTCAAAGAACAGGAAGCCCAACAAGATAAGGCTACCAACAACGAGGCTAGTGACGGCTCGGGCAACGAGCAACTAGACGACCCTGCCGATACAGATACAGAGAACAACGGCGATAGCACCAGTTTTGGTCGCAAGGGTAAGGACGAAGCCGACGACAACGTGCTACGCAAAGATATCCAAGAGCGTTTAGATAACCTTAATAAAGACGACGACGTGCAACGCACTACACGCGAAGTCCGTAAGGCTATTAGCGATAACAATGAACGTCGTAGTGCTATTAAGCAAGGCGCTTACTCCAACCAACAGGTATCTCCACAGGTATCTGCGAGCGCCCGAGCCTTCGGCGTAGCCCTAGAGCGTGTCCGTATAGATAACGACCCTGCATGGGAACTAGAGCAACCTATGGGGCGTTTAAATATAGGACGTGCCATGAGAGCCGATATCAACGACATGGACAAAGTGTTCGACCGTTGGAGTGAAGGTAACTCCAACAATGATATCGACGCAGTAGTCCTAGTAGATACCTCGGGCAGTATGTCGTGGCAGATTCAACGCACCATGGAAAGCGCGTGGGTAATCAAGCGCGGTATCGAGCGTATCAACGGTCGCGTATCCGTCTATAAGTTTAACCACGATAGTAGGCTTATTTACTCCGCAACTGATAAGGCTATGCCAACCGAGTATCGCTACGTCAATTCCTCGGGCGGT
>JACCEA011124967.1_pt1 | contig 10137 bp, 11 predicted proteins | sample 7449851 | NCBI WGS metagenome assembly JACCEA01 (sample SAMN15323453, study PRJNA562643) | freshwater metagenome | isolation source: river surface water | place: USA:Blue River Watershed | collected 2017-08-18 | reverse complement strand
CCTATAAAAAATGATCAGAAAAAATAAATCACTGATTTTTTCTTTAATCGTCGCCGCGATGATGAATCTTATTCATATCAATATTTTTAATACTGATTTAACACCTGATTTTATTTTACTCGCGCTTATTTTTTGGTTCTTTAAAAACCCAAATGCTGTATCCATTTCGTTATTTTGGTGTGTAGGTCTTATGACGGATATTTTTATAGGAGACCTTTTGGGTCAATATGCATTGACTTATGCGTCTTGTTATTTCATTGCGCAATATTTCATTAATAAAATCATGCTTAACAACAAACATCAGCAATTGTTTTATATTTTCTTTATATTTTTAAGCGCTCAAATCATTATGCTAGTGATAAATGTGATGCATGATCTTCATTACCCAGGAGCGAGTTATTTCCTTCAAAGTATATCTGCCGCACTCATATGGTATCTATTCACTCAGTTTAAATTTTTTAAATTAGATCTCTAAAAACTGACGCCTAATCTTTAAGATGTCTTTTATAAAAAATAATCAAAATATCTATAAATCTCGCTACTTTTTTAAGCAAAGATTGGCACTTCTTACAGGTTTAATGTCCATTGCTTTTTTAGTGATCATTGGGCGTTTTTTTTACCTACAAATTTTTAAATACGATTTTTACAAAGGCTTATCTGAAAATAATCGTATCGCTGTTATTCCCAATGTACCCAATCGGGGCCTTATACTCGATCGCAACGGTATCATCTTGGCAGATAATTATTTTGTATATAGCTTAGAAGTCACACCTTCGAAAGTTACTAACCTTAATAAAACGATTGATAATCTAAAACCTGTTGTCGAATTAAGTGTTAGCGATCTAAAACAATTTAGAAAAATTTTAAAAGAGAGCTCTTCTTTAGATAGCATTCCTATCAAAACTCACTTATCCGAAATTGAAGCCGCGAGATTTGCTGCCAATAAATTGCGATTTGAAGGTGTTGAAATTAAGTCTAGATTATTTAGACGCTATCCCAAAGGTTCATTTGCCTCACATCTTATTGGCCATATCAATCGTATCAATGAAGAAGATAAAGAAACGATTAAAAAATTAGGTTGGCAGCAGAATTACAAAGGCACGGATTCTATAGGCAAATTAGGCATTGAAAAATACTACGAAGCAAGGCTGCATGGCACGACTGGATTTCAAGAAGTTGAAATTGATGCTAATGGTAATGCAGTCCGTATTTTAAATAATACGTCTTCCATCGAAGGGGATGCTATTACATTATCTATCGATGCAAATTTACAGGACATAGCTGAAAATGCTTTCAATAAATATCGGGGTGCCCTTATAGCGCTTAATCCAAAAAATGGGGAGGTCCTAGCTTTTGTCAGTCGGCCTAATTTCGATCCCAATCATTTTGTAGGTGGCATTGATGTTGATGAATGGAAACTACTTAATGAGTCATTAGATAAACCTATGCTTAATCGCGCTATCAATGGTTTATACCCGCCAGGATCAACCATTAAACCTTTTGTCGCATTGGCAGCCTTGGAAAACGATATTCGTAAACCACCTTTTAATATTAAAGACCCTGGGTTTTTTACACTTCCAAACTCAGGACATACTTACAGAGATTGGAAGCCATTTGGGCATGGTACAGTTGATATTGTCATGGCGATTACGATTTCATGCGATACATTCTTTTATGGGCTTGGTATTGAATTAGGCATTAATAAATTATCTCAATTTTTATCTCAATTTGGTTTTGGAAAAGCGACCCATATTGATATGTTTGGAGAGAATGCTGGATTACTTCCGTCACCCGAATGGAAGCAAAAAAGGTTTAAAAAACCTTGGTATTTAGGTGAAACTGTCATTACAAGTATTGGTCAGGGTTACACACTTGTCACACCTATGCAATTAGGACAAGCGGTCGCAACACTCGCCAATGGCGGACTCACTATTCAACCAAGACTTATTCAATCAATTAAAAATAGTCAGACGGGCAAAATGGAAGTGTTTAAAAATAAAACGATTCAAGAATTACATTTTAAACCTGAACATTTAGCACTCGTCAAAGAGGGTATGATCAATGTGACACAGCCTGGGGGCACGGCTGCAAGCGTCGGTGCTGGGGCGCCATATAAAATTGCCGCTAAAACAGGAACGGCTCAAGTGGTGGAGATGAAAGCTAATCAAAAATATAATCCTGATCGTATGAATGAAAGGCATCGTGACCATGCGCTTTTTATTGCCTACGCACCTGCAGAAGACCCCACTATTGCCATTGCTTTGATTGTTGAAAATGGCGGCCATGGCGGATCAACAGCAGGTCCTATTGCAAGAAAATTAATGGATTATTATTTGCTTAAAAAAGTATCTTCAAATAAAGAAGAAATTAAAGTCAGTCCTCTTGAATCCGAATATCACGATTAAAATAAGATCACTATGCTAGAACGTTTAACTTCCCGCTTACAAAAAAATATTGATTCTATTTTGATGATCTTTATTAGCTCGGCTTTAGTCGTCGGTCTTTTTACGCTCTATAGCGCATCCGGGCGAAATATTATTTTAGTACTGAATCAGCTGCTTTATATTGGTCTTGGATTTACGCTACTTTGGATCACAGCAAGAATTCATCCTAAATATTATGAAAAATTTGCCCTGCCCATTTATATCATAGGATTATTATTACTCTTTGCTGTCATGTTTGTAGGTCAAACGAGTCATGGAGCTAAACGCTGGTTAAATTTAGGCATTTTTAAAATGCAGCCTTCGGAAATTATGCGTATCGCAGTCCCCATCGCTATGGCTTGGTATCTCTCTAAGCGAGAAAATAAACGACATGCGATTGACTATTTCATTGCCTCTCTTTTTTTTATTTTGCCAGTCATCCTTATCATCAATCAGCCTGATTTAGGCACAGGGTTATTAATTACTGCCTCAGGTTTATATATTCTTTTTTTGGCGGGCTTAAATTGGAAATTCATTGTGGGGGGTGCTATCGGTCTTTTCTCTTTGACGCCTATCATTTGGGCACATTTACATGAATACCAAAAAAATAGGCTACTCATTTTATTAGATCCAAGTCAGGATCCTTTAGGTTCTGGGTATCACACTATTCAATCTTCGATCGCCATGGGATCAGGGGGCCTTATTGGTAAAGGCTGGCTTAATGGAACACAAGGCCAACTTGATTTCTTACCTGAACGAACAACCGATTTTATTTTTGCAGTTTTTAGTGAAGAGTTTGGTCTATTAGGCAATCTTCTTCTCTTAGGTCTTTATGCATTTATTATTGGTCGAAGTCTCATGATTGCTTCTCAAGCAAAAAATACATTTACGAGGCTTCTGGCTGCTAATATTGGGCTTACTTTCTTTACTTATATTTTCATTAATATCGCGATGGTAAGTGGCATCATGCCTGTGGTGGGTGTGCCTTTACCACTCATTAGTTTTGGTGGAACATCAATGACGATTATTTTAATTAGCTTTGGTATATTAATGAGCGTGCATTCACATAAAGAACTTGTGGGATCATCTTAATGATAAAAATTTTTCCGGTCCTGATACTTATTTCTATACTGACAGGTTGTGCGAGCGCTCCTTCTTTCAAAAAGGAGACAGTGGCTGTGCCTTCAAAAAAAGGTGGTGGCTATTACCTCGATGATGGGCCAGGTGATAACCCACCTGAAAATATTGACGCCATTCCTGATGCAATACCTAAAGTTGAACCTTTTTATGCGCGCGCAAATCAGCCTTATATGGCGCTTGATAATAAATACACCCCTATGACTTCCTTCTTCCCTTACAAAGAAAAAGGTGTCGCCTCTTGGTATGGCAAACGTTATCACGGTAAAAAAACATCTGTGGGAGAAACCTATGATATGTATGGTATGACAGGTGCTCACACCACACTGCCCATCCCTTGTTATGTCCGAGTTACCAATACTGAAAATGGCAAAAGTGTGATTGTGAGAATTAATGATCGAGGTCCATTTAAAAAAGATCGCGTCATTGATTTATCATTTGCTGCAGCTTACAAGTTAAGGCTGTCTGATAAAGGAAGTGGTCCGGTAGAAGTAGAACTTATTGATCCGAGACAATTTAGCGCCCTCAAAAAAACACCTGATGTCATTCATGAAAAAATACAAGAAAAAGATGTAAATGCTTCACAAATGAAATCATCCGAAGGGTTAATCACCGCTGAGCCGCTTTATATTCAAGCTGGTGCCTTTAAAAATGAAAAAAATGCGGATCTTTTGTTAAAACAACTTACAGATATGAATTTAGAAAGTACACCGCCATTTAAAAAACAATTTTCAGAGGATTTATTTCATGTGATGATCGGTCCTATCAATTCTAGAGATGAGGCAAATAACATTGCCGATCTAATTAAATCAAAAATAAAAATTAGTATTTTTGTGATTGCTAAAGAAAAGAATTAAGTGTCAGATCAAAACACATCACCCGAAACCCTCATTGAATTTCCATGTCACTTCCCTATTAAAGTCATGGGAGAAGTTCATGATCAATTTACATCTACTGTGATTGAAATCATCACGCAAACAAATGAAAAATTTGATCCAAGTGCGATCGAGATGAAGGGTAGTAGTGAAGGTCGCTATATCAGTCTGACTTGCTTTGTTTATGTCAAAAGTAAGTCTGAGTTAGATGATATCTATCGATCACTTTCATCACATCCCATGATCAAAGTCGTTTTGTAATTTTATGGCGATCCGCATCAAATACCTTGGGCTCACGCCTTATGAATCTGCATGGCATGAGATGAAAAATTTTACTTCCAAGAGAGATGAGTTCACTCAAGATGAAATATGGATTACGGAACATGAGGCTATCTATACATTGGGTTTAAACCGTAAAGATTTTAAACAGCCTTTAAGGGATGATATTCCAGTCCTTCATGTCGATCGAGGCGGGAAAATCACCTATCACGGCCGAGGCCAGCTCATTATTTATCCACTGATTGACCTTGAGCGTTACCATCTAACCATTAGATCTTTTGTGACATTGATTGAAAAAAGCATCGTTAATTTTTTATCCCGTCGCGATATCAAAGCCAGTGCTAAAATAGAAGCTCCTGGGGTATATATTGGAAACAAAAAAATTGCATCTCTAGGGTTACGCATCAAAAACCATGCTTCATATCATGGCTTAAGCTTAAATATTGATATGGATTTATCTCCTTTTGAAGCGATTGATCCTTGTGGTTATAAAAATTTACAAATGACACAATTAAAAACATTTATCAATGATGTATCGATTGAAAATATCGGCCTAGAAATTGCGAATGATATTAAATATCAATTACTCAATTTAAAGTCATGAAACCTCATACTTCAAAACCAATCGGTATTAAAGAAACTGATTTTGAGAAGACTTCTAAAATTCCTATCAAAATTATTGAAGCGCCTCTTAAAGCAAAACCGCATTGGATCAAAATGCAGCTCCCTCAAAGCCAGCGATTCAATGAAATTAAATCTATTTTAAGAAAAAATAATCTTCATAGCGTATGTGAAGAAGCAAGCTGCCCTAATATTGGTGAATGCTTTAGTCAGGGCACTGCGACATTTATGATCCTCGGTGACCTTTGTACAAGACGCTGTCCATTCTGTGATGTGGGTCATGGTAGGCCCTTGCCACCAGATAAAGAAGAGCCAAAAAAATTAGCTCAAACTATTCGAGAGCTTAATTTGAAATATGTCGTGATTACAAGTGTCGATCGCGATGATTTACGTGATGGTGGTGCGCAGCATTTTGTCGATTGTATTAAGGAAATTCGAAGTATTTCGCCTCATACTAAAATTGAAATTTTAGTGCCTGACTTTAGAGGGCGCCTTGATAAAGCCCTCGATATCTTAAGCCTGATGCCCCCTGATGTGTTTAATCATAATCTTGAAACCATTCCAAGACTTTATAAAAAAGCACGTCCGGGATCCGACTATCAACATTCGCTTAATTTACTGCTTAATTTCAAATTAAAATTTCCAAACATACCAACAAAATCAGGTCTCATGTTAGGACTCGGTGAAACTACTCCTGAAATTATAGATGTCATGAAGGACTTAAGAGCGCATAAAGTAGAAATGCTGACGCTTGGACAGTACTTGCAGCCTAGCAACCATCATCTTCCCGTAGATCGCTACGTAGATCCAAAAGAATTTGATACTTTAAAAGACGAAGCCATTCATATGTCATTTTCATCGGTCGCAAGTGCGCCTATGGTGAGGAGTAGCTACCATGCCGACCTTCAAGCTCATGAGGCACAGAACTAAATGGTTCCTCATTTAAAAACTGCACTCACAGGGCCACTTCTTTCATTAGAAAAACATCTCATTCATGAAATGGCAAATATTGAACATTGGTTTCGAACACAATGGCTAGAACATGCAGCACCTTTTTACGCATCTGTTGATTTAAGGAATGCAGGATTTAAATTAGCGCCTGTTGATACCAATCTTTTTCCAGGAGGATTTAACAATTTAAATCCAGATTTTTTATCACTTTCTGTTCAGGCTGCAATGGTAGCAATTGAGAAAGTTTGCCCTGAAGCACATCGCCTACTCATCATCCCTGAAAATCACACGCGCAATATTTATTACTTAAAAAATTTGTTTGAGTTAAAAAATATATTAAAAAAATCAGGTTTAGATGTTCGCATTGGGAGTTTAGATGAAACCATTAAAGAACCCGTAACCATTCCCGTTGAAGATAATAAATCTTTACTTATTGAGCCTCTCAAACGCATTAAAAATAGATTAGTGCTTGAAAATAAAATACTCGGTAATTTTGATGCATGTGCCATATTATTAAATAATGATTTATCTGCAGGTATTCCTGACATATTAAAAAATCTTGAACAAAATTTAATCCCCCCTCTCCATGCGGGCTGGGCAACTCGCAGAAAATCTCAGCACTTTAAAGCTTATGATGCAGTTGTGAAATCATTTTCTGAATTTATTAAAGTAGACCCTTGGCTCATCAATCCTTATTTTGATCATGCGAGTCAAATTGATTTCCATGCAAGGCAAGGAGAAGATGAGCTTGCGGAAAAAGTAGATCAAATCTTAACGAAGATTCGATTGAAATATAAGGAATATAAAATCGAGCATGAGCCCTTTGTGATTGTGAAAGCAGATGCTGGCACCTATGGCATGGGGATCATGACAGTCAAAGATGGTGACGAATTAAGAAATTTAAACCGAAAATCACGCAATAAAATGTCTGTAGTCAAGGAAGGTCTTGAAGTATCAGAGGTAATTATTCAAGAAGGTGTTTATTCTGAAGAGTGTATTAATGAAGCAGTCGCCGAACCTGTGGTTTACATGATAGATCATTTTGTCATTGGTGGTTTTTACCGCGTACATACCACTCGAGGTAAAGATGAGAACCTTAATGCGCCCGGTATGCATTTTGTACCTTTAGCTTTTGAAACTTCTTGTTCCACTCCTGAAATTGATGAATCACCACTTTCAACACCTAATCGATTCTATGCTTATGGTGTTATTGCGAGATTAGCGCTGCTTGCAGCATCTATTGAAATAGAAACACATGACCCGATGAATCACTAAATGATGCCTATTCTTTTTATTATCGACCCCCCGCAATCGCTTCAATTAAAAAAAGATTCAACATTAGCTTTAATGAAAGAAGCGGCTAAACAAAATCATGAAGTTTATTTTTGTTTACAGCATGATCTATATATTGATGCCAACCAATTATTTTGTAGAACGTATCGTTTTGAATTAGATATTTTCCCCAAGCATGCAAAAACCTATGAAACACATCCCATTTCATTTTTTCATGCCCTCTTTATGAGAAAAGATCCACCCGTCGATCAAGCTTATCTTCATACTACCTATTTATTAGATATCGCTGAAAAATCAAATGTGAAGGTATTCAATAAACCCTCTTCGATTAGAAGCTGGAATGAAAAAATATCGATACTTCAATTCGATACACTTATTCCCAAAACATTAGTGACTGCTAATCCACAAATCATAAAGCAATTTTTTAAAGATCATGGCGACATCATTTTAAAACCCCTTGATGGCATGGGTGGCAAAAATATTTTTCGTGTCAGTGAGTTCGAAAAAAATCTGAATGTCATTTTAGAAATTATGACCAATCATGGACATCAAATGATCATGGCGCAGCAATATATTCCAGAGATTAAATTAGGCGATAAGCGTATTGTCATTATTGAAGGCAAACCTTTCCCTTATGCTTTGGCACGCATTCCTATAGAAGGAGAAACACGAGGCAATCTTGCCTCGGGCGGTCAAGGTGTTGCACAAGCCCTTTCAAAAAGAGATATAGAGATAGCCACGATCGTAGGTAAAAAACTATTAAGTGAAGGCCTTCATTTCGTTGGTATTGATGTGATTGGAGATTATCTAACGGAAATTAATGTCACAAGCCCGACTGGTATCGTTGAACTTTTTGAACAAACAAAACAAAATCCTGCAGAACTTATTATCAATGCGCTTCAGTAAGTTTTTCTTTATTGTCCTAACCCTGAGTTTTCTTCAATCTTGCTCTCAAACATCTTTATATCAATCTAAGCATTATGTATTTGGAACTATTGTAGATATTTCTATTTATGGTGAGAGTGACAAAAAAGCGGAAGAAGCAACGCAAGCTGTTCTTCGAGAATTTACAAGACTTCATAACTCCCTTCATGCATGGAAAAAAAGTGATCTAACCGATCTTAATGAATTGATTGCAAAAAATAAGTCCTATAGAAATGCCTCAGTAGAGTTAATTGAAATTATTAAAGAGGTCAAGCGCTTGGAAAATGCTTCTAATCATCTATTCAATCCAGCGATAGGTGAGCTCATAGATTACTGGGGATTTCATCAGGATGAATTTAATCCTATACATCCTGATCAATCTAAAATTAAAATCCTTGTTGAAAGGAATCCATCTTTAGATCAAGTCCGCATTTCAGGTTCCACAATTAGTAGCACCAACCCTCACGTTAAAATTGATCTAGGTGGCTATGCAAAAGGTTATGCGCTAGATCGAGCAAGCAAAATCCTTCGTGACCATGATATTAAAAATGCACTCATCAATATTGGTGGGAATATTATCGCTATTGGCCAACATGGAAATAAACCTTGGCGGGTAGGCATACAAGATCCGAGAGGTTCGCAAGCAATTGCTAAACTTGACTTGCTTGATGGGTGGGCGATTGGTACATCAGGCGATTACCAACGTTATTTCATGAATGATGGCGTTCGTTATTGCCATGTCATTGATCCTTTCACAGGATTTCCAGTGCAAGGTGTTTATTCTGTGACAGTCCTCATAGAACCTGCTCAAAATGCAGGTGCTTTATCTGATGTATTATCGAAACCACTTTTTATTGGAAAAAGAGAAGCTCGACAAGCTATTGCAGAAAAACTTAATATTCGTCATTACCTCATCATTGAAGATAAGCTTATATCGCTGACTCAAACCATGGCAGATAGAATCCAATTTTTAGATGCTCACTCTCAGAAAAAAAATCACCTTGAAATTACACACTAAATTTTTTGTAGGCGACAGTCTTGTTATTTTAATAAGTCTTATCTTTATTGTGTTTGCTTTTAAAACTTTTTGGCATTTTGAAACTGGCAGTGTGGTGCAGGTAAATTTTCAAGGTAAAACTTATGGAAACTATAGTCTATTTCAAGACAAAAAAATGAGTCTTATAGGTAAAGAGGGAGAAAGTATTATTGAAATCAAAGAAGGGCGAGCTCGATTTAAATCTGCGCCATGTAAAAATCAATATTGTGTTCAACAAGGTTGGATTCATTTGACAGGACAAATGCTGATTTGCATTCCCAACGAGGTCAGCATTGAAATATTAGGCAAATCGAAGGCTTATGACTCGCTCAATTATTAGAATTAAAACAACTTTACTAGACCATCAAATTGCACAATTAAGTGCGATTGCAATAGGCCTTAGCCTTATTGAATCAGTATTGCCATCACCTATGCCCGGTGTAAAGCCAGGCATTGCTAATATCATCACACTGTATGCCATTTATCACTTTAATTTTAAGACGGCGATGTGGGTCAGCGTCTTAAGAGTTTTTGCAACAAGCCTCATATTAGGGCAATTTCTAGGCCCTGCATTTATGTTGAGTTTAATCGGGTCAAT
>JACCEA012528346.1_pt1 | contig 10138 bp, 10 predicted proteins | sample 7449851 | NCBI WGS metagenome assembly JACCEA01 (sample SAMN15323453, study PRJNA562643) | freshwater metagenome | isolation source: river surface water | place: USA:Blue River Watershed | collected 2017-08-18 | reverse complement strand
TCATAGCTCAAAGTTTTGGACTCAAATGCTTTCAACATGACTCCATCACGATCTGATCTGTATCTGGCCGTTGCTTCAAGAATCTTGCGCACTGCAACACCAAGTGTGCCGACATCCGACAACGCTGTCTCCAATTTAGATGACGCTGCCACTTGACTGGTTGGTGCTAAAATTTTCAGTTTTTTCCTCAACTCCAGTAGATCGCCTTCATGCGGCGATATTGCTTGCACTGATGGAGAAATCGATCTACCTCCGCGATTTGGTGAAATTGATCTTGGCGGACTTCCTCCAAACTTTTGTTGGAGAAGAATCTTTTTCTTTCCCATAGGCGAAAACATTTTGTTAATGTATTCAGGTCAACCAATCAAGGTTCCACACCTGCGAAACAAGCTAGCACAATGAATTGCATTGCAACATATATAATATATCTTGTAATACTATCAATACCATATATGTATTTGGTGCGCCGCACGCGCACCAGCAGCAGCAGAGCGTGAAACGCTTTTATAATAAGGCGCCTTATTACCCGATATTATAAATACCAGCAGAATAATAATGCCAAATGAAAATAGCCCCGAGCGTCATAATGCATCAATCAATTGCCAACACAGGAGAATATTTTTGTACAACAGAAGAAAGGAGAATAAATTTCATCTACTCGTGGTGACTTTATGTTTCATGCTAATGGGCATCCTTTTTACATTTCTATTCTTAATCTGGAGACTTTCTTCAGCGAAAGTTGACGATTACGCTGTGGTTATTGACGCGGGCTCGACGGGAAGTAGATGTTTTGTATTTCACGTTATAATAGACTATAATGACAATAGAGACGTGACAAGCGCTTCATGTGGCAAGGTAATACCGGGTCTATCTACGTTTATTGATAATCCCGATGATGCAACCGCGTATCTGGCGCCTCTATTACACAATGCTGCAAAGATTATTCCTGCGGTGCACTATCTTAGCACTCATGTTTATATTAAAGCCACAGCTGGTATGAGACTCCTTTCCAAAGATGTTCAGCATCAATTATGGGAAGCATTAGTAAGAGGTGCAAATCATTCACCAGATATTCCCTTTGTCATTTCAGAAGACCACATAGGAACGATTGACGGTCACCAGGAAGCTTTTTATGCAGTACTGGCTTCAAATCATATTGCTGGAAGCATAGACGGAAACTTATCGTAAGGGAAATTTTATTTCTTGCACAACGATTATTTCCTTTATTTTGCTGTACTGGCATAGACCATTACCGGGGAAACCCTTGCTCGGAGCGCTGGATATGGGTGGTAGCTCGACGCAACTGATATTCTACAACGGCTCTTCAGTTTCACGAAAAGTCCTCGCAGATGATTTTTGGTCTTATTCTTGGCTAAACTATGGGGTTCATAAAGTTCAAGAGCGTGTATTAGATTTCATATACAACTCTGCCAACTCAACCATTTTAAAGGAGAAATCGGACCAACAATGTTTTGAAGGAAATGAACAAGCAAATACACAGCATCCTATATCTGTTTTAAGGAATCCATGTGGGTTCTTAGCTCATCGGCTGATATGGAAAAATGCTGTTTTCGAAGGTACTGGAGAGGGTAAAGTTTGCCTTCAAATCATCGAGAAGGTTATATGGCCAACAGTTGAAAATATATCTGATGTGAATGGTGATTGTTTTAGAGGAAGACCGTGTCCAATTGAAGAAATTGAGCATCCTTCTGTGAAAGGACACCATTTTTACGCCATGAGCGTTTACTTTTATGCATTAGACTGTATGCGACAGCTTGGCCCAAAGAAGTTGCTTCATTGGTAGGTGATTTCTTTCGTTTCTCCTTAAACAGAATTGCTCTTAACGAAGTGTACAGGCCGCAACCAACCATTGAAGAGGTAGAACAAGCTGCTTTAGAATTCTGTGGCATGCTTTGGAGCAACTTATATGAAGAGTACACCGACAGAAATCCCCATCCTTACACAAGAGAAAACCAAGTGTCTGATAGATGTTTTGAGATTTTGTACATTGTTACATTATTAGAAAGAGGATTTGGTTTCGATCGACATGAGCGGAGTATCACATTTGCGCAAGAGGTAAAGTATTGAAGTGGAATTTGATTATGCTGTCTTTCTAATGTGAAATAGGTTGAAGGAAGTGAGGTTGAGTGGACATTAGGATTCGCTCTGGCTGAAGTCGAATTTGTCCCACATCACAACAAGATCCCGATTGTTGCAAAGAATAGCCTCAAATACTTGCTAGCGAAACAATCAGTCACGACGTTTAATGTTATTGGTTCTTTCATTCGGTTTGGAGCGCTGTCGATGCGGAGTTACTTTCGACTTCTTGCACAAAAGATTTTATTTTACATGAATCAAAACTAAATTGCGCATAGAACTTCCCTTAAAATGTATAAGTATCAGTTGTATAAGTTTATGCTATATCTACAACTATTGTTCCATTTCCATGTAGTCCTGATCCTCCACTCTCATCTTTTTGGACCTTGATTCAGTGCTTATCAATTGTGGTTGCAGATCATTATCACTCGTTAATTCATCTTTAGAAGAGTCTCCATACATTTGATCAATTGTTGCTGACAATATCTGATCACTTATCCGTTTTATCTCCAGCAGACAACCCAATACATTGGTCATTAATCCACTGGATTTTAACTGGGGAAGTTCCCCGTCGTCATGTCGTCCTGAATATTCATAGAAAGTGTTGCTGGCGAGTGAATCTGGGTGAACAACATTAACATCCACTGAGACGTTACTTGGTATGGAAAATGTCTTGTCGGGAACACCCGGCATCATGATTGATATACTTCCAATTGGACTTAGAGCCATTTACCAACCATATTTTACAACACAGCAAAAGACGTTTTATACAATGCAGAATACCTTCTTTAGTATTGTACAGGCTCCCAACTAGGTCTTCTATCTTCAGAAAGATATTGTATTATACTTCCCTTTCCAGTTTCTGGTTTCTTGTTTACAATAATGTACAATATGGATGCGTTATTGTAGTGCTGGATAACCACTAATCATAACCGATTACGGTACAACACTAAAATAATACTTCTACTTAGTAATTCAATATGGGCGAATAGGTAAAACACATTTTCGAATTTATTTATCTCCTACTAGTTATAGGGTTGTAGGGCTATCCTTTAAATACTTCTAGTGCGATAACAATGACTTCCAAATTTACTGATGAAACATTGTTCGGTGTCATTCATTTTTGTGTTAACTTTTTGTATGATAAGTTTCCACACGAACGTGGCCTTTTTCGATCTACAGTATCTCAAACACAAGTTCGTGAGATGCAATCTCAAATTGTGGGAAATAATTTAAAATCACGCGATGATGTTGATCCGCATATCATTGCTGAAGTTATTCAGATTTCTTTCAAAAGTTTGTCTGCTTCATTGCTCCACGAAGTATATTCAGAAATTGTTGCTTCTGGTGAGTATGAAAATCATTATACAGCTTTATTCTGTTGAACTTGTGATGGCAGAGTTAGCGGAAAACGATTTTGATGGGAACCGTTCGATCGTACAAGTTTGGATGAAGAAAATTCCCGAACACAAGTATTTCTTGGTAAGAAGAATTTCTTGTATTGGTGCTTGTTGTTCTGATATTTTTCTGTTTATTCACCTCTTAGTTCTTTGGCTTGTTCAAGCTTCTTGCAAAGTTGTCCGAATTGGAGGAGAGTGATTCGGGAGTAGTTCAACTGGCTTATTCAATTGCACCTACGATTTGTAGACCGCTGAATCATGCTTTTATGTCAATTCGCCATATGGAAGATTTGAAAAAGATTCGACCCGTTGTATTATTTTTGATTGAAAACTTCAGTGAAGTTATTGGTAACACCCAGCCTCCTGTTCACATTCCTCCCGCTGCTGCTGTTAATTCTGATCTTCGATCGCTTCCGGATGTTGTGCCGAAATCCATCAATGTAGATCTTAAAGTGGATGATACAAAATTGGTAGATCAAGGACAAGGATTTCCTTTCATCAAACCAAATCTATTAGTTATGATACCTTCGTTGCATGTTCCTGTTGCTGAAAGCAGTGGTTCTGAAGCGGACACCGAGAATGAAAAATCCCATTTAGTCCCTGTTCACTCATATAGTGATGGAGAATGGAAGGTACTTGTTTTCCCCAATTGTTTCATGCACCTTATTATTGAACGTATTTTAAGATTTTGCAAGCATTGGTTAATTCTCGAGTATCCTTGTTCATGGATCTTGACGAAAAAGAAAGCACACAATTGATGAATCAAGAAGCATCCGGTAAGAGTTTTTATCTGAAAATACTCATATTACTGAAACTTTTGATGTCTTTTTTCAGGTGATACTTATCATACAATTATGCAGGCTTGGTCTGCTCGAGTTTCAACGTCAGCAACCAATTCTAGCCCCAGCAAAGCGGATTTAAGTAGCGTTCCTGTTAGCCCAAGCAGTAGCAGTATTGGATCTCTTCATCGGCAACTAAGCCTACAAAAAAGTAGCGCGAGGCGGAGTCATCGTAGAAAGATGGTTGCTGAATGCAAGGGACTTCGAGCGCAGGTAATGCGGACTGAGATATATGTTCAGGCGACTCTTATCATATGTGAGGCAGATTTCCAATTTCGAACAAGAGTTTGCAAAGGTGCACAACAGACAACCAAAGGTGTGATGTATCAACATCTTATTATCATATAATTTGTTATCTTGTGCAATTTAGAGTCAAGAGCGTGGAAATATGCAAAGCACATATGTAAAATATCGTGAATTAAAACGAGAGATTCGAGACTCCGCTGCCACAGATTTGCAAAGAGTTATTCGTGGGTACTTGACCCGGAAAGCTCTTGGATTTCGCATCGGTCGCAAGTTATCACCACAAAATCGCTATTCTAGTACATCATCAGGTATAGTATGTGTAATAGGAGTTTATGAATGATTTTTCTCATATTTGAATCCCAGGAGTGATGACTAAACTTTCAGCTTCTCTACCAACCTCTACTACTACTGGCGACCAAAGTTCTGAATTGATATCCAAATATCGAGATTGTGCTGAAAACAAACGTGATTTGAAGCGTAAATTGAAAAAATTTGATGAAGACTTTATGGCGCAACATTCACGAGCTCCAAAAAAGAGTGACAAGGAAGTTATTCGTCCAATGTACCAGAAATATCATGAAGTAAGTGCAAAACAAATTACAAAGCAAATATGTATTTTACATGGATTTCAGATAAAGAATCAGTTGGAATCTCTCAAGAGACTAATTCAGCAGGGAAACATCGCGATTCCTGATGATTTGAAAGAGGATTTTCTGCAGACTACAGCAAGTGGGTCTGGAAGCTTGAACGATTCCAAGCGTGGTGGCGATAGTGATTTTGAGACAGGTAAATTTATTAACAATGCCGTAGAATTTCATTTTATGTTTTCTTTCAGATGACAGCAAAAGCAGTTTACGTGGCCGCAAAAATGTGACATCCGATGACGATGCAGGTTTGTGGCTATGAATTGTGTTATTTTTCTGTTGTAAAAGGTATGTTTAGGTTTATTTGAAGATGGTCCAGTTAAGTCAGTTGGAATCTCAACATTGACAAATGTCGATAAGAACCAATAGTGAGTCAGTTACCCATTTTTTCTCATTAGTTTTGATCTAGCCATAATCTTTGCAGCAACGTAGAAGCATTGCAACTAGAGAAAAAGAATTTGCATGCATATTTGAAGGTCTATGAGCGGTAAGGAATTTATTTTGGGTGCGTTATCAATGTAGAGTTAATTTGGGATGCGGGCAGTGATTTTAACAAAACTCATGGAAGGCCTGTAACGAAAAGTGAAGACATTCTTCCAGTCGCCAATGAATATCAGCGTTACAAAGTGAGATTGGCTCTTGAGAATATCCATTTTTACTACTCACATCTACATATTTCAGGAATTGAAAAACTTGATAAAAGATTTGAAGGGATAAAGTTCAATGAAAAAATAGGTGGATAATAAGAATAAAGAATAAACTATGTATAACTTCGAAACTGTCAGTTATATGGGTGTGTTTTAACTTTTTTCTAAACATTTGATTCATGGGAAATCCAAACTTCTAAATGCTCAAACCGTTATCAAAATCGGACATCAAAAAATGCATCTTGTGTGAAACGTGCACGAGCGATAGGGGATACAATTGGTTTTTCAATAAAAGGCTAATAATCGCCAATCTTCTAAACTAAATAAGGATTTAAGTGTTAAAAGTCGTCGGTTCTTATAAGACTACAATACAGAACATTTCGCAATATTGCACAAAGCGTTTTGCATGTGCACGGAAACCGAGGACTTGACAACTCCACTCTCCCATGTTAGACGAGATAAAATAAAGTTACTTTTTGAGCCATCTTGGATGATGCGAATCGATAGATTTCTGGATATAAAGACGTTAAGTTAAGCAGTGTACAATAGCAATAGTTGATTTCAAAGGAATGTTGGTCTCCCACTGCCAATTGTCACTTCCATTCTCATCTATCCAACGCTTGGTTGAAAGTCAGCAATACAAGTTATTGGTTTGTCAGTGCAGAAGAATTGAAGTGAATGAGTGGGAGATAGCGGCACTGCAGGATATTTGCATAAAGAAAGGGTGGATTACCAAAGGTGTGGCCATTGTACATAAATATGCAGGGTGTATTGATGAGATCCAGCAATGCTTTTCCCGTTTGAATCAGAGTATTGATCACATCAGAGAATGCCATCGAATCAACAATGGTGATAGTAATGCTTTGCTGGAAGAGGTACTTATGATTTCTGTTGTGTTTTTGCGTCTTTACTTTACTATTTGTCAATGGCGGAAGTTGCAATGGACACCTCGCCCTATTATTGTGGAAGAGGATGGTAATGTATATAGTGTTTCAGAATATGTTGCAATGAAATTGAATCAGATTGCTTCATGCTTGATAGAACTTGCAGATTCTCATTTGAAAGTGCTACGAAAAGTTCCTGTTGAACTCTTGACGATGTTACTCAGTCCCATTCAAATGTATGAAGGCATCGGTGAATTACATAATAGATTAAGTACTGGTGGAACATCCTTGTCATCTACACTTGCTGGAAATGTTGGGAATAGTCCGTCATCATTTCTTCAAGATATTGCAAAGATGGTGATGGATATTTTTAATATGGAAGATCTTATTGATGAGAAATGGAAGGAATTTCAATCCATCAAAGATAACATGACTGGAACGAGTAATGATACCTCTGGTTCCATTAGTAATGAGCAGCAGCTTCTGGCAACGTTATGTATTCCTTACCCTGAATTGAAAAATTCTTCTTTGAGCATGAAATGGTTTGTATCATCGTTTGCTTCTTACGATCGTAGTCTGAAGCTGCTTCGGTCAATAATTCAGCAGATTATCGACTCTTACCCACGTATTAAAGTGTCGGGTATATTATCGGATGGGCTTATATCGTTGATTGATGAAAAGAAATCAACTATGCGATGGTCTTGTTATGCTCAACAAAGTCTTTCAATAACCAATCAATTAGTCTTACAATCTTTGATACCGGTTATTTTCAAATCTCCCACCGTCACGGGCAATTTCTTTCCAACAAACCAAGCAGAAGACGCAGATAAAATAGCATCTTCGTCAGTTAATAAAAGGATTCTCAGTTTTCCACCGACTAACATAGGTTTGCATCCACTATCTCCAGTTCACTCAGTATCAAAAGACTCCATTGCTTCCACGGCAATAGAATGCGAACCCACACGAATGAAAATTCCCCCCCACTTATCGGTAAGCTCGAATCATATCTTTGCACGATGGGGATGTTGTTAATTCCGATCATTATGAACAGACCACGATTCAAAAATCAATTATTCAAAAAACACTACCTAATAGTGCGCGACTTGAAGATGGCGACGATGTTCCTCAAGAATTACTTACAGGCTGTTTGACTGGCAATGATCTCAAGAATACAAATACAAATACTGGGCCTGAAGTAATAAGCGATGAAGGAGAGGAGGCTGAACAAGTGTCTTCAACATATTTCGGATCTTCTTCATCTCCTGGCCATACTTCTGTCCTAACATTGACACCCTTAATAACACCAGCATCAAGATTGAGTCACGATAACTCATTCAATTTGTTTCAGCCCTTGTCAATGACTTCTCCACCCCCAGTATTTGTGCGTAGAGCAGACTCTGGTACTCGCATTCGCGGTTTTTCCGCAGATGCTTCTAACAGCAAAAATTCGAATAATAACAACAGTAGTGCCTTGAACTGGAAGCGGAAACGCATGCTAAGTGACCCACTTGCCAATTTAGACGGCAAGAAAGTCTCCTTTACACGGCAATCATCCGATAGTAGTACGCTCAGTGGTACTAGATCGCGGACTTGGTCGGCACGCGGAAAGCTTATGGGCGTTGATTTCTCTGCCACTTTGCTCTCAACAGCTTTGCGACTAATTGACAACGAAGACGAAACTTTAGAGGATAGAGCTGCTCGAAAGATCGCTGTTTGGTACATGATGGTGGCACCTCGAAAAAAACTTCTCAGCCGGCTTACCAGTCGCGATTGTGCTCATGAAGTGATCAATCTTATTCTTGATAAAACGCACCAAATGGTCCAAGTAAGATTTCGAAGAAGGAAAACGTTAATGCGGCAAGGAGCTGCAATGAAGATTCAAAGAGCGTTCAGGTATTGGGTTGCCAATGTGCTTGAAGAAGAGCGAAAGATAGAGCGTGAAGAGAAAAGGCGGATGGCTCAGCAGCGCTTAGCAATGGTAACCAAAACAGTTCGAAATGGTATTCGCATTTATCGTTATCTTCGTTATGCCATACGAAAGCGTATGATCAAGCGTGATATTACTGCGAAAAATCACGGAAAACCCATGTATGCACTAGGGAAGATAATCGATATGTACGGCCAACTCTATAGTTTACATAAGCGTTTAGAAATGCAACGTCATCTTCAAGAGCGCCTAGCTGTTGACAAGACTGGTGTCTCTAATGACCGAAGAATGCAAACATTTCGTGCCATGGAACGTTCTGTAATGTTGATTCAAAAGCTGGTTAGAGGATTCATTGCAAGAAAACGGTTATTGCAGGCGAAGGCAATGAATGATCGGCAGCGGACTGTGACGTTGTTCGTCGCGAAGTGTTTGGGAATTCGAAGAAGGAAGCGACAGGAACGATTAGATAAAGCTGCGAAGGTCATTCAAAAGTTTATGCGAGGTTACTTGGCACGCAGAAAGCTATTTCGTGTCGTAAATGCTGGTTTGAAACTGAATATGCTGTGGCGTAAGTATACTGCTTATCGGTCTTTAAAAGGTCAATTGCGTCGGGTTGAAAAGCCACACACAATTATAATTCATGGAATTCGCAATATATTGCCAAAGATGTTTGTCACAGGACAAGTTCGAGTCAAAGTATTGGTTTGGTGGAATCCTTTGCTTCATATTGTTGGCCATAATGATTACGTAAATTTTCTTCAATCGAAACAGCCACAATATATATTCACGAGCGAGTTTCACAAAGTTATATCTGAAGAAGTGGATGATAACGAGAATAAAGACAAGATTCAAGAAGATCAACATTCATTCAATTTGCGTAATTCCTTTTCAATCGAAGCGTTAACTCGATTGGGATCTCGACTTGGGTTTGGCGCTGGCAGCAGTGATAATGATCGTCGAAGATCTGAACAAAATATTTTACGAGGAAATGAAAGTCCATCTTCAGATCGCAAGAATAGCTTAAGTTTCGGTTGGGGAGGTGGAGGTAGTGGAACCACTAGCAGTAGTCCGGACCGCAAACGATCCCTAGGAGGTTTATTTGGTGGGGGAGCGCAGACCAGTTCGCCAACTACTTCAAATAAAAGTCTTGAGGGGATTTCTCCTGCAACAAGTGCTGTTGCGCAGGTAAATGGTCAAGCCAGTAGCATCAACCCTCATCCATCGCCATCTGGCAATGCACAGGTGCCTTTACTAAGTAACTCCTTTGTGAAGAAGCCCTTACCACCTCCTTCTTTTCGGGCGGTTGGAGCCAGAGCAAACGTGACGGTTCTATCAGCCGTAAAGGAGGGCAATGAACGTGATTCCAGACCAAATTCTGTACTGTCTACACAATCTTCGACAAACGATAAAAAACAAACTACACAGGAAAATGTATCTTCTTTAGCCTTACCTAG
>JACCEA010865139.1_pt1 | contig 10138 bp, 10 predicted proteins | sample 7449851 | NCBI WGS metagenome assembly JACCEA01 (sample SAMN15323453, study PRJNA562643) | freshwater metagenome | isolation source: river surface water | place: USA:Blue River Watershed | collected 2017-08-18 | reverse complement strand
GAGAAGGTCGAGCTTATTAGTTACTACGATCATGTCGAACAGGAAAAGGCACCGATCATTTTGGATCGCTTGCAGAGGGATAATCTCTCGCTGGCACTGGTCTCAGATGCCGGTACGCCCTGTGTTTCGGATCCCGGATACCGACTGATTCGCGAGGCCAAAAAGCGAGGCATCCCGGTCCATCCCATTCCTGGTCCAAGCGCCTTGACGGCCTTGGTATCGGCGTCGGGTTTGCCGAGCGATCGTTTGCTCTTTGTCGGTTTTTTGCCGACAAAAAAGGCTGCGCTTGTGCGTGAAGTAGCCAGCTGGCGCTCCATGCGTGCATCGATCGTTTTCTATGAAGCGCCGCGACGATTGGATCAGGTTTTTAAGGTCATTGAAGAGCTTTATCCGAATGCGGAGCTGGTGGTGGGGCGTGAGTTGACCAAGCTTCATGAAGAAATTCTGATGACTGACATCCAAGGCGCGCGTTCCTGGTGTCATGATCATGAGTTTCTTAAAGGCGAAGCGACCGTCATGGTGTCTTTGGGCAAGGACAGCGAGACACCGGAAACCCAGGCCGCTGAAGCCGCCAATGAAATTGCGAGTGAGGCGATCCTACTCTTCAGGGGCGGGGCGACCTTGAAAGATCTGCTTCAAAAATTCAAGGATCGGGGTTTAAGCCGCTCCGACCTTTACCAACTCTTGCTGGACGCGAAGGAGGCGAGCGATGACAATTCGTGATGGACAACCCAGTCCCGAACAGGCCCGAAAAATGGCGAAGGTGTTTGTGATTGCCACACTTTTGGGTGGGCTAGTGGTGTTCTTGAATGTGACGATGCGGAGCTATAGCATTCGCATGCAGCAGGCTGAATTGAAGAATAAGCAAAATGCAGGTGAAACAGCCGCTCCCGCCGCCAGTGCCCCAGCGGTTCAGGAGCAATCAGCTCCTGCTCCTACTCCCTGATCCCGATCGGAGGCCGAAGTTGCCTTCGGCCCCTTCATGCTTTAATAATCGAGACGGAAATTGGCGTAGAAAGATGAGTTCTTGCTCTTGCTCTCTTTGGGTTCACCCACCGTGAGCCCGGATTCATACTTGGGAGTGCTGCTGACCTGGCCCACGCGAAGCTTCAATCCCGGAGTCAGATCGAAGGTTGCATAAACCTGGTTGGCTGAACCGCGCACGCCGTAGAAATCAAATGGCTCTTTAACGGAGGCATCAAAAATCAGATAACCTTTGTCGCTGGAAATGCTTTCAAATCCGACCAAGGGATTCTTGACAGCCGCGACCGGTACACGGTATCCCAGGCCGACCAGGGTGCCTTGGCCTTTGACAGTAGCGTCCGCTTCGTTGCTCATGATACCAACCTGAATGGGAAGTCCGGTGGCAGGATTCACGCCGACGATGAGTCCCCCTTCTGTCTTGTTGGTGGTGCTCAAGGTTCCACCGTAGAAATTAAAGCCCATATTCATGATGTCTTCGAGTTCGAAATAAATCGCATAGCGGCTGTAGTCCCACTTCATGCTCAGGAACTTGAAATCCTGCCAGCCGAGGTACTGAACGATGACGTTGATGTTTCGAGCAATACCTGATCCGGTCGCGGTGTAGTCAAGCATGGCTCCGCTGATGTCCACAAGGTCGTTGTCTTCACGTTCGGTTCCCGCTGGGTCTGTCGACACCTTCGGGCGTTTGTAGCTGATGACGCCGTCACCGCCGAATTCCGGCCGTATGATACTGAATGGGGAGTTTACGAAGCGGATGGCCAAATTTTGGTTTTCAGTCACATTCAGATTATAGGTCAGAGCATAGCCGTCCAGGATAGCGGCGTAGATAAGTTTTGGATATGAACCCTGGCGTGGCAGACCATCATAGAGATGATTGGGTGGGCCGTCCAATGTGGGAAGACGGCCTACGGTGAGGCTCAGGTTTTTGATAGGTTCGTAGTTAAAGAACGCGCGCTCAACCCGGACGACGGAATCATTGTAACCCCGGGCCCCTGTCAGTGAAGAGTTATTGGCTGATCCCTCGCCAGCACCTGGGTTGTACATAGTGGACGCCGTCACGCGACCGAAGAAGCTCAAATTGTCAGAAGGCTTGGCTTTAAAATCGAGTCCCAGCAGCCAACGATGAAGGTTGAACTTGTCTTCGGTTCCGCCATCCGGTTTGATCTTCACGGAATCATAGCGGCTTTCAAAGAATCCATTCCAGGTAACGGTGTTCGCATAGGAAGCATACTCCAATGCATCCACTCTTTTTTCGAGAGCCTGAGCATCAGCAGCATGGGCTTTCCATGGAAAGGCAGCCAATGCCGTGAGGAAATATAGTCGTTTCATGCGAAGATCTCCTTGAAAAACGATTGTGACGAGTATGGAAGCTTATCCACCGATATTGCTGCCTTGCTTCTTGCAGGTGACTTTGCACCCTTCACCCACATCCACAGTGGAGCTTATGCATAAAGTGAACTGCACGATCGTTCCCGTACGGCCGGGCGTGGCCAGGGACTCGGCTTTTTCCTTGGGCAATTTGCACTGATCGACGACCGCCTTGACCAAGTCTTCTTTTGGATCCGCTAGCGCTAGCGAGCTGGAAATGCAGCAGGCAACGAGCGCCAAGTGACGAAGACCCATAGTGTCTCCTCCTGAGAAAAGTGATTTTTCTTTGATAAAACGACCTTAGTTTAGATGATAAAGGATGCGATCTGCTATGAAATCTTTCAGATGAAGAAGGATTTATGAAATATTCATGTGCATCTCAAGCTGCACCTGCACCTGCACCTGCTCATGATTCTGCGAATGCAGCTCACTTTTCTGCAGTAGCAATTGAAAAATATTCAGAGTTTTCAATTCTTTGGATTTGAAGCTGAGTCTGCTTTTTCCTTGTTCAAGAATTCGAGGCGTACTTTCTGAAAGCCATTCCGGGCGAGGATTCGTTCCAGGGCGCTTTGCAGTTTGGTTCGAAGCGGCTCTTTGCTGAATACCGATTTGTGATGGGCGAGAACGCGAACGTCATAGCTTGTCAGAGTCATGACCCGAAAAAGCCCAGAGTCGATCCCAAACCAAGGCATGGTTTCAAGCTCGATCGTGCTGCCTAGATAGGCATCTTGTCGGATTCGGTTAAAGTAACTTCTAAGTTGATCGCTTTGCCTTCTTTGGCCAGGCGTGCAAAAGGCAAAACATGAAACTTCAGAGGCATTCTCATCTCATTCGCGATTTCTGCCGCCAATCGATAGATAATACCGTCAAAGGTCCCGTCGGAGCGATGAATGACCCAGGGTTCAAAGTCAACGGGCGCTGTGAAATGAAAAGCATCTTTGTCCGAAGATCTTGGACGCGATTCGCCATGGCCCTCGGTCGGGCCTAACAGGACTATCGCGCCGCAGAAGAGTGCTTGCCACTTTTGAGAGTTCAATTGCGGCTCATTTCTTCGATGAAGTTGAGTGCTTTATTTTCTGCCGATTTATTGGCCTGATTATAAGCGTCCTGTTTCGAATAACGCAACAAAAGGATTTAGTGTGTATGAATGACTGATATTGTCATCAGGGACGGTTTTTTGCTTTGCTGATAAGCTGAAGACTCGCTTGAAATTGCTTGCGCAACGCTTCCGCATCACTGCGATTCCCTTTGGGGCCGTAAAGTACGTCCTGATAATGCTGGGAAAGCTCGGAAAGATCCCCTTCCATCTGAGGATACTGCTGGGCGACCCGTCTCAGGAAGTCGCGCATTCCCTCATGGCTTTCGCGGGAAAGACCCCTTTTGGCAAGACTTCGCAGAAAGTTTTCCATGGATCGGTGCCAAATCGGGCGATTCAATCTCTTCTGCTGCATGCGATAGATCTGAATCGGTACAATCAAAGCCAGGATTGCGGCCAAGCCCATCCAAAGGTATTCAAACTCCTGTGTCCATTCGCGGAGTTTAACCACAGCAATACGGATACCGTAAGCAAACCAGGCCGAAGGCAGAGCGGTGATCCAGACGCGATCGTTCTCCCGTAGAACTTCCGATCTTGCCACTAAAGTCGGATCCACCCGACGCCAGCGGCCATCCCAGTAGACTTCTGCCCACGCATGCGCATCGCTGTCACGGACCAGCAGGAAATCACTGTTCCCTATGAAAACACCGCCTTCATATCCTGTGACGACGCGTGCAGGAGTTCCTGCGAGTTGGAGGAGCGAGGCGAAGGATGCCGCGAAATGTTCGCAAAAGCCACGCTTCTTCACGAAGATAAAATCATCGAGCGCATCCTCGCGATTCAAGGTGCCCGGGTTAAGCGTATAGGTGAAGTCGCGCATCCTTGCGAGCAGGAATTGAACCTGCTGGTCAGGACTTTTGGTCTTTAATTCATTGACGAGCTCACGGGTGCGCGGTGAAATTTGAATTTTAAGTTCGTCCTGAACCGGCGCATGGTTCACGAAAAAACGATCCGTGGGAGCCGCACTGGCCTTTATGAGTTCATTTTGAGTTTGATAGATCCTGAGGTCAGGGTGCCACCATATTCTGGTGGATTGCTGACCTGTTCCGTGAACGGCAAGGGTGTGTTCCAGGAGGGGAAGACCTAAACCCAGTCGAATTTCAGGTATCATTTCATAGGTCAGTGGACCTGCGGTAGGACGCGGCGCATAGTCGAGCATTTCGATTTTGCGCTTTTTCCGCCAGATCATACCAAAAGATTCTTCCAGCACATTGCTGCGCCAGTACAAAGGCTGTTCTCCTGGTTTCTCCTGAAGAAATCGCACGCGGAAGGCGACACGGTCTGACAAGGCGAGATTTGCGATACGACCCGGCTCCAGGATATCGGAAAGACCTGTTACGGCGAATTCCGAAGTTTGTGGTCTTATTTCAGGAAAAAAGAAATAGACGGGGAGGAGAATGGCGGAAACAGGCAGCGAAATTTTGAGTATGTTCCGTCCCAGTGGCCAAAGCGAAAACACAGCTGAAGGTGGCAAATGGTGCAGGAGCAGGCTAAAGAAAATCAATATCGTCATGAAGAAGTAAAGAAAAAGTGGCAAGGGAGCGGTTCGCATGACCAGGAGTGATATCAGCATTCCGTAGAACGCGCCATGAACCAGCATCACCTGCCGCAGGTGCGGACGATCGAGGATAAACAGCATACTCGCAATGCAGACGATCGACATCATCGATTCCCGACTGAAGATGGGGGCGCTATCGAGCAGGACGAATGTCAATAAGAGAGTTCCCATGGCGCTCAAGAGGACTCGGGATGGTTGTCCGGTTCCCGACCGCAGTATCCACCATTTCCAAAGTCCCAGTAATGTAGCGGCTATAACCAGCCAGAGCGGAAGTCCAGGCATCAGCAGAATAATGAGAAAGGCAAAGACGATCAGTGCAAAGTTTTGAACGCCCATCATGCAGGCACCTCAAAACTGGCAAGATGGAAAAGGGCCATGCGCAACTGTTCGCGACCTGAACCTTCGGGCATAGTGCAATGTGGAAGTTCCAAAGAGAAAGGACGACTCTGGGATGCGCAGGCAAAGACCCAGGCCGAGAGTTGACGCAGGCGCGCTTCGATGTCTTCAACCAGGACATCCTGATATCGCAGGTGTAGGGCCCCATCACCACGACTGCCAAACTCCTTCAGGAGCAAGGGCTGGCCTCTTGCATAGGCTTTCCAATCCACCTGCTTCAGCGAAGCACCTGTTTGATAGAGCCGATGCCCTGCAAAATCCTCACCTGTCATATAACGAAATCGTTCACCTTCATCCGCAGCCGGCAAGGGCTGTTGACCTTCAGGCTTGGGATAAACGATGAGTTTCGCATCGGTATAGATCCACTTCCAGGCGGAAAACAGGCCATAGTACCCGCGACTCTGCACCTTGATGCGCTGCAGGACATAAACGCCACGCACGGGGCATTGGATCTCAAGAGGGACAGTCGTGCTGGTTTTAAGCTCCTGAACGAAAGGCGTATTGACGAGTTTGAATTTCTTCAAGGTCTGAAGGGAGATGTTATAGCGCGATGGCTGCTGACCATTCCGCAACACAACCAGCACCTTCGCCGTTCTCCCTTCTTCCCCAGGCTCACTCTGTATCACATCAGCTGTCACACTATCCATGTTGCTGTTGGTCTGAATCATCGCCACCATGCCGAGCACGATCAGCGTCAGCCCCACGGTATGATAGGGTCCCGAGTTTCGGAAGAAGCCCAGTGCAAAGACATCCACGATCAGGGTGAAGAATGCAAATCCGTAAACGGTCGGTAAAATACCTGGCCGATCGGTTGGAACGAAAACCTTTTTCATGGGCGTACCGGAACCTGATGCAGCAATTCACGCGCACGCTCATTGCCCACCTCAGGACGGAGTTCATCGCCGCTTACAAGGCGATGGCTCATGACCGCGATCGCCACAGCCTGCACATCTTCAGGGATCACATACTGGCGTTTGTCGAGCCATGCATAAGCCTGGGCCGCATGCAAAAGAGCAAGCGATGCCCGCGGCGAAATTCCGTGCGGCAGACGCCGCGATTCCTGGGCAATGTCGACGATGTAATGAGCGATAGCGGGCGCGACCTGCAAACGGCGAATCTCATCCTGACGAGCCAGGATTTCTCCCGGATCCCAGATTGGCTGTAAATCGGCCAGTGCTTTGGATGATCCTTCATTGAGGAGTATATTGATTTCAGCGTCGCGGCTGGGATAGCCGAGCGCCATCTTCATCATGAAACGATCGAGCTGTGATTCAGGGAGGGGAAAAGTTCCGATGCTACGCCTTGGATTCTGCGTAGCGATGAAGAAAAAGGGTCGTTGCAAGGCATAGGTCTTGCCATCAGCCGTGACGGCTTGTTCTTCCATGGCCTGCAGAAAAGCACTTTGGGTTTTCGGTGAAGCCCGATTCAACTCGTCACCCAGGACGAGCTGGCTGAAAATGGGGCCATGCTGAAACACAAAGCTCTGTTTTTCGCGATCAAAAATCGAAACCCCGATGATGTCCGCAGGCAGAAGGTCCGACGTGAATTGAATGCGGCTGAAGTCCAGATTGAGAAGCCTGGACAGGGTCTTGGCAAAGGTGGTCTTGCCCATGCCGGGTTCATCTTCCAAAAGCAGATGACCACCAGCCAGCAAGCAAGCCAGCGCGAGCTTGAATGACTCCGGCTTACCGATCACTACTTTTTCCGCTTGCTCAAGAAATTTTTGCAGCATGATTCGGCATCCTTTGAGTCAGGTTATCCAGCTCCGCCATAGCATGGAAAGCCGCAATCTTATAGCCTTCGGCGAGTGTCGGGAAATTGAAGATGGTTGAATGAGCAAACTGGTGAATGGTCATGCCAGCGATCATTCCCACCTGGCCAATATGAATGAGATTCGCAGCATCAGCGCCCACAATGTGCACGCCGATAATCTTGTGCGTGTTTTGACAGACGATGATCTTCATGAGTCCATAACTATCACCGCGTATATAACCCCTGGCGATTTGATCGTAGCGGGCGCGTCCCACGACATAGGGTTGTTTACTCTTGATCAAATCTTCTTCAGTCAGCCCGACAGAAGACATTTCCGGTATGGTATAAACCCCGATAGGGTAGACTTCGGGAAATGTGACATCGGTTATGCCAAAAGCATGAGCTGCTGCGAGGCGGCCTTGTTCGGCGGATGTACTGGCCAAGGCCGGCGGGCCGATCACATCGCCTACGGCGTAGATGTTGCGAACACTGGTTTGAAAGTGTTTATTCACATTAATCGCTTTACGATCGTTGATTTCAATGCCGACACGCTCCAGTCCCAGATGATCGCTGCAGGATTCACGACCGGCTGCGAAGAAGAATATATCAGTTTCGAGAATGAGATCATTATAAGTCGTACGCACCGAAGGGCCGTCCACTTCCATTTTTTGCATCTGACGGCCAAGCTCAAATTTGACACCCATTCCTTCCATCGATTTCTTGAGCTCTTCCGCGATTTCCTGATCGATGAATTGCATGATACGCGTACGGGCATCGATGATGGTCGTCTGCACTCCGAGCGCGGAGAAAATGCAAGCATATTCACAGCCGACCACCCCAGCACCAAAGACCGTGATGGATTTGGGCAGCGATTCGAGACGCAGGATGTCATCGGAGTCCACCACGCGCCAGCCATCGAAAGGCATGTCGAGCGGACGCCGAGGGCGCGAGCCGGTCGCGATGACGACAAAATCCGTGTGAATCACATAGCTTTCGCCATCCAGAGGATTGATGCGAATGATGTTCGTGTCTTCAAGAAAAGCTGAACCATGAATCAGATCGACTTTGTGCTGAGCGAGGGACGCCCGCACAATTTTTTCTTCGTCCATCGATGCGGTTCGTGCGCGTTCGGTCAGGCGATTGGTCGAAAGCGTGTTAACGAGTCGCTCCACCCAATGAGCGCCGACATGCGAATGGATGCTGCGAATGGCAGCCATCACTTCCCGGAGGGTCTTGGACGGAATGGTGCCGGTGTGCAGCCAGGTTCCACCCAATCGCTCCGGATGTTTTTCAATCACGGCGACGCGCTTATTCAGGCGCGCGGCCTGGATCGCGGCCTGAATACCAGCCGGCCCGCTTCCGATCACGACCAAATCATAAGCAGCTGAACTCACAGGTTACTCCCCGGATGCTGACATCACGGTAAGAAGATCGGATTCCCGTGGGACTTCTTGAGCCGTGGCCAGAGTTTGGCTCTTTGGGATTGTCGGAATCAGGTCATCCCGTCTATCATAAAATTCTGGCAAAATGGGAGTCGGCATGAACGCTTCGCTTGTGATCATGGAATTTCTACCCCTGATCGTATACATCGGGGTCGATGCCTGGAAAGGCTTCCGTGCCGGAATCATCGCGGCCATGATCTGCACTTTGATCATGCTTGCCTATAATTTTTTTATGTTCGGGGAGTTGGACAAGTTCATCCTGGGTGAAGGGATCATGATCCTCGTGCTGGGTACGATCAGTCTCAAGATGAATAACGATCGCTATTTTAAATTCCAACCCACGGTCCTGGCCCTGGTATTTGCTGGCGTCTTTGCCTGGTTTCAGGTTTTTGACCAACCCGTGATGCTTCATTTCATTCCGCATATGGAAAAACTCCTGCAGACCAATCCTTCCGAAATGCGGGCCCTGGATCCCGCGACGATCAAGACTGACGAAGCTTCTCCCATGCTCGAGATGCTGCGTTCGGAACATTTCAAGAACGTTCTGGGACGACTCTCGGGCCATATGATTTGGCTTTTCATCGCCCATGGGCTCATCATGATCTACGCCGCGATACGATTAAAGACGGCCGGATGGTTTGCCTGGCGCTTGGCCATTTATCCCGCCCTTTTTATCCTTGTTGTGATCAATCAACTTTTTGCGTGAATTCCGGAAAGCACCAACGCCAGGAGTCGTCGTTCCGCAGCATCAGTTGAATGCCTGGAAACGATAGGAATATAATGTAAGCTGAAGGGATCTTACCCGCATTTGAAATCCATTCAGCACAATCTGAACCGATTTCCTCATTCAGGATGGGCCATGTTTGAAATCAACCCCCGATTGAAGCAGCCGAGTCCCGCGAGCGAAGGCGATGCTAGTCAGTTCGTGGCTACGCATTACAACAATTGGAAGGCTGGACTTTCCTTTGATGCCCCCCTGCCGCTCTCCCGCCACATGCCCGCGATCATCGCCGTCGGTGGTGGCAAAGGTGGTGTGGGTAAGAGTATCGTGAGCGCCAACCTCGCGGCGACCCTCGCCCAGTTTGGTTATCGGGTGCTGGTTGTGGACCTGGATCTGGGCTGTTCCAACCTGCACAGTCATTTCGGGGTGTCGATGCCCAAGCGCAGTTTGGTCGATTTTCTGATTACCAAGACTGCTGCGTTCCGCGATGTGATCCTCCCCGCCCCGGTGCAAGGGGTGGCCTTCGTAGCCGGTGGACGCGAGGAAGCTTGGGCCGAATATCTGGACCAGCCGACCGACTACCTTCTCCCGCTTTGGCAGGCACTCCTGGCCAGCCGTCAGCAGTTTAAAGTCGATATCATCGTCCTTGATTTGGGGGCTGGCACCCATCGCCACACGATGGATTTTTTCTCGGCGGCTCACCTCGGACTGGTGACGGTTCTACCCGAGCCCACGTCGATCGAAAACGCTTACGTGTTTTTCAAGATGACCCTCTGGAAGCTCATAGACAACCTCGGTTATCGCCTGAAGCAGGTCGAGGT
>JACCEA010876900.1_pt1 | contig 10139 bp, 8 predicted proteins | sample 7449851 | NCBI WGS metagenome assembly JACCEA01 (sample SAMN15323453, study PRJNA562643) | freshwater metagenome | isolation source: river surface water | place: USA:Blue River Watershed | collected 2017-08-18 | reverse complement strand
GAGAACAGCCGCCGAGGCTGCTTTGAAAGGTTTGGAGAAAACCTCTAGTGTCTTGGGCTTGGGAGGTGACTCTTCAATGGTTGATCGCGTTAGAACATCTGCAAAAAATGAAGATGACATGAGTGTTGAAGATGGTGGAAAGTCAGTAAACAAGTCAGTTAGTAGCAATGTAGATAGTGCTGCCTACTCTTGGGATGACCTAACAGATGATGACGAAGCTGAACAACCGGAATCTGAAGTTGTAGATGATGAACAGTTGGCATTTTTGCATAAGCAACCGTTGGTATCCAAAGGCATGGCAGCAACTCTGGAGTTGTTGAAGAGTTCTGGTGAGCTTAATCGAACGAATGAATTGGCAGGAAGGGCTAAAGATAGTAGAATTATTGATCCCTCTCGTGAGGAAGGCGGAGTCAAGATCGAGTACCGCGATGAATTTGGTCGGAAACTTACTCAAAAGGAAGCTTTCCGTCAACTTAGTTATAAGTTCCATGGTTATGGTCCCAGTAAAAAGAAATTAGAAAAAAGATTGAAGGTACAAGTAAAAATTATGGTTATGATTTATTATATTTTGATCCAAATTACGCTATTTTGCAGCAAAAAGAGCAGCAGTCAAAAGCACAGAAGATTCGTGCTGGTGTGCTTGAAGGTACGGCAGGAACATTGAAGTCACTCACACAAACACAAGAGGCAACGGGTAAAGCGCATTTGGTAATTCCGGTAAGCCATTCCAATGCTATGAATTTACTGGCTTTACACATATGTGTAGGGCGGATCCTCCAGTGTGATAATGAATAAGAAGAAATAATTGAAGAAAGCAGAAATGACCATAAAGGAATAATCCGCATTCTTATATCTAAGTATCAAATACGTCATCCAGTGGACATTGATGTAGATAATATTTTTTAGGGCAAATTTTGCATGATGTGGACCCTTCTTTATCTGTGTATCGTCCCTTTGGACAAACTCCAGAGCATTCATTTGTTGTCAATCCCCGATTTTTCCCAAACGTTCCTTTCGGACATTTTTTGCAATCGTTGCGAGAAATAACACCAACTTCATCACTATAAGTGCCGACAGGACAAGGTGCAGTGCAAGTTGGATGGGTGAGACCCATAGTTTCACCATATCGACCTTTGGGACAAGGATAACATCCATCTTGACGGTTACCACTGATCCTATATAACTTTGTGCTGCCTAAGGGTCGATAAAATCCCATAGCACATGACACTTCTGGGATTGTGCCGTTGATCGTACGCAAATTTTCTCCAGTATTTATATCTATCGCACTGGAAAGATGGCGTCGATTGTTTGATCTAATTTCCACTCTATTTGTGAAGTTTTTCACTTGAGAAACTTCTATCTCGTGCCATAAGAGCGCCAACCCAAAAACAAAAAACAGCAAAATGGTCGGAAAGTTGCACCTCACCACAGTCGACATTGAATGCGCAGCAAGTCTCATTTTACGATATTTTGTAACTTAGATTTGTTACTCAATTAATTTACCCAGGTAAAACGGTAAAACTACAGCTTGTAGCAATTTCTCACTAAGTATTTACAATTCCCGCATACTTGTATTATAATAATGGAGCCGAATTCTTACCTGCTGCTGGACTCTGCTGACAAGAAAGGCGGAGCACTGCTGCTGCTGCTGCTGTGGAGGACGGCGCTGCTGCTGCTGCTGCTACTGCTGCGTGCCTGCTGTGCTGCTGGCGCCTACTGTTCTCTACAGCAGTTCATCCTATTCGAAATCAAATCGCTTTGGGTGGAATGTGGAGAGTGGAGAACAAATATTTGTTCAAATCTTTTGCGTATTATATATTTCTGTATATATATTGTTGTATTGATATATTGCCTGCTTGTTATCTTTGAGAGATCAAATACAAATAAACTTACCTGCCTGCACACTACACACAACAGAGATGCACGATGAATGACGCGGAGTTGCTCCTTCAAGTGATACGATATCGTATCTCACATTGGGCAGTACCAGACAGTTTCATCTCGCAGAGAATCTTGCTACAAATCGAAGCGCAATACAACCGTGGGATCAAAATATTCAAATCACCAGAATACAATTTACATGATGGAATGACTGCCGCAATTCCATGGAGTGAGAAACTGACTGAGTTCAAAGTTGTTCTTTATTATATTGACGATCGCCTCAAAATGGAATTGGGTGAAGCACGTTATGTCATTCCTACAAATTATCAAGGATTCAGTTCAGCAGAAGGTGGTCGCAATAGAGTTTTACTTGATATCTTTCCCAATGGAGCTACAGAAAAGATAGCAAAGATCTTGTGCAATCTTTGTGTCCATCGCTCATACGCAGGTTCTGACGAGGATCATATTGCTGAACCAGAACGGCGCAGCCGAGATATTTTCCACAAACCTATTCCAGGTTTTCGGTTCAAGCGATTATCGAAAGCAATAAATTGGGATCGATTGAGACATGTGGACGTGAGAAGGTGTGTTGTGTCGTTAAACCCTCGATCTTTTTTTCACTTTCATTGCTTCATTCTTGAGTAGAATTATGGAAACCACTGACGTTCGATCAGTACTCGCTTTTCTTGACGATGTTGCTTTTGGTGATGCAGCAGAGGAAGGTAATATATTGCATTGCTTCAATTTACGTGGTCATTATGTTGATTATTTAGATGCTGAACCTGTGATTGTTAAGGGTCTACAATTAACTCAATTCACTGCGCAATACTTGTTGTGTTCTAAGGAAGTTATGAAAGAAAAATCAAATATGATTCATGATGCGTTGAAAACTTTCCAAAAAGAAGAAGATTTGCTTGATTTAAAAATAGCTAAGCTTAAGTAAGCCTATTGCACAATTTATATTTCTGTCTTCCAGATAGTTATCTTTCTTACAGAGCCCGCAACAAGGCGATGAAGCGAGAATTATCAGAAATGGATCGCCTTGCTGACAATTACCATATGGCTTTGAAGAAGTTAGAGCCCCAATTGAAAGATAGGATCAAACGTGAAAAAGCGATATCCTTGAAGGAAAAATTGAAAGACGTTTTTATAGACAAAGCAGATGTCGCTTCGTCATCTGAGGGTGATGAAGTTCGCACAACCTCAAAATTGAAATCCAAGCTTATCACTACAAAGTCTAAGTCATCATCTGCTAGAGATCTTATAAAAAAGGATCAGTTTGACAAAGCTTCTTCAGCAAATTGGAAGAATGCTTCTCTGATACCTGGTACAATGAATCGCATGGAATCATGGTCTTCCGGAAATGGGACTGAAATGGAAGAGCTAGAGATTGAAAAACCTCTTTATCCATTGGAAACAAACAATTTGAAGGTCAATGATCGATGGAATGCTAACCAAGATGTAGAAGGGAAGGACTCATTGAAATCTAAGTTAGAGAAAAAGTCTACGAAGACTTCTGCTGGTGATAAACATGACATGATATCAGTTACTTCCAAAGATACTCTCCCCAACACTACTTCAGGGAGAACTATCCCAAAATTTCAAGTAACATTACCCGTAGATCCGAATGATTTTGCTCCTGTGGAAACCCAGCATATAAATGACAGAAGCAGAGCGCACCATAGTTCAATGTCAACGTTAGTGGTAGAAACTACCGACAGGACCAACAGCGAAAACTCTGATGCTCGCAACTCTATTCCCAACCTTACGGACATGAATTTACCTATTCAAAATAATACGCATGAAGACCCGTTCAGTAGACAGAAATCATCAACTTCCTTTTCAACAGGAGCTATGTCACTAGATTCACTTGCCAAAACATCAAACTCTATTCAAATGACAAGTAGCATGGCTCCAACGCATCCTATTTCTTCTTCCACGACTGATATTGCGAATAATTTGCGCCCCACGATGAATACATGGACCCCTAGTTCTTCCCATTCATCGAAATTATTCATTAAAGGGAAATATGGAGCCCAATACTTAGATGATGAAGAAGATGTTGAGACGACCGGAATACCATTGCATAAAACTGTTCCCTTTTCAAATACGGCATCCTCAAAACCCTCCTTAAGCAAAATTACTGATGAAGCCAAAGTAGTTACTGGTGATGATGATTCATTATTGACTACGGGGACGGTCAGTAAGCCTGGGATGTTAAAGCGTTTAGATACAACTTTTTCAAGTGCTGGAGAAAACAGCAGTCAATATAATGATACGTTCGAGAGTCCAGATTATAAGCGAGACCCATATAGTATTCACGATGAGAGCTTGATATACTCGGATTCAAAACAATGGTATAGTGAGTCTAAGGCGGAGTCAAAACGAAATGGGAGCAGGCACCTCTCAAATAAAGGAGTAGTTGATGATAGTACCATGAGCATAAGCGCGGATTCTGACCCGATGCCACACTTGCGAATGCTAGATTCCAGTAAACTGAATTCTATAGTTGGAAACAATTCCACCGATGCTTTCATCTCTAGCACAGACGATAGTAGTCATTTAACAAAGCTAACCACTACCACAACTGCTCAAAGCAACCAGGGCTTGATACGACAGACATCAGATGATGGTCATCATCTAGTTGACACCAACAATGGTACAGGAGACAGCAGTTCTATGTTTGCGGCGATCGATACTTCAAAGAGTCTTATCATTGAACTGGATCTTCCGGGTGGGATGGATGATCATCAAGATAGCAGCTATAATGGCGGAGAGAGTAGTATCACAATGAGTCAACCAAATACATACTCTACAAAAGGAACTCCTTACGGTTTCGCCAACACTAACATAAATCGATTTCGTAAGTTTGATGATTTTGATGTCGATGATCAAGACGAGATGAACCTTGGTACGTTGAACAAGGTGTCAATTGCTGCTTCCAATAACTTTGGAAAGAAGGTAGATATTGAAGGTAATAGCAGTTTGGTAAAAGGTCATGATGATGATGTGATGAATATTAGCGAAGGTTCTTCCTCCTTAAACTACACCACTACAACTTACAGTGCACCACCAACCAGAGAGTTTGCCTCTGATTATAGTTATCAAGGTAACTACAGTCCAAACAGTAACTCTTTGAATAATAATGACGACATGGTTTTAATGGGAACTGCTAAATTCGCTATTGCTGGTAATGGCGACACCATGGAGAAAGACTCTTTAGCTGGAACAATGGAAAGCAATATTAATGCAGGTGGGGCAAGCGGTAGAATTGGAGGAGGCGCAGCAGAGAATATCCTACAAAGCAATGACAGCTTTTCATTTAACAAGCTTAATATCAGAGACAGCGGTCCGGACTTGCGCTTCGGGTCAACTTTGGACAGTGACAACAAAAATATCTCATTTGGCTCGACACCATATACGAACAACAGTAGTGCATTTGAAAGTAGTCGACAAGGAAGTGAGTACTCTAATGATAATACTTTTGTATCAGATCCGAATTACACAAGAGGAAGTTTGGATACGGGAAATCTGCGTGATTCTGTAAACCAATCTGACCTTGTTAGGGTGTCTGTGGATACTGCCTCGTCTTCGAGCGAATTGACGTGGAAACTTGGGCGAGCACCCCTCGATCTGATTGAGTTGGCTCAGGCCTTTGAAGTCCATCTGAGTGCTGTTTCATTCTCCACTTCTATACGGACGGTAAGGCAAAAGAATTGAAGCTTTTTATTTTATATATATATTATGTCTTTTTCCTGAACATTAGGTTGTTGCTGATCTTGAATTTTTGGATGTAAAATCTCCAAAATCACATGTGGTGCGGATAAATATGAGCAATTCTTTTCAACCTGTTAGCTTTAGTGCACGTAAGCCATTACTGCTATTCATGTGGCATCACTATTTATGCAAACATATTCTTTTAATGAGCAGATCTTATCTTCAACGAAGATACCGAAAATATTCTAAGGGAAGAGATCGCTGAAATTGGGGATTCTATGACATTTCAGATTAACTTCTATTCAGCACATGATGACAAGTTGGTTGGACAGGCAGTCGTGGAACTCTGGGTAATGATTGAAGATTGCTGCAACATAGTACGCAAGGTAAAATACCATTTTTAGCCGTGTTAACCTTTATCACTAATATTAAATATTCTCACATTGGGCTTCGAATAGGAAATCGATATCTACACAGTTGATATGTCATCTGTCATTGGTACTGCAGTAGTAGATGTGAAAGGATATTCAATTCTCATTAGATGTGCAGAATAATCTTTCGGGGTATTTAAAATGTACATTTGTTTGAAGTTCGTATCGCAAAAGTTGGAAAAACTACAATGATATTATATACACTGGAGTACAAACTTCTCCGGCTCAGCCAGATCATATAATATGAATGTTCGATCTAATACAATGCTAGCACTGATCGAATATTCCTGGTAGCTTACTTTTTCCCTTTAATTGCACTGATATACAACACTGAAGAAATAAATGGATAATAAAGTGCGTTTGCTGGATAAAATACGATATAATACTATCAAAACAACTTACCGTTGTTACCACGAATAAAACAATCACCATATTTGTTCTTCAATTGACCATCCACATATTCTTCCGTCTGCTCCATCGCAATATTCATAAATCCGTCTAGGCAAGCTAAAATTCCCTTATAGCTCACTCCAGAATGAAGTTTTACCACTACAGGTTTCCCGATGACTTGCTTTAAAAAGTCTGTAGGGCTCTTCTTAGCGACGGGAATTGGTGCACCACTACTAGAGTGTAACGAGGGGGCTGATGTTGCAGCAATGAAATCCATCTGTTTCACTAACAAATTGATAGATGCCTGATTGGGTTAGATCTATTTACAATATATTGTACCTATTCCGTGTACACCATATTGTAATTCCCGATTCCAAATTCACAAATTCATCATGATGATGAAGCCAGAAGCATGCTCAATCACAAATCTCCAAATATCTAAAAAAATGGAAATGGAAAATGCTCTCCTGCCAACCAGCCAAACAGCGCGCAGAATCGCCCCGCCCAGCGCAGGCGAATGGATGAATGGGAGCACTGTTCCGGATCATTATTAAAATTGCAACAATCATAACGAACTGCCTACTTATCAAAATGTCAGACTACGATTACGATAACAAGGATCGGAAGGATAGAAAGGAGAAAAAGGAGAAAAAGGACAAAGAAATTAAAATCAAGAAACGTGATCCCGATACTTTCGTTGATGACAATACAAACTATGATATAACGGATCGCAAGAGAAAGGGAGATCGTGATCACGAAGAAAGAGATCATGCTGCGTCTTCTTCGTCTGATAAACGTCGCAGAGTTGAAGATGGACATGGCAGTGCTGACGAGCAGGATTTTGTCAGACGTCGGACACGCTCCATGTCAGATGCTGAAGAGCATTTCCGCCTCGTGCCATGCTCCAATGGTGATGAGTTTCGCAAGTTGCATCAAATAACGGTTACTGGCAGAGACGAAAGTGGTAACAGCTTGTTCCAATGTCCAGAACCAATGACAACGTTCGCCTCTACCCCTTTCCCACAAGCAATTCGCAGAGCTTTGGATGCCGCTGGTTATGCAAATCCAACTCCCACTCAAGCTCAGTCTTGGCCAATCGCTCTTCAAGGCAGGGATATTATTACTGTGGCTAAAACAGGCTCTGGCAAGACTTGCGGTTTCTTGTTGCCTGCGATGCATCGTCTATTGGCGGACACGAGCCGTCGTAATCGTGGTCAGCCTGCCGTCGTCGTCCTTGCTCCTACCAGAGAGTTAGCATGTCAAATTGAAGAGGAATCAATCAAATTCGGGCGGACCTCATACATTCGCACTGTTTGTGTTTACGGAGGTGTACCAAAGGGTCTGCAAATGCGAAAGCTGCAAGGTGGTGTTGAGATTTTGATTGCTACTCCAGGCAGATTGAATGATTTGATGGAGATGAAAGTTGTTGATTTGAGCCAAGTTCTCTTCTTAGTGTTGGATGAAGCCGACAGAATGTAAGTCCTGGTGTCATTTATGTTGTTAGCAACGCCGTTACCATTGTTTGCGTAGGTTGGATATGGGTTTCGAACCACAGATTCGTACAATTATTGACAAGATTCCTCTTCAAAGACAAACTATGTTTTTCACAGCTACTTGGCCTCGCGAAGTTCAATCCATCGCGAGAGAGTTCTTGAGGAATCCTGTAGAAATTAAGTTTGGAGACGTAAATAATTTGAATGCCAACAAAGCGATTACTCAGAGAATTGTCGTTATTGATGAAAGAGACAAGCCTGAGAAGTTGAAAGAGGTGCTGCAAGAAATTAACAAATCCGGAGATCCTTTAAAATGTCCCAAGACAATCATCTTTGTTTCAAAAAAGTTTAGTTGTGATGATTTGGCCAATAGCCTTTGGAATCTTGGTTACTCTGTCGACTCTCTGCATGGTGATAAGCAACAATTCCAGCGAACTCGCATTATGGATAACTTTAAGGCTGGTAAGTTAGGTCTATTAGTGGCAACTGATGTAGCAGCACGAGGTTTGGATGTGAAAGATATCCAAGTGGTAATCAATTACGACTTCCCTGCTGGTACCAACGGTGTGGAAGATTATGTTCACCGCATTGGTAGAACTGCAAGAGGTGAGTCAACAGAGGGACTTGCTGTTACATTTTTTACAGCAGATGATGCCAAGAGAGCAACTCAGTTGATTGGAGTACTAAAAAGAGCTGAACAAAGTGTTCCTGAAGAATTACTAAAGTATGATCGCTCTGGACAAGGCAGAGGAGGGGGAGGATTTGGTCGTGGTTTTGGCGGAGGGCGCGGTGGACGTGGCGGATTTGGTGGACGTGGTGGTTTTGGTAGAGGAGGAGGGGGGGGATTTGGTCGTGGGGGTTATGGTGGAGGAGGAGGATATGGAGGGTATGGCGGTGGGCGTGGAGGAGGAGATAGAAGATGGTAAATCGTTTATCGATGAAAGGATCGAACAACTGATTTTTGTAGTTATATTCAGTATCGGAGAGCATAATTTTACAGCCATTAATTGGTGATAATTATCTTTTTTATAATCTCATACTTGAACTATATTCGAATCCCGTGATCATTTGTGCGATATTAAACTGTTCGAAGGGCCATCCATTTTTTAAATTTGTAGGTCATAGTTTCGCTTATAGAATTCACGTTGGATGTTTTGGGAACCCCTGTCATTTTCGTTTGAGTTTTAACTGATTAATTCCGTCTCTACATAAACGATTCCATTATAATGTCTTCATTGATGAGAGAAATTTGTTGAGACGCAAACCTAATAAACGTATTTCTTGAAAAGCCAATATAAGGTCTATCTATCCTTATGTACAATAATTTACAAGTGAATGCTACAATTAATTTGTACCATACAGAGAACGATTATTCAATCGACACTAAAAAAGGAAAGGATAATTAGCATGCAACACCGAAAATTGTCAGTGTGCAAACCATTCTAGCATTTGGGTCTTTTCTTCGTTCACTTGGCCATCTTGCCACCACTACATTGTCGTTAGTACGATCCCAGAAACAAGAGTGCGCCATATGAATACCTGCACCGTTTTTCTGCATGATCATGCAAGACACTTTGCAATAAATAATCATCACTCATACCAATGATATAACAAAATTTAACAACTTACCAATATACTTGAAAGGTTTATTCATTTCAATCAATTGCTGATTCACTCGTGAACATATTTCATCAATCCATGATGCAATCTGGTTCTGATTGTACATCTTATCTTTCAAAACAGCTTCTATCGCCTCGTAACAAATAGGCTCCACTGTTTCTGGAATAAATGTCACCTAAACCAAGAGTAAGGTCATATAAATTGCTGGTAATAGGTCCGTATCCTATTTACCTCATCTGATGTCTCATCCATTTTCACATGCAGCAACAATTAAACAATTGAATGACCAAACCTATATTTTTTATGGAATCAGTCACTGCCTGGTGAAACGGTAAAATTAAAAACTGTTTTTGACAAAAGTCATTATTTGATGGAGAGTTTCGAAATTTCGTAGGGGAAAACCCTTTTCTGTCAAAACTTCGGAAATCCAGGCTCAACCACAAATCAGTGGCGGCCAACCACCTTCTCCTTTTGGAATGCCATTAGCGACGTAACACATTTGCAACCCTTTGCCCTTCTATCACTCATAGAAATTACTCTAGTAAAATGAGAACCATCTACACCACCCGCAAGGTTGATATCCCAGAAGGAGGTAAGAAAAAAGCTT
>JACCEA012263169.1_pt1 | contig 10140 bp, 10 predicted proteins | sample 7449851 | NCBI WGS metagenome assembly JACCEA01 (sample SAMN15323453, study PRJNA562643) | freshwater metagenome | isolation source: river surface water | place: USA:Blue River Watershed | collected 2017-08-18 | reverse complement strand
GTTTTACTATTAAACGGAATTCTTCTGGAGTCAGATACGCAAGCGGGAAGTGATGTAACGAATAAAATAAACAACACAAATTTTAAAAAAGACACTGACTAAAACTCCTTTGTTCATACGTTTATAAGAGCGCCAATACTAAAGTGGCTTATCTAAGGCGTCTAGTCTTGGCATCTGGAGAAAGAGTGCTTTCCTGCTTGCGACCTTAGTTAAGCCTGATATAGTGCAGAAAAACGGGTTTTACGGCTGAGTCGATAAACCAACCATTTCCCCCAGGCTGCATTGTTCGGCCTAGAAGATTGGAAATTGAACCGTGATAGATTCCGATGGGTTTCGCCCCAATGTGGGGATTATTTTGACTAATACTGCTGGGCAATTGCTTTGGGCGCGGCGTGTAGGCGGCCAAGATGCTTGGCAATTTCCCCAAGGTGGAATCAACGATTTCGAATCCCCGGAGGATGCCCTTTACCGGGAATTACATGAAGAAGTGGGGCTGCGTCCGCATGATGTCAAACTGCTGGCATCCACCCGTGGTTGGCTCCGTTACCGATTGCCAGAACGACTGGTGCGCCATAATTCACAGCCACTTTGTGTGGGGCAAAAACAACGTTGGTTTTTGCTGCAACTCTTATCCGAAGACAGTCGCGTGCGGTTGAATAATCAATTCGACAAGCCTGAGGTTGATGATTGGCGATGGGTGAGTTATTGGGATCCACTGGGTAAGGTTGTCGCCTTCAAGCGGGATGTTTACCGTCGTGCATTGAAGGAATTGTCTCTGGCGCATTGCCAGCATTTATCCTCACTTGAATTCATGAGGAATGAGTAATCATTATGCTCAGCTCCCTCAGATCCATCGTTCAGGAAGTTAATTCGGCTCGTGATATGAAAGCCGCGTTGGAAATTATCGTCCAACGTGTCAAGGCCGCCATGCACACTCAAGTCTGCTCTGTGTATTTGCGCGATGCTGGGGGTGATTACCTCTTGATGGCAACGGATGGTTTAAACCCTGCAGCGGTGGGATCGGTTCGTTTGGCTGCAGGTGAGGGATTGGTAGGGCGGGTTGTCGTCAGAGAAGAGCCGATCAATCTCGATCAAGCCGAGGCACATCCCAGTTACCAATATTTTCCAGAAACCGGTGAAGAGCGTTACAGCGCATTCTTGGGCGTTCCTATTATTCATCACCGAAAAGTATTGGGCGTTTTGGTTGTGCAGCAGGTAGAGCGCCGTCGGTTTGATGAGGGTGAAGAAGCCTTTCTGGTCACTATGTCGGCGCAATTAGCGGGGTTAATTGCCCATGCTGAAGCCACGGGTGTGGTAGTGCCCATTGGTGAAAAAGCGGTGCAGGCCAGATTCAAAGGTGTATCGGGTTCTAGTGGCGTGGCCTTGGGTGAGGTGGTGGTGGTTGCCCCCAAAGCGGATCTGCGCTCAGTACCCAAACGGGCTTGCAAAAATGTGGATAAAGAAATGGCGTTGTTCAGTGAGGCATTAGCCTCAGTTCGCCATGACATGAAAACCTTGGGGGCGGGATTTAAATCACGCATCAACCAACAAGAGCAAGCCTTATTCGATGCCTATATTGCGATTCTTGATGATGCCAGTTTGGGATCTGAGGTCATTGAAAAAATTCGCTCGGGCGATACTGCCGCCTATGCTTGGAGTCAAGTCATTCTTGCGCACGAAAGTGTTTTTAATTCCATGCCAGACGCCTACCTGCGTGAACGCGCGGCGGATCTGCGCGACTTGGGTTGTCGAGTTTTGGCCTATTTGCAAAATACCAATCAGGAAGCCCGTGTCTATCCCGATAAAACCATTTTGATGGGGGAAGAATTAACGGCATCTATTTTGGGGGAAATCCCTAAAGAAAAATTAGCCGGTTTGGTATCTGTTTTGGGGTCCAGTAATTCACATGTTGCGATTTTGGCTCGTGCCATGGATGTGCCGGCTGTCATGGGGGCAGTTGATTTACCTTATACCCAATTGGACGGTCGTCCGATTATTGTGGATGGTTATCGCGGCGCTGTATTTACCGATCCCAACGAACAGTTGCGCAAACATTACGAGAAAATTTTTCTTGAAGAACAAGAAATGGTGAAAGGGCTGGAAGCCCTTAAAAACTTACCTTGCACCACCCGCGATAATCACCGCATGCCTTTATTTGTGAATACTGGGTTGATGGCGGATGTCCTGCGCTCACTCGAACGCGGTGCAGAAGGTGTGGGACTGTATCGCACGGAAGTCCCTTTTTTATTGCGCGAACGTTTTCCGAGTGAAGAAGAGCAACGAGCGATTTATCGTGAACAATTGGAAGCTTTTGCGCCGCATACGGTGACTATGCGCACCTTGGATATTGGCGGCGATAAATCCCTCCCTTATTTTCCCATTACGGAAGATAACCCCTTTTTAGGGTGGCGCGGTATTCGGGTGACATTGGATCACCCAGAAATATTTTTGGCACAAATTCGCGCGATGATTAAAGCCAGTGAGGGTTTGGATAATTTAAAAATACTCTTGCCGATGATTACCAATATTCAGGAAGTCGACGCATCAAAAGCCTTGATCCATCGTGTGTACAAAGAGTTATTGGAAGAAGGTTATCGAGTGCGTATGCCGCCAATCGGTGTCATGGTTGAAGTCCCCGCCGCGGTTTATCTGGCATCGGAGCTTGCGCGCAAGGTGAGTTTTTTATCGGTAGGCAGCAATGACCTGACTCAATATTTATTAGCCGTAGATCGTAACAATGCACAGGTTGCTGATTTGTATCAGGCGTTTCATCCAGCAGTTTTGCGCGCGCTACAAACAGTGGTATTTGCTGCACATGATGCGGGCATCAGTGTGAGTATTTGTGGTGAGCTGGCAGGCGACCCCGCCGCTGCAGTGCTATTGATGGCGATGGGTTTTGATATTCTGTCCATGAGCGCAACTAATTTACCTAAAGTGAAATCGGTTATTCGCTCTGTAACCACTCTACAAGCTAAAACCTTATTGGCCGAAGTCATGCGCATGTCAAATGGCGATTCCATTCATCGTTATGTCAATCAATATTTGCGAGACGCTGGCGTGATGCGCTTGTTGGTGCCCTCTGGGTCTGATGATATGAATTAAGCTCAGGTTTTTTTGTCGCTCGTCTTAGCCTACACTGCCCGCCATTTTATGAATCAGGTTTTAACATGATCCCATACCCCAATATTAATCCCGTCGCTTTTTCCCTCGGCCCGCTGGATGTTCACTGGTACGGCATTATGTATTTGTGTGCATTTGCTTCTGCTTGGTATTTAGGTGTGCAGCGCGCAAAAATGCCGAGCGCGATTATTAATCGTCAGCAAGTTGAAGACCTGATTACCTGGGGCGCGTTTGGTGTGGTTCTTGGCGGGCGATTGGGTTCGGTATTTTTTTACAATTTCGACACCTTCAAAGAAGATCCTTTATGGGCTTTGCGTATTTGGGAAGGGGGCATGTCATTTCATGGTGGCTTGTTGGGCGTGATGTTGGCTATGTATCTCTACGCACGGAAATTAAACGTCAGCTATGTTGGCCTAATGGATTTTGTTGCGCCTTTAGTTCCGCTGGGATTATTTTTTGGGCGTATAGGCAATTTTATCGGTGGAGAGCTATGGGGGCGTGCAACTGATGCGCCTTGGGGAATGATTTTCCCTAAAGATGCGGAGCAATTAATTCGTCATCCTTCGCAGTTGTACCAAGCGTGCTTGGAAGGCTTAATATTATTTGTGATTGTATTTTTATTTTCACGCAAGCCTCGTCCGCGCGGCGCCGTGAGTGGAATGTTTTTGATTGGTTATTCCGCTTTCCGTTTTATCATCGAATTTTATCGTGAGCCGGATCAGCATATAGGATATGAATTTTTAGGTATGACCCGCGGACAAGAGCTTTGCGCCTTGATGTTTTTATTCGGTGTCGGTGTGTTAATTTATGCTTACACTTTTGGTCGTCGTTATTTGATTCCTGCTGATTCAAGGCCAATCAAATCAACTAAAAAGACAAAAAAATAAAATTTATTTTTTGAGGTTTTCATGCAGCAATATTTGGATTTAATGCGCGACGTGGTTGATAACGGAATCACTCGCGGCGATCGTACCGGTACTGGCACTCGTTCTGTTTTTGGTCGTCAATTACGATTTGATTTGAGTCAGGGGTTTCCTCTGGTCACCACCAAAACCGTTCATCTCAAAAGTATTATTGTGGAATTGCTTTGGTTTTTGCAGGGCAGAACCGATGTCAACTGGTTGCAGGAACGTGGTTGCAGTATTTGGAATGAATGGGCAACGGAAAATGGCGATCTTGGCCCTGTGTACGGAAAACAGTGGCGCAGTTGGACCTGTCCTGACGGCTCAACAATAGATCAAATTTCACAGGTGATCGACCAGATTAAAAAAAATCCTTACTCGCGTCGTTTAATTGTTAGTGCATGGAATCCTGCTGATTTGCCCGATGAAACTCTGAGCCCGCAAGACAATGTTCGTCAAGGGAGAATGGCCTTAGCTGCTTGTCACACACTGTTTCAGTTTTATGTTGCAGATGGAAAGTTATCCTGCCAGTTGTATCAGCGCAGTGCGGATTTGTTTTTGGGTGTGCCGTTTAATATTGCCAGCTATGCATTATTGACCCACATGATTGCGCAACAATGTGATTTGGATGTTGGTGATTTTGTACATACCTTTGGTGATTGTCATTTATACAATAACCACATCACGCCAGAAATTGTTTACGAACAATTAACACGCGAACCGAGAAAACTCCCTAGACTGCGAATCCGCCGTCGGCCAGACAATATTTTTAATTATGAGTTGGCTGATTTTGAGTTCGAAGGATATGAGCCTCATCCACGAATAGTGGCGCCGATTGCGGTATAAAAAAGATGAGATTGTCGATCATAGTAGCGACTGCCCGAAATGGTGTTATTGGTAAAGACAACCAGCTTCCTTGGCACTTACCACAAGACCTCAAATATTTTCGTGCAATGACGACGGGGAAACCGGTCATCATGGGTAGAAAAACATTTGAGTCCATTGGTAAACCTTTACCTAATCGAACGAATATCGTCATCACGCGCAATGCTAATTGGCAGCATGATGGCGTCTTGGTTGCCAATGATTTGGGTCAGGCGATAGAAAAAGCAAAAAAAAGCGGAATGCAGCAGGACAATTCTGAATTGGAAGCTATGATTATCGGCGGGGCAGAGATTTATAAGGCGGCTCTGGCAATTGCGGATCGGATTTATCTAACCTATATCGACCGCGAAATAGAAGGAGATGCGTGGTTTCCTGCTTTGTCTGATACCGAATGGTATTTAGATAAGGTCTTGGCAGGTGACGACACGGCGGCAGAGCCGCATGAGTTTCGTCTATATGATCGGCGAAATTCGTCGGTTAAAAAATAATCGCTAATAGCGAAAAGTTCTTTAGGTTGTGCAAATTTCTGAGCGTTATGGGGTTTTGTGCGACCAAAGTGTTACCGGGGTCTCATCATAACTGTGATGTTGTTACCTTGGTGATACTAAAGTACACACGTAACAAAGCTTTTGGACAAAAGATTGGATGCGGCGAATTTCGCTTATTACAATGCGGCGGTTCTTAGGCTGCTCAGTATAAGTTTTTATGCTGAGCTACGTGGAAAAGCGTGAGTGGCAGCTTACCTGCCACATACTCAATTGATTGAACGCCCGAGTTGGGGGGATTATGAAAAAGCAGCGATTCAACGCCGTGGTGATGACCACTGCGCTATCTGTCAGCGCGCTCTTCGGTAGCGTTGCTATGGCAGACCAAAATCTGGATACAGTGCTCCAAGTAGGTCAAGCTAAAGTCACTTTGGCCGCCGACTCACAAAAGCGCATCGACAGGATTGCCCAGGAAACTGATGACCTGACCAGAGAGTTCAGAGCGCAGAATAAACTGATTGATGATTTGCGCGTGTACAACGCTCAGATGCAAAAGCAAGTAGATGCCCAGATGGGTGTTGTTGCTGAGCTGGACAAATCCATCGAAAAAGTAACGGTGATTGAGCGTCAAATTCAGCCGTTGATCTTCAAAATGTTGGATGCGTTGGATCAGTTTGTTGGATTCGATAAGCCCTTCAAATTAGATGATCGCAAGAAAAATATTGATTTCGTTAGAGCCAACCAAGAGCGTGCGGATATTTCTGTGTCCGAGAAGTTCCGTCAGGTTCTCGAAGCCTACAAAATTGAATCTTCCTACTCAGGCACTATCGACTCTTACGACTCAAGCGAAGATGTTGATAATAATGGCCAAAAGCGCGACGTGAAAATTCTGCGCGTGGGTCGTGTTTCGTTGATGTACCAAACAACCGATGGTCAGCAAAGTGGTTATTGGGATGTTGCATCCAAAAGCTGGGCAACATTAGATAGCTCCTACAATGCGGGTGTGTTAAAGGGCTTGCGAATTGCGCGCGATCAGGCTTCTAAAGACATTATGCTGGTTAAAGTTCAAGCTCCGGAGGCCGCACAATGAAAATGAATTTTGTTAAGGGCTGTGTATTGTTAGCAGCCGCAGGCTTGGTGTCTGGTTTTGCGACTGCACAGCAAGCAAGTACTGTTGATGAATTGGTGCAGATGGTAAAAAAATCTCAAATCAACGAATCGGCTGAACTCAAACAACGTGAAGCTGAGTTTGCGCGAGATAAGGCAAACCAAGCCAATCTCTTGGCTCAAGCAAAAGCCGAGCGTGCGGCAGAAGAAGCACGTTCTTCTGTGTTGGATAAAAAATACGCTGAGCAACAGTTGTTTGTTACCCAAAAGAAGCAACAGCTTCAAGATCGTTTGGGTTCCATGCGTGAATTGTTCGGTCATCTGACCTCCACTGCTGGCGACCTTCGCGCCACCTTGGAAAACTCAATCGTGAGTGCCCAATATCCCAATCGTGGTGACTTCTTGGAAACCTTGATTGAAAAGATGAACAGCGGCACTACCCTTCCTGATATGGAAGAAATCGAGCGTCTCTGGGCTGAAATACTGAATGAATTGGTTGAAAGCGGAAAAGTGGTTTCGTTCAACGCAGACGTTGTCAAACCTAATGGTGAAACTGTCAACCAATCTATCGTTCGTGTTGGTGCCTACAACATAGTGTCTCAGGGCAAGTACCTCTCATACAGCGTCCAGACTGGCAAAATCAGCGAGTTGCTTCGTCAACCTGACTCAGAGTTTACTCAGTCCGCTGCAGCTTTAGAGTCCGCGACAGCTGCTGTTGATTTTGGTATTGATCCTACTGGCCCTGCTGGTGGTCAGTTGTTGACTGCATTGATCGAAAAACCTGATTTCTGGGAACGATTGGATCAAGGTGGTCAAGTGGGTTGGGTTATTGTTGGCGTTGGTATATTCGGTGTTTTGTTAGGCCTTTTCCGCATGTTGGTTCTGTTCACGGTCAGTGCAAAAGTTAAAGCACAACTCAAGTCGCCGACAACACCTAGTGCAAGCAATCCACTTGGTCGCGTACTGAAAGTTGCTGCTGAAAACAAAAATGTAGACACCGAAACCCTCGAACTCAAAATGGAAGAAGCAATTCTCAAAGAGCGCCCATCCATCGAGAGCGGTTTGGCTATTCTGAAAATCGTTGCTGCGGTTGCCCCTTTACTTGGGTTGCTGGGTACTGTGACCGGTATGATCGAAACTTTCCAAGCGATCACAATCTTCGGTGCGGGCGATCCCAAAAACATGGCCGGTGGTATTTCTGCAGCCTTGGTGACTACGGTTCAAGGTCTTGTTGTTGCGATTCCAGTAGTGCTGATGCATACATTGGTCAATGGTCGCGCTAAGGCGGTGACTCATATATTGGAAGAGCAAGCCACGGGCATTGTAGCGGAAAACGCTGAACGCACATCTCGTAAGTAAGGGGTAGATTATGTCGAATATACTCGACTCCCTGAGTGCCTTCATGGCACAGGGTGGATGGCTAATGTATGCAATCGCTGCCCTAACGCTTTGGATGTGGATTTTGGTATTCGAGAGAGTTTTCTTTTTCAAGGGAACTCTCAAGGCTGATGTTCAGCAGTCTCTGTCCCTTTGGGAAGCGAGAACTGAACGTAAATCCTGGAATGCTCACCAAATTCGTAATGCGATGATCTCGCGTATGAATGAAAAAATTGATCTCAACATGGATATGATTACTGCCTTGGTTGCGCTATGCCCTTTGATGGGGCTTCTCGGAACGGTAACAGGCATGATTGAAGTGTTTAGTGTGCTGTCCTTAACCGGTGGTGGTGACGCTAAATCAATGGCAGGTGGTGTTTCTAAAGCCACTATCCCGACAATGTCGGGAATGGTGGCAGCGATTTCGGGCGTTTTTGCGAATACCTATCTTCAGCGAGTGGCGGGTGATGAAAAATCACTGTTTGCCGATCATCTAACTATGGATCATTGATCCATAGTTAGTCTAAAGATTAACCTGTACGAAAGAGATGTCTCATGAGCAGGAAAAGTGTCAAACCTCAAGAAGAAGCTCAAGCAATTGACCTCACGCCAATGTTGGACGTGGTGTTCATTATGCTTATCTTCTTTATTGTGACGGCTACCTTTATAAAAGAAACGGGTAAAGAAGTTGATCGCCCGGACGCCGTTACTTCAAATCCAAAACCCGGTGCCAGCATTTTGATCGCGGTCGGTAGTGATAATGAAATCTGGATTGATAAAAAGAGAGTCGATCCGAGTGGAGTCAGGTTGGTTATTGAGCGTATGCGTGCGGATAACCCCAAGGGTACTGTTTCTATACAGGCGGATAAGCAAGCTGATATCAAATTTGTGGTAGAAGTTGCTAAGGCTGCACAAGAAGCAGGTGTTGCAGAAGTCTCTGTATCGACAAACAAGAAATAGATCGTATGAATCCTGCAAAATTATTGATAGCTATTGTTTTCGGTGTGTTAACAACCTTTGGCCTGTTCCTTTTAATGAGCGAACTTGTTAACAATCAATTGGAAGAACCCGAAGAGTCGAAATCGGTGAAGATTCCCGACATGCGTATGCCGAATACGAAGATTGAAAACCGTTTCGAAGAGGCTAAACCGGAAAAACCAAAAGAACCCGATGTACAGCCAGCGGAATTGCCAGAGCCTGACTTTGCTGCCCCCAGCGTCAATACGGGTGGCCTTAATCTGGAAGTTCCTGTGGCAAAAGCTGAAGTTGCAATTGGTGGTATGGGTGGCTTGAACCTTGGTGAAGGCGAGATGATCCCGATTGTGAAAGCGGCTTATGATTATCCACAGGCTGCGGCATCACGCGGAGTAGAAGGTACATGTGAGGTAGTCTTTACTGTAACCGAAACTGGTTCAGTCATAGATGCTGTTGCTGATGAAGCCAAATGTATGACTTCTGAAGGCAAGCCTACATCTTTGTTTAACCGCTCTTCTGTCAAGGCTGCATTGAAATTCAAATATAAGCCCAGAGTTGTTGATGGAAAACCTGTCGCCGTACCGGGCGTTAGAAATAGATTTGTTTATCAGTTGGCTAAATAAGGAGTCTTAAGTGAAACGCGTATTACCTTATGTTTCCGTTGCGTTTAATAACACTCTGTTGGCCGCAATTTTGATGGTTAGTCCAGTGCTTACTGGTACTGTATTTAAAGCAGTCGGTATAGAAGTGGGTGGCATCGGAATCGCTGAAGCCCAAGTAACGGCGAAGAACAAGCAATTTGAGAAAAGAAAATTAGCCAGTTTTGGTGAGGCAACGGGTAAAAAAGTCACTGAAGCTTATGGGCTTTTACAACCTGAAAAAGGTAATCCAAATCCTACTAAAGCCTTGCAAATACTTTCGGCTATACCGAAGGATAAGTTAAACCCTTATGAGTTATCCAATGTTTATCAAATGATGGCCTATGGATATGCGCAACAGGAAAAATATCCTCAAGCGATAGAGCACTTCAACAAAGTGTTGGCTCAAAGCCCCAATATAGCGGTCGCTGTTGAGCAAACTACCTATCTGACCTTGGGTCAGTTGTATCAAGCAACTGAAAACCCCAAGAAAGCCTTGGAGGTTATGCTCAAGTGGACGGATTATGTTGCCGAGATTAAACCCGAGCAATACCATCTTTTTGCAAGCCTCTATTATCAACTTGATGACAAGAAAAATGCCTTATTGAATATCAATGAGGCCGTCAAAATGGTTGAGGCATCAGGCAAGGT
>JACCEA011060622.1_pt1 | contig 10140 bp, 8 predicted proteins | sample 7449851 | NCBI WGS metagenome assembly JACCEA01 (sample SAMN15323453, study PRJNA562643) | freshwater metagenome | isolation source: river surface water | place: USA:Blue River Watershed | collected 2017-08-18 | reverse complement strand
GCCTTCACCCGATGGGAGGCCAAGCTGGTTCATTGGGGCCACCTTTGAGCGCCATTGCGAGCAGGCCCCGGTGCGAGAAGAAGACCATGCGGCCAACCAAGTGCGGCTGGCCACGCTGCTGCCCGCTTTGGGCGAGGCCATGGCCGGGCAATTCGGGCCGGATCGGGTGCAGGGCTGGGCCGGTTTGCGCTGCACCTTGCCCAACCGCCTGCCTGCGGTCGGCCCCATTGACCGCCAGAGGCTGCCAGGCTTGTGGCTGAGCGCGGGCATGGGCGCTCGCGGCATCAGTTTGGCCGTGTTGTGTGGCGAACTGCTGGCGGCCTGGCTGCACAAAGAGACCTTGCCCTTGCCTGATGCCTTGGCCAAGCACCTGGCGGCCACGCGCTTCGCAGTCCTGTAAATTTACAAAAATCATCCAAATCAACTAGCATGGGATTTATTGCTGCGCGTGTCGGCATGAATCGCCGTTTCTTTTGGAGAGCAGCCCATGGCCCGTCAATCCTTCTCGCGTTACTTGCCTTGGTTGGTGACCGCTCCGGCCGCCCTCCTCATCTGGCCTATGTCAGCTTGGGCCAGTGCGGGCTTTGCAGCCATGTTCGTCCTGGGTTGGGTGGACTTCAAGCAAACCAAACAAGCGGTGCGACGCAATTACCCGCTGACAGGACGCTTGCGCTACGGGCTGGAATACATCCGACCTGAATTGCGGCAGTATTTTCTGGAGGACGACGAGGAAAAGCTGCCCTTTTCGCGCAACCAGCGTGCCATGGTCTACGCACGCTCCAAAGTGCAAAACGACAAGCGCGGCTTTGGCAGCATCAAGGACATGTACCACGCGCAATCTGAGTGGATGACGCATTCTCTGCAACCCACCGAGTTGGACCCTGCAGATTTCAGGATCACGGTGGGCGCACACCAATGCCAGCAGCCCTATGCCTTGTCACTGCTCAACATTTCTGGCATGAGCTTCGGGGCTTTGTCGCCCAATGCGATCAAGGCCCTGAACAAGGGTGCAGCCCTGGGGCAATTTGCGCACGACACAGGAGAGGGCAGCATCTCGAGGCACCACAGGGAGCCAGGGGGCGATCTGATCTGGCAAATTGCATCGGGCTACTTTGGTTGCCGCACGCCAGAAGGCCGTTTTGACCCGGTGCGTTTTGCCGAGCAGGCCCGCTCACCGCAGGTCAAGATGATCGAGGTGAAGCTGTCACAAGGGGCCAAACCCGGCCACGGCGGCGTGTTGCCTAAAGCCAAAGTGAGCCCCGAAATTGCCGAAGCACGGGGCGTGCCCATGGGCCAGGACTGTGTGTCCCCGGCCCGGCATTCGGCGTTCAGCACCCCGCTGGAGTTGCTGGGTTTTGTGGGGCATTTGCGTGAGCTGTCGGGCGGCAAGCCCGTGGGCATCAAGCTGTGTGTGGGGCATCCGGCCGAATGGTTCTCACTGGTCAAGGCCATGTTGGCGTCCGGCCAAACGCCCGACTTCATCGTGGTGGACGGCGCCGAAGGTGGCACGGGCGCCGCGCCCATCGAGTTTGCCGACCACGTGGGCATGCCCTTGCGTGACGGCCTGAGGCTGGTTCACAACAGCCTGGTGGGTGCAGGCCTGCGTGACCGCATCAAGATCGGGGCTTCGGGCAAGGTGATATCGGCCTTCGACATGGCACGCTGCCTGGCCCTGGGTGCCGACTGGTGCAATGCGGCGAGGGGTTTCATGTTTGCACTGGGTTGCATTCAGTCGCGCAGCTGCCACACCGATCACTGCCCCACGGGCGTGGCCACACAAGACCCGGTGCGCCAACGGGCTATCGTCGTGACCGACAAGGCGGAGCGGGTGTATTACTTTCATACCAACACCTTGCATGCCTTGGCCGACTTGGTGGGCGCAGCAGGTCTGCAAAAACCCGGCGACATCACGCCGCAGCACCTCATGGTGCGCAATGCCGCAGGACAGGCCTGCAGCTTGGCTTCGAGCATCGACACGCTGATGCCCAATGAGCTCTTGCGCGAGGAGTCGAGGCCACACACGCTGCCCAGCCCCTTTGCAGAGTTATGGCAAGCCAGCCAAGCAGGTCATTGGGGCGTTCCGGCAGACACCACCGCCCTCCCCGCCTGAGCCGCTGCCCGGAAGCAGCGTCTGCGAAGATTGGAACCACCCTTTCGAAGGTGGAGGGAACAAGGGGTTCGGTTGCTTGGTGTTTAATCGGGTCTCCGTTAAGCAACATTCAGTGTTCAATGCACCCTGATTCGACTCTCCTCAACCCGTCTGCCCCTTCCCTGCTGCAAGAGCCTGCGGCTGTGCTGGAGAATCTGGGCGAGGTCGTTTTGAACGATGATCAAAATCTGATCATTTCGAGTCAGGACAAAGAGGCCATGTTGCATGCAGCCCAGTCCTTGCAAGCCTTTTGGCGAACCAGGGCTGCGTCTGTGGCGGTCGAACACTTCTCCGGTGATCAGCGCTTGGCTTTGCTCAGACACATCAACCAAGGGATTGCACAGCTGGGGCTGGAACAGGCGATGCAAAAGCCTTTGCCCCCTTTCTGGCCCAAGCAAATTGCCATCATCACCCACGCCGAGGAGTTGCCCGCGTCCGATGCGCAGATGTTGCAAGACCTCACACGCCACCTGCCCGGCCTGTGTTGGCGCTGGATTTTTCTGCGCATGGAGACAGACGGTCACGGCCGTGCTGTCGTCCCCAGCGAGAATGGCTCAGCGCCGATCTCAGGGTGGATGGCAGAGCCCGCGCCTTCAGCACCTGCCGCAGCTTTAGAGCCTTTAGCGCTTGGGGAAAAAGTCGAGCCCTTTTTGGATCCCGGTGAACCCCTGGTGCCGGTCAAACCCCTGGCCCCAGCAGTAGCTGTGGTGCCTGCAGAGACTGCAGCACTTGCACAGTCACCCATCGTGTCGGCACCCCATCTGCCCCCCCCAGTGACCCCCCCAGATGAGACACCTCCTGCGTCGAGCAGGCCCACGCATCGCTGGGCCTGGCTGGGTCTGGCAGCGCTGGTGGGCTTGGGCGCGTGGGGCGCTTGGCTGCGTTTTGGGGCACCCCAGCCAGCGCCCTCCGGGGCGGCTGAGCGGCCTGCAACTTCTGCAGCATCTCCGCGCACTTTGGCGATGGCGCCAGCTTCGGCGCCAGAGGCTGTTGCGGCATCTTCACCTGAAACACCCCTGCCATCGGCATCCGCCTCGCAGCCAATCGATACAGCAGCCGCCAACACACCACCGAGTCAGGCCACAGCCGCTGTGCCGGCGGCCGCTTCGGCAGAACCTGCGGCTCAGACGCCAGCCTCAGCGCCGGCGGACCCGAGCGCTGCGGTGCCGGAGGCGGCCCTGCGGGGCGTGCGCTGGCTGGCGCAGCAATCGCCCGAGTTCTATGTTCTGGAGCATGGTGCGTTCAAAACCGCTGCCCAAGCCCAAAGCCTGATCAAGACCCGGACCGAACTGGCCAATGCACGCGTGCTCATGCGCAAGACCCCTGATGCAGGGGGCCGGTTTTTGGTGATCACAGGCCCCTTCCGGTCGCAGGAGCGGGCCCAAAACTACAAGGTTCGGGAAAACCTGCCACCCCAGATCCCGGTGCGCAGGGTCTCCGATGTGCTGCAGGAAAGCGTGAGGGCTGCACCCTCGCGCCCCTGAGGCCTCACTTCATGGCGTCTGCCGGACGCCGCGCTTTGACATAGGCTTCGGTGGGCAAATAATTTTTGCCATCGGCATAACGCCACTGAACCATGGTGCCCTTACCGCCACGCTGATCGAGCTTGCCCACATAGGCCCCCATGGTGGACTGCTGGTCAATGGCGCGGTACTCGGCAGGGCCAAAGGGCGTGCTGAACTTGAGGCCGCGCATGGCGACCACCAGCTTCTCGTTGTCCACACTGCCGGCCTTTTTGATGCCCGCAAAAATCGACTGCATGGTGGCGTAGCCCACCACCGAGCCGAGCTTGGGGTTTTCGTTGAACTTCTTGTAGTAGTTGGCGGCAAAGCTGGCGTGCTCGGGCGTGTCGATCTGATCCCAGGGGTAGCCGGTCACGATCCAACCCTTGGGCGTTTCGTCTTTCAGGACCTCCAGATACTCGGGCTCGCCCGACAGCATGGACACCACCGGCGTTTTGGGGAACACATTCCGCTGGTTGCCCTCGCGCACCAGGCGGGCCAGGTCGGCCCCAAAGGTCACGTTGAAAATCGCATCGGGCTTGGCCGCCATGGTGGCAGTCAGCGTGCTGCCCGCATCGATCTTGCCTTGGGCGGGCCACTGCTCACTCACAAACTCCACATCCGGGCGCTTGGCCAGCAACAAGGCCTTGAAGTTGGCCACTGCGCTTTGACCGTATTCGTAGTTGGGCGCGATCGTGGCCCAGCGCTTGGCGGGCATCTTGGCCGCTTCTTCCACCAACATGGCCGCTTGCATGTAGGTGCTGGCACGCAGGCGGAAGGTGTAGCGGTTGCCTTTTTCCCAGACGATGGCATCGGTCAAGGGTTCGCTGGCGATGAACAAGCGCTTGTTTTTGGCGGCATGGTCGGCCAGCGCCAGGCCCACATTGGACAAAAAGCCCCCAGCCAAGATGTCCACTTTTTCTTTGGAACTGAGCTCGATCGCATGGCGCAAAGCCTCGTCGGGCTTGCCGGCATCGTCACGCGCAATGACCTCGACCTTGCGGCCCAGCAAGCCGCCTTTGGCGTTGATCTCTTCCACAGCCAGCTGCCAGCCTTGTTTGTAAGGCTGGGTGAACTGCGGGATGGCCGAATAGCTGTTGATCTCCCCGATCTTGATCGGGGTCTGGGCCAAAACAGTGGTGGCGGCTGCGCTCAGCAAACCAGTGGCAATCAGGCGTTTCATCGTCGGTCCTAGGGTCAAGGGAGCAAAAAAGAGACTGTACCAGCGACACACAAACCTGTCGCTTTCGGGACAATTAACCCGCTTGGACCGCGCGCCCCAAAGCACCCCACCAGCCCTGAGCGGCATCCACCGATAATGGCTTGGCCATGAACGGACGCCAATTCACCCAACTTGTCCTGTTGTCAGCCGTTTGGGGTGGCTCGTTTCCGCTCATCCGTCTGGCCGCCCCGGCCTTTGGCCCCGTGGCCATGGCTTGTCTGCGGTGCGCTTTGGCCGCCTTGGTGCTCAGCGCCATCATGCGCTGGACGCGCCAAGCCTGGCCCGCCCGCCAACACTGGCGCTCGCTCACCGGGCTGGGCATTTTGACGCTGGTGGTGCCCTTTGTTTTGTACAACTCGGCTGGGCTGGTGTTGCCCGCGGGGTATTCGGCTGTGCTCAACGCCACCTCGCCCATGTTCGGGGTGTTGGCCGGCGTCATGCTGGCCCAGGAACGCTTCACGCTCAGCAAAGGGGTCGGTTGTGTGGCCGGCTTGCTGGGTGTGACGCTGCTGCTGGGTTTGGGCCCGGTGAACCCGGATTGGGATGTGGTGCTGGCCGCCCTGGCCTGTGTGGTGGCAGCGGCCTGTTATGGCTTTGGAGCCATTTTCATGAAACGCGCCACCTTGGCCCACCACGCGCTGCCCGCTTCTGCGGTGGTCCATCTGACGAGCGCTGTGGTGCTGGCTCCCGCAGCCGTGGCCACCGCCCCCACCCATGCGGTGGGCCTGCCCGCGGTGCTGGCCCTGCTGGTCCTGGGCGCCGTCACCTCCGGCTTCACCTACTGGATCAGCATGCGCCTGATGCGCGACATCCCAGCCAGTGCCGCCACCTCTTCGGCTTTTTTGATTCCCCTGTTCGGCATGACCTGGGGCGCACTGTTTTTGGGTGAACCGCTGACCGTGGGCCTTCTGCCGGGGGTTTTGCTGATTTTTTTCGCCTCCGCCTTGTTGACGGGCTTCAATCCATTTCGGGCCTTCTTGCGCGGCGGTCGCTGAGGTCGGAACGAAGCCGGTTTGCGAATGGGTGATAGGGGCCACACCCCGTGGTCCTCGTCCGCCTCTTATAAGCCTGAAGCATATATAACCAACTTAAAAATCGTTTGTTTTGGCATAAAGCCCCATTACAGTCGCCGCCATGGTGGATTTGGCTTATGTCTTTGCAGGTTTTTTCGTCGGCGTCGTTGTGGGCTTGACGGGGGTGGGCGGCGGCTCCTTGATGACGCCAATCCTGATCTTTTTCTTTGGCGTCAAACCCTACATGGCTGTTGGCACCGACTTGCTGTTTGCAGCTGTGACCAAAATGGGCGGTACCTTCAGCTTTGCCCGCCAGCGCATCGTGCCTTGGCGCGTGGTGGGCTGGCTCAGTGTGGGCAGCATCCCGGCCGCACTGCTGACTTTGGCCGCTTTGCACGGAATCGGCCCCGCCAACCCGCAGGTCCAGGCCGTCATGACCCACAGCCTGGGAGTGGCGCTGCTTTTAACGGCAGCGGCCATGTTCTACAAATCACTGCGCGGCAAGCAACTGCCCGCCGCCCACCCTGCGGCCGACCCTGGCCACGCAACCCAAGCCCGCCACTGGAGCTTGCCCGTGCTTTTTGGGGCGCTGATCGGCGTCTTTGTCACCCTCACCTCGGTAGGTGCAGGGGCCATCGGTGTGAGTGTCCTGCTGTTGCTCTACCCCCTGTTGCCGCTGCGACGCATCGTCGCCGCTGACATCGCTTATGCCGTGCCACTCACGCTGGTGGCAGGTCTGGGTCATGCGTCTTTGGGCTCGGTGGACTGGGTTTTGCTGGCCAAACTGCTGGCGGGCTCTCTCCCCGGCATCTGGCTGGGGGCACGCCTGATGCACCGCACTCCAGAGCGCCTGGTGCGCGCCATCCTGTCCCTCTTGCTGGCCTGGGCCGGCACCAAACTGGTTTTGATCTGAAGAAGAGCCCTCATGTACCAATACACGGAATTTGACAAACAATTTGTGCGTGCCCGCGCAGCACAACACCGCGACCAGCTGGAGCGCTTTGAAGCCGGTCAATTGAGTGCCGACGAGTTCAAACCCCTGCGCCTGCAAAACGGATGGTATGTGCAGCGCTACGCCCCCATGCTGCGCGTGGCCGTGCCCTACGGCGAAATCTCGGCGCCCCAGCTCCAAGTGCTGGCCCAAATTGCCCGCGACTTCGACACACCCGACCCCGCCCTGTTGGCCCATGCCCAGGCCACACAGGACAAGATTGCCGGCCCAGCGCCGAAGCTGACCACCAACTATGGCCACTTCACCACCCGCCAAAACGTGCAGTTCAACTGGATTCCACTGTCCCAGTCGGCCGACGTGATGGACCTGTTGGCCAGCGTGAACCTGCACGGCATTCAGACCAGCGGCAACTGCATCCGCAACACCACCACCGACGAGTTGGCCGGTGTGGCGGTGGACGAAGTGGTCGATCCCCGGCCGTATGCCGAGCTGATCCGCCAGTGGAGCACGCTGCACCCCGAGTTCGCGTTTTTGCCGCGCAAGTTCAAGATCGCCATCACGGGCGCGGCAGAAGACCGCGCTGCGATTGGCTGGCACGACGTGGGCTTGCAGTTGGTCAAAAACGCCGCAGGCGAGATTGGCTTCAAGGTGCAGGTGGGCGGTGGGATGGGCCGCACCCCCATGGTGGGCTCGGTCATCCGCGCGTTCCTGCCCTGGCACCAGATCATGAATTACCTCGAAGCCGTGGTCCGCGTGTACAACCGCTGGGGTCGCCGCGACAACCTGTACAAAGCCCGCATCAAGATTTTGGTGAAGGCCGAAGGCCAGCGCTACTTTGACGAAGTCGAGGCCGAGTACCAGGACATTCTGGTCAAGGACGGCGGTCTGCACACCATCCCGCAAGCCGAGTTCGACCGCGTGGCCGCCTGCTTTGTGGCCCCGCCTCTGAACCTGCCAGCCAACACCGCCGAATGGGTAGGCCAGGCCGAAGCCGATGTCGCCATCGAAGCGGCCAAAACACCCGCCTTTGGCCGCTGGTTGGCGCAAAACGTGAAGCCTCACCAAAACCCTGCTTTGCGTGCCGTGACGCTGTCTTTCAAGCGCCCGGGCCAAGCACCCGGCGACGCCACCGCCGATCAGCTGGACGCTGCTGCCGCACTGGTGGCCAAGTTCTCAGTAGGCGAAGCCCGCGTGACCCACAGCCAAAACCTGGTGCTGCCTTGGGTGCGCCTGGACCAGCTGCATGCGGTGTGGGTCGAAGCCAAAGCGTTGGGCCTGGCCCAGCCCAACATCGGTTTGCTCACCGACATGATCGCCTGCCCCGGTGGCGACTACTGCGCCCTGGCCAATGCACGCTCGCTGCCTTTGGCGGCCGCCATCACCGAGCGTTACCAAGACCTGGACGAGCTCAATGACCTCGGTCACATCGACTTTCACATCAGCGGCTGCATCAACTCCTGCGGCCACCACCACTCGGGCCACATCGGCATTTTGGGCGTGGACAAAGACGGCAAGGAGTGGTACCAAGTGACGCTGGGGGGCTCAGACGGCAAAGCCTTGTCGGGCCCCACAGGCCCCGGCAAAGTGGTGGGCCCTTCGTTCTCGTCGGTGGAAGTGCCTGATGTGATTGAAGCGGTTTTGGACACCTACAAAGCCCTGCGTCAGCCCGTGCAAGACCGCGACGAACACTTCATCGAGACCCTGCGCCGTGTGGGTCACGACCCGTTCAAAGCGGCGGCCAACGCCGCTCGCCATCCCGTCGAGGAAAGCACCATCTGACCCGCCTGTAGGAGCCCAGCCTGTGAGCGATGGCCTGCAAAACACCACAAAAAATCGCCCACAGGCTGGGCTCCTACAAAAGAAAACGACCATGAAAATCATTTCTGCCCAAGAACACCAGACCGTTGAATCGCCAACGCACCTCACACTGGCCAACAACGTTGACCCGCGCACACTTGACCTGATTGGCGTGACCCGCATCGATTTGCAGTTCCCCAAATTCACCGACGGCCGCGCCTACAGCCAAGCCTTTTTGCTGCGCCGCCGCCTGCGCTTTGCGGGCGAGCTGCGCGCCACGGGTGATGTGCTGATCGACCAGCTGGTGCAGATGCAACGCACCGGCTTTGACGTGGCCGTGCTCAAAGCAGGTGTCGACGCCAGCGCTGCCCAGCGCCAGCTGGAACGCTATGCCGGTTTTTACCAAGGCTCGGCGGTGGAGACACAGCCGCACTTTGTCAAGGCCGCGTGATGACTTCGTCTTGGATGCCTTCCCGCAACACCCCGGCAAAAGCCACCGCGCAAAACGCCAAGGCCAGCCCTGACTTTGCCACCAAGCTGGCCGAGACTCGGGCTTTGCTGCAACGTGCGGCGGCCGAGTTCACTCCGGTCACCCAAGCTTCCAGCCTGGGTGCCGAGGACGTGGTGATCACGCACTTGATCAACCGCCTGCAACTCGACATTCCGGTGTTTGTGCTGGAGACCGGGGCACTGCACACCGAAACACTGGCCCTGCTGGAGCGCACGCAGGCCCATTCGCGTGCGGCCATCCATGTGTTTCGCCCCGTGCAGACTTCGGTGATCCAGTTTGTCCGCGACAAAGGGCAGGACGCGATCTACAAAACGATGGCACTGCGCAAAGAATGCTGCGGCATCCGAAAGATGGAGCCGTTGGCCCGCGCTTTGAAAGGCCAACGCGCCTGGATCACGGGTTTGCGCCAAGAGCAATCGACCGCCCGCGCGGAAGTGCCTCTGCTCGACATCAGCGAAGAAGCCACCAAAAACCTGGCCAAGTTCAACCCCTTGTCCCGGTGGACCTGGGGCGACGTGTGGCACTACATCGCCGAGAACCAGGTGGACTACAACCCGCTGCACGACCAGTTTTTCCCGAGTATTGGCTGCGCCCCTTGCACCCGCGCCATCAGCCTGGGCGAGGAGTTCCGCGCCGGGCGCTGGTGGTGGGAAGACGAGGCGGCCAAAGAGTGTGGCTTGCACGTCAAGTCTTGAACCTTGTTGGGATGTGATGAGTGGGGCAAGCCGGGCTCCTCATAAGCCGCTTCGCGTCACAAATCGTCGCCCGCCTTGCCCCACTCATCACGCCAAGCGTGCCAGTACTTGACTTCAGACACCTTGAACGAATTGAGAAACGAGAGAACCAAATGACCGCCATGTCACAAACCGAGCTGCACACCCTGAGCAACAGCCACCTCGATGCGCTGGAAGAAGAAACCATCTTCATCTTGCGCGAAGTGGCGGCTGCTTTTGAGCGCCCCACCCTTTTGTTCTCTGGCGGCAAAGATTCGCTC
>JACCEA010045772.1_pt1 | contig 10146 bp, 9 predicted proteins | sample 7449851 | NCBI WGS metagenome assembly JACCEA01 (sample SAMN15323453, study PRJNA562643) | freshwater metagenome | isolation source: river surface water | place: USA:Blue River Watershed | collected 2017-08-18 | reverse complement strand
AGTTGGCTCTGGCGCAATCCAAAGTGAACGCCGAGTTGTTGCAAGACCAAATTCACGCCGCTGTGGAAGTGAAAGACCCAGCCGCTGCCATCGAGTTGATCAAAGAACAATTGGAAAACTCTGTGAAAAGCTTCGCCGGTTTGGCCGCCACTGCTTTTGAATTGAGCCAAGAATTCCAAGCTGAAACCACTGCTTTTGCCGAAGCACATTTCGACCATGCACACGCTGCTGCCAACAAAGCTTTGAATGACAACCTCAAGAAAGCGCCTGAAGGCTCTGAAGTGGCTGTGGCGGCTGTGAAGTCCGCCATCGATGCTGGCAACAAAGCCATTGCCGAAGCTCGCAAAACAGCCAAGCAATCAGCTGCTTTGGCACAAGAAAGCTTGGCCAAGTTGAAGGCACATGCCCCCAAAGCTGCCGTCAAAGCAGCCGCCAAGAAACCTGCTCGTAAAACAGTTGCACGCCGCAAAGCACGCGCTTAATTAGGTTTTACAAAAGACAAAAGGGTTAGTAGAGAAATCTACTAACCCTTGTCATTTTGGCGTGGCGGGATTCGAACTATGACCTGAAACTTCGAATTTTAGAGAGACTGACTCTTATAAAAACAATTTGTTCCCCCGCCTGTTCCCCCGTTTAAGATCCGCTTTGCGTGATGGAATACCAACACGAGCTAAGTTTCTTACAGTGCGTGCATTCCGCCGGCACCAGGCCTTTATCAATCACTTTGCCAGGTCGCCCCCTTATTCATCCCAACTAGCAAATATAAATTCACCACCATTTAGGAATTCAATGAAGTGAGTGACCAGGCTTCGGTTAATTGATGTCAAACTCATGTCCGACTTTAGATATCGGTCAAGTGCATGTGCAAGGTTGAGTGCATCGAGCGCCGTCACTTTTTTCGAATAGCCCCACTCCCTCGGTTCGTAGTCCGGCGTGAAGAATTTTGAGTAGTCAGCAGGAGTTTGAGGATTGAGAGTATCCGGTTTGGTACCCTCCGGTTTCCAACCGTGGTCCCTAGCTTTAGCCAACCAAAAACGCCACGCATGGATTCCAACACCATACACCTCCTTGCAATCGCCCCATTCACCTCTAGCCATTTCAACGGCAATCATGTCGATCCTTTACATTTCGATTAGCAGGTCGTTACAGTTCAGGATTTATGCGCATTCAATCTTTCATTTGAATCTGAAAGATGAGTCGCGGCGATTAATCTACAGACCCGTGTTTTACTGACAAATTTCCATCCATTTTGTGGCTACCGTTACAGTCACATTAGAGAATCGTTTAGATATCGTTGTCATTTAGCATTTGTCTGCTTGGTCTTTACATTCCGTACACCGAGCCCTTTACCAAACCTCTCATGATTCAACCTGCTATCTCTGTGTCGCTATCGAAAGCGCGTCGGATCACAGGTACTGCATTACTAGCTTCTAAATTCTCTCGAGCCTCTCAACTGTCACGGACTCGAGTCCGTCCTTGTTTGCCATGAGCAGAATCGCGTCGTCCAAAAGCGTCCGTTGCTGTGGCGCTATCGAACTCCGCCTGCAAAAACACCTGTCTCACCCTCGCGCACATAGCACTCATTTTGAGCAGTTGCATATTCATTTTTTAAAGCTTTTAAAGTGATCGATCAGGTTCTAACTCTGTGGCTACCTGTTAACACTAGATTCTCCGCTTGTATTGAAATACAGCATCTCACTGAGGCCACATCATCAAACTCGCGCGCAGTAGTGATCAAATACACGCTCTGACTACAAGACTGACAGAATCGAATCTTCGGATCAGATGTCTCTTGCAAGTTGTTCCAAGTTTTTGGACATAGAAAATCCCAAGTTACACGCTTTAGAAGACTTGCACTTCCTTTGTCATGACAACCAATGATTTCATTTTTTTGCATGATTGACTCACTTCATAATGCCTTAGCTTCATCACCGTTCTATCGGTTTATCGACAATGTGGAGCTTGTCGATCCCAATCAACTTCACAATCAATATTTGAAGCAACATCGTCTGCACAAAAAACGTAGACATCACAACGCGCTCCCAATAAGGCCATAGAAGTTAAAGCCACCCAGACTACTCCAAAGACGCCCAATATTTCTCTGTCTCGGTTTCTCCATGGGATGGCAAATACGAGCAGCAACCGGACCACAACATAAGCCCCTAGAAGGGCAAAGGTGTTGACAATCAAGGTTAAGTACTTTGGCGTCAGTACTACAAACAATTTTTCACTTAAAACGCCAAGTGCTCCATTTGGTGAGCTGAAAAAAGCTAGCACGCACGCGATAAAAGAAATCATGCATATCCAGTATGCAATCTTTGCAAGTGGGTGCCAATCAGAGAATGATTTAAAGATCATTTCTCAAACCTTTGGTGTCTTCCGTATTTTTTAATCAGGTCGCTAGCCTGCTGGTTGCTGATAACACCCTCTGGCCAGAGGTGGCGGGGGATCTCATTGATCAATAGCATCGGACGGATCGCAGGATCTTCCGGCAGGTTCTGCAAGTCCGCTGGCGCGATTGCTGAACTGGATTGATCGTGCGTCGCCCCAGTCGTAACCTTTTGCGAAGTCGTCGAAGACTCGTTGGACTCGGGGCGCGAGAAAATCTCTGGCCCAGTCGAGAACATAGGATCGTCCTGCGGCACCAATCCTTTGTATGTAGCTTTCCCCATTCGAGTTCTCTTTCTAATTGTTGATAGGACCCAAAATCCTTTAACTTTTCCGTAGTAGAGATCACATGTTCATTCAACATTTTTTGAATCAGTAAATCTCGCAACGGTATTTCCTGTTGCTCAGGTTCATGACTTTGGCCAGCCTCACCTTGACCGCCTTTACCATCTGCCGCAGCTACTCCCGCGACTTCAGTCACACCCGCTGCTTGAGAGGCATCCTCAATAGTTCACCCGAAGATGTTGCGACTGGCGGGCATTTCTGTTTTCTCTTGTGACATCCCCCCCACACGCGTTAGTCTTTTGGGCCGTATCTGTAATATTTTATATTAAAAAGATCTAATATGTCTATATATGACATTTTACATCATTCAATCAAAAGTGACTAATCTCAACAATTTGCGTCATGTCAACGACGCACAACATCGATAAAAAATTCCTAGCAAAGCTAGGTCAGGAAATCGCGGCAAACCGCAAATTAAGAGGGCTGACACAGAACGATTTGGCAGAAGCTACAAACGTCGAACCTGAGACCATTTCTAGGTTTGAGCGGGGTATGACTGCCCCATCCCTGCAAAGACTCATTGAGATTGCAAACGTTCTCGGTGTGGGACTACATAACCTACTAACGTCTGCCAGTCCGCTAAAGCAAGATGGCCTGATTGCACTAGAAACTCAGATGAGCAAACTCTCAACCCGTGACCAAGCGTTTGTGATTGAAACAGCAACCCGCCTGACCGAGCACTTAAAGCCAAGCAAGTAATTAGCAATCAGCGATGATCAGCTGCGTTCCACCAGGATCGCGAATGGGTCCTAACCAAAGATCCCGCCGCGGCAGGGTTCTCGAAACCAGCAGCCTACCGGTCATTGCGCAGTCCAGCCGGCGACTGAATCGAAGAACTACTCCAAAAGGTGATACGAGCATTGCTCGTGCTTACAACCCCATAGTGTGACGAGGTATAGCATCTCGCAGTTGAGAGAAAATTCACACAAAACTCCGCCGCCATCAAGGTGGAGCGTGTACAGATTTCAGGGCGCAAGTCGCTAAGGTCTTGCAGCACGCAACAAAATATAGGGAGACCCGCTTTGCTACCCAAGCTTGAATTCCGCGTTAAGGGCCGTCGTGACCTCCCGCCTCGTACGCCACGCCCCTTGTTTTTGCTGACGATAGACAACTGGGATGATTTCGGCCACCAGATCCAATTCCACCTGAGCCACCTAGCGGTCGGGGACTTTGAGACGGAGATCGGGACACTTAAGGTGCTACAGCGCACCAGCGCCCAGAATAGACCCATAACAGTCGTTACCACTACCAAATTGCCCGCCTCATCCCATGAACTTGATGACAGTTTCGTGTCACTGGGTCAGAGTGACGATTTCTACAAAAATCTGCATAAGTTGATGGGTGATCGTGCCTCAAAGGTGCTAAATGCTATGCGTGACATCGCCTGGCACCCAGCCTTTGCCTTCGACTTTGAGCCTACCGCTGCCTTTCGCAACGCCATGATGCGGGAGAACGGTGCACATCGCGCCCGTCGCTTCGGTCGCGCTTGGGCAACCGGCCAGAAGGTCACAGAGAAGCCTTCCTTCACTTATGTCGGTGCAATCGAGGGGGCGGACACCGACATCGATTGCTATTTTGATTTCAGTGCATCCGATCTTGTACCAGGACGTATCGTGGGCATCATCGGACGCAACGCTGTTGGTAAGACGCGTTACCTAGCAAGTCTGGGGTCGGACCTGGCTCAGATTGCTCGCAGCTCGGCGCAAACACTCCAGGTGCGAGAGAAGCGGTTTCCTGGCGGACGTCCATTGTTCACCCGCATAATTGCAATCTCGTACTCAGCTTTTGACCGGTTCAAACGTCCTCCTAGGGACAGTTCGAGCAGTTACGTTTATTTCGGCATCCGAAACGACAAGGGCAGCCTGTCTCGAAGCGCTTTGATCGAAAATTATCGGATTAATCTAGAGCGTATTCGCAGCCGCGGCGAGCAATCAGCGTGGACACGACACATGGGGACCATTCTGGGTGACCTCAGTGAGCAACTGACAAAGAGTCTGGCAGACGAAATCAGCAGCGACACAACCAGCGACAAAGCACTCACACTTTTGAGCTCCGGCCAGTCAATCCTCGCCCATTTCGTCACGGCGTTGATGGCATGGATTCAGCCCAACTCTCTAGTGCTGTTCGATGAACCTGAGACCCATTTGCATCCCAATGCAGTAGCAAGCCTCTTTCTTGTGTTGTCTCAGGTACTGGAAGAGTTCGACTCCTACGCAGTGGTTGCCACGCATTCGCCTGTAGTGATCCAAGAGATACCCGCGAAGCGTGTGCTCGTATTTCAGAGAGAAGGGAATGTGACGACAGCCGAGCCGCTCCAAGTGGAAAGTTTCGGAGAAAGTGTGACCGAGCTAACGCGACACGTATTCGAGACAAGCGAAGTGGAAAGCCTGTACCGACGCACCTTGCGCAACCTGGCCAAGGACGAGACTGCAGAAAAGGTAATGACACGCTTCAATCTGGGTCTCAGTCTGTCGGCCGAGGCTTACCTGCTGGCACAGTATGCCAAGAAGGCGCAATCCCGCCGATGAAAGCCCTAATCCCCCTCCCCCCCCTGCCAAGCTATCTCGATCGCTATGTGGCTATCCGTGACAAGAAGCACAACCCAATCCGTTTACAACTTGTCGCCGCGCACGCATTGCTCACCCAGCGGTACCAAGACCACGCACAGGCCCTTGCCCTGAACGCCCTATCCAAGCTGATCCCAAGACCTTCGGCTGCAAAGCTGAGTACACCTTTGCGAGCCTGCTACGGTGGTACCACTCAACCACTAAAAGACCTCAAAAAGGACATCGTTAAAACTCAGCTCAAGCGTCAGTTGAAGTATTGCCCCATGTGTGGCACAACACTGCCCAAGACCTACGATCACTACCTACCCGCGGTGATCTTCCCAGAATATGCCGTGCATCCGCTGAACTTGGTGCCGTGCTGCAGCTTGTGTAACTCAATTAAGGACGATGACTGGCTCTGCGGGGCGGGTGAACGTCAGTACCTGCATGCTTATTCTGATGCACTACCTGATGAACAGTTCGTTCATGTGACTTTGCACCAACATGCGGCACTGAAGGGTGTCGGCGCAACTTTCTCCCTGCAGCAGCCGACCGGCGTTACCGAAGTGCAGTGGCGACTTATCGACTCGCATTTCAGACGCCTGCGCTTGATTGACCGATACGATGAACTTGGCAATGACGAAATTGCCGAGATGCTTTCGGATAGCAAGGCATATCAAGATGCAGGCGGTCAGGATGTTAGAGCCTTTCTTAGCAATCGCGCAGCGGACCGCCAAGCCATTTATGGCCGAAACCATTGGGTGGTAGTGCTCATGAGCGCCTTAGCAGAACACCAAAATCTTCAGTCTTGGATCTTAGAAGCCTAAATCAATTGCTTCCAGTCTGCAACTGGTGTAACGGTGATGAAGGTCTGAACTGCAGCGGAACCAGCCTATCAGTTTGAGGTCAAAAATAGTTCGGCAACCGGTCAGACGCGGTCACCCCTTCCCCCCGCTCATCGCAACTATGCATCAAGACTTCACCGCTTTGACAATGTTTGTAATGAACTCACCTATCTCCTTGGACTTCAGTATAGAAAGCACCGTGACTGGATCGGCCTCTTTTGATTTGCCAGCATCTTGGTCTGCAACTCCAAATGAACGATCTCCAATTTGGACCCTGAATTTGTCTCTATCCGCTTTTTCCAATGGCTCAATGAATGGACCAAGCGCCTCAAGCTCCAGAGCCAACTTCCTGTTTCTCTGCTCCATATCGAAGAAACGGCTGGCTTGCCGCCCTGCATAGGCAGCAAAAATACCAAACGTGATGGACAAGAAAACTCTTGTCAAAAATCCCTGGTAAAAATCTGAATTTGAGTGCTGATTGACAGGCACATCAGCGGCAACCTTCGGATCGGTGGAGATGGCTTTGCCTTTTTCAGTAGCGGGTTTACTTGAGCCAGTTTGTCCAACCTCGGCCCTTATCTCGACAGCCGCCCGTTGGCTGTAATTCTCTTCGGATGGCTGAGTCTTGATGAAACTGGGAAATGCCACCATTGCTGCTACAAAAATAAGTCCTGCTAGCGAAATTACAGTGAGGAACTGCCAAACAACAACCATCAAACGGGCGTAATTTGCGACCTTCTTGTAGCCAGAGGTAACACCCAGATTACCGATCACTCCTACTAGGCTTTCGACCTCAGATTTGTGCCGCCTGATTTCCTCAAGGATCCCATTGGCTTCCTTTTCATAATCTTTTTGAAGTAGCAGCAAGTTGTTCTTGTTGTCTTCATCCGCCTGCTTCTCTTTTGCTTCAAAGGCAAGCACATGGTCCTTCAACTTCTGGTCATAAGAAGCGAACAAGTTCGACAGCTTCTCTTGGTTCTCTCTTTGAAAATCAGAGAAGGCGGAACGCCTGGTATCTTGATCGGCTGAGAACTGTGTTTTCTGTTCAGAGAGAGCCTCTGTGTATTTGGCCAAGTTTTCAGCTTGAACGGCAGCAAAGTCTGACGCCCTCTTATCCTGAGCAGATGAAAACTGCGTTTGGTGCTCATTTATCAAAGAAGACAGCCTCTGCTGCTCAGCCACGAGCGCGTCCTCAATTACCTTTATCTTTGAATCGTTGGCAGAAGCTCTCTCAAGCAACTTCGTCTGAATCGCCATGGCATCAGACAGGTGCTTTTTCAATGTTTCACGATAAGAAGAAGCCGCAGTAGATATGACTTGCAGATCTGATGGGGCAGTGACCCCCAAAATCAAATTTAGATTTACAAGGAATGTGTCAGCCTGAGCATTTGCAGAATTAAGCTGCCCGATGTCACCATTTCCTGTGAATGCGTCAACATGCGTCTTCATTTGGTTCAACGGTGAGACCAAGTTGTCCAATGCAGCAGGCGGGATTAATACGGGATCTGTAGCAGATAACCGCATCTCTCCAAATTTAACAACCGCTCGGAGTCTCTCCAGAGAATCCACCATGTCGGCAGACACTCCTTCCCTATCCAGTGCTAAATTTATTGAAGGTTCAGAGGCCGTAAGGGCTGGCCAAACTGCATGTTGTCGAACTCTGTCAACCCATTGGCTCATGGGGACTCCCACATATTATAAAAAGGTTACTTTAACAGTGATGATGAACAATCCAGAAGCGGTTAGCATTTGTGAGCTAGAGACATGAGGACTGGACCTCGCCTGTTGTTATGGTCTGCTATGGGTCGGTATTTCCCGTTAATGACCATCGTAGGATGTCTGCTCCCAGCCTAAAGGCGAAATCGCTGAGGTGAAGGTCCGAATTGCAGCGTAAGCAGCCAGTAGAACGCTTCGTCAGATTGGCGGTTTATACGCCGTTGGTTGCTGCCCTTTGCGTTACAGCAAAGTTTCATTGCATCATTGAATATAGTTAACGCAGTTAGGTGACTGTGGGCGCGGCTTCAGAGTACACCACGGCGCGGTTGCGCCCCTGGTGCTTGGCACTGTAAAGAGCTAAATCAGCGTTCTTAATAGTTTTGAGTAAAGTTTGCCCCGGGACACATGTGCATAACCCAACCGAAGTCGTTACCGTGACGCGCGGCCCATCAGACACGTCAAGTGGCTCGGAAGCCCAGCGGCTGACAAGCTCCTGGGCTAACTGCAAGGCTTCGGCAAGATTGCATTCACGCAGCAGAACGCAGAACTCCTCGCCCCCAAAACGGCAGGCGATGTCGTCAGTGCGGAAAACACTTTGAATTATCCTAGCTGCATGAACCAGCACACGGTCCCCACCCAAATGGCCGTGGCTGTCGTTAATTGACTTAAAGTGGTCAATGTCGATCATCAGTATCGAAAAAGTTGTACCCTCCGCTTCGAGCTTATCGGCTAGCTCGAAAAAAGCCCGACGATTGAAAAGACCAGTCAAAGGATCGCGACGTGCGCGCTCCGCAATCTCGTTTTTTTGCTCATCATGCACCACCGCATACAGACTCATGGTTGAGCACACAACGAACAGAGCCCCCACAATCAGCATCGACTGGTGACCTCCTGATAAAGACACAGGTCCGACAGGCACGTTGGGATTGATAACTACGGCGGCTGCACGCAGCAGATAAGCCACACCCATAAGACCCATACTGCCTGCAAAAACAAGAGCGGCAAATGGAACGGGCCGAGGTGAGTTTGTGTAAACGACCCTGACGGAGTAGATCATCACCACAGCCATGGCTAGGCACACCCCGACCATGGCAAATGCTATTGAGTAGCTCCAGACTGTGTGTAGTAGCAAGCCTAGTATGCCCCCTACCAAAGCAAGTATGACAACCGAATACCGCACCTTTACTTGGTAGAAGCGTGCTGGGGCTAGCAGCCCCAGAGTACCCCCCGCCATCAAACAGATGTTGGCCATAAAAACTCCCCAAAAGGGATGCAAGAGACCACGTAAGAAAATGAGAATTAGGCTAATGCCGACAAAGGTGATGCCAATGGACCAAGTCTTGAGCCCGTAATCGCGTTCGGTAATGGGCCCCGGGAACGTCCAGCTGATGAATGCCATTAACAGCGACAGAATTCCGATGGAAAAAATTAATGTGCTTGAATCAAGTTGCATCTGAACTCCAATGGTGCGCCACCACACGATCACGGCCTTCAGATTTCGCGAGATAAAGAGCCTGATCACATCGTTTGACAATATCCTGCACACAATCCCCGTTCTGTGATGTGGCAACGCCAAATGATGCGGTCACTCGCAAGTCAAGGTTACTTTCACTGAAATTAACGTTGTTCAGAGATTGACGCAGTCGCTCGGCGCAACGAATGGCATCGTCGCTGTCGGTGTAGGGGAGGATGCACATAAACTCCTCGCCTCCCCAGCGCCCAAAGACATCAATCTCGCGCAAGGCTTGTGCCATGGTGTGTGTTAAACCCTTAAGCACCAAATCGCCCACATCATGACCATGGTTGTCGTTGATATGTTTGAAGTGATCGATGTCAATCAGCACCACCGAAAATGGCTGCTGGGTACGCAGGAAGGTGGCGAGTTGAAAGTCTAATTGCTCGCCAAGGTGCCGCCGGTTATGAGCGCCCGTGAGCGCATCGCGCCGTGCCTGATCGGCCAGTTGCTGCGACAAAGCGATCTCGCGCTCATGACTTTCGCGGGTTTCGGCCAGTGCATCATCTAGCGCGAACTTGCTCAGAAAGAACATCCTTGTTAGACGCGCAATGCTTGACGAAGAACCGATCAGCACCACGCCGAAAATTGTCACAGACACACCGCAAATAATGGCGTCCTGAGAAGACAAGAAGCCACTGGCAAAAAAGATGTAGAAGATCAGCGAGGCCCAGCACGGTAGCAAAAATGCTAGGTACACGGCGAAGACCACGCTCATCGAGTTGAGCATGATGCCCAGAGCCGCTGTTAGTGTGCCCACCTTGAATGCAGTAAGAACATCTAGGGTTCCCGT
>JACCEA010540344.1_pt1 | contig 10147 bp, 5 predicted proteins | sample 7449851 | NCBI WGS metagenome assembly JACCEA01 (sample SAMN15323453, study PRJNA562643) | freshwater metagenome | isolation source: river surface water | place: USA:Blue River Watershed | collected 2017-08-18 | reverse complement strand
GCTGGTGCACCGGTATCCGGACCGGGTGCTGTTTCTCGTCACGGACCGATGCGCGGCGTATTGCCGCTACTGCACGCGGAGCCGGTTGGTGTCCAACGCGCAGGACTACAATTTCCACCCGGAATACGAACAGGGCCTGCGCTACATCGAGGCGCACCCCGAGATCCGCGACGTGCTGCTCTCGGGCGGCGATCCGCTGCTGTTGTCGGACAAGAAGCTGGAGCACCTCATTGCGCGGCTGCGGGCGATCAAGCACGTGGAGTTTATCCGCATCGGGTCGCGGATTCCGGTGTTTTTGCCGCAGCGGATCACGCCGGAGCTGTGCGAGATCTTCAAAAAATACGGGCCGGTATGGATGAGCATCCACGTGAACCATCCGAAGGAGGCCACGGCGGACCTGCGGGCGGCCTGCGAGCGGTTGGCGTTTGCGGGCGTGCCGCTCGGCAACCAGAGCGTGCTGCTGAAGGGGATCAACGACGACGCCGAGGTGATGAAGGCGCTCGTCCACCGCCTGCTGCGCATGCGCGTGCGGCCCTATTACCTCTACCAGATGGACCTGATCACGGGCGGCGCGCACTTCAAGGCGGACGTCCGGAAGGGCCTGGAGATCATCCGGGCGTTGCGTGGCCACACGACCGGCTACGCGGTGCCGCAATACGTGATCGATGCGCCGGGCGGCGGCGGCAAGGTGCCGATCAACCCGGACTACGTCGAAAAAATCACCGACGACGAGGTGGTTTTCCGCAACTACGAGGGGCATCGCTTCCGGTATCCGCTCAAGAGCGGGGTGTTGGCGGCGGTGGACGCGAATCCGCCCGTGCCGGCACCGGCTCCGGCAGAGTGGTTGAGCTGAGCGGGCGGCGGAGGCGGAGCCGGGGAGCCAGTCGCGGCCGCGGGCCGTGGCCCGGCGCGGTCGTGCAACGAGGGCCGTGCGGCGGTCGTCGGGGTCCGTTCCGGGTGGCACCAGCTCGGCGGCGGGTGGGGTGCGGTCGGCGCGGAGCGAATCGGGCGAATGCGGCGGCGAGATTTTTTTGGAGAAAATTGAGCGTTTCGCGTCGGGGCGCGTATATCTCCGCGTAGTCAGCACTGTCTGCAGGGACAGTGATTGTTTGTAGTTCAAACGGTTTGCTTGGTGTTAGGTCACACGGGCCGCTCCTCACAAGGGAGCGGCCCTTGTGTTGTGAGGCTGAGGGGAGCCGGCGGTTGGAGGTGCCGGATCGGCCTAGTCCGGACGCGGCGACGGGGTGCAGGCGCCGCGGCCGTCCTTGGCTGCGGCAACGAAGAGCCGCCGGATCCGCCGCGGGCGGAGGGGTGCCGGACGACAAGAGCCGGAACCGGGGTTCCGACTCCTATCTTACGGGACGTCGTAGATCTCGAGCAGCGCGACGCCTTCGGACTCACCTTTGCCGCGCACTTCGACGGTGTAGGCGCCGGGCGGGAGGGTGATGAGGAGGGCGGCGTCCTCGCTGTTGGCGGCGAGGGCGAAGGCGCCGGCGCGTTCGCTGGCGGTCTTGAGCGCGGCGACCTCGGGGGCGGCCTCCCAACGGTCGTTGGTGGCAACGACGGTCGAGCCGGAATAAAGGGTGAGGACGGTGTCTTCGAGGGCCGTGGTGACGCCGAAGGCGCCGAGGGTCGGCCCGATGGCGCGGATGAGGACGCGTTTGTAGGCCGGGCCCTGGATGACGAAGCCGCCGATCATGACGCCCTCGCCGCCCCGGACGCGGGCGCGGGTGGAGAGGTTGACGGTGCGGCCGTTGCCATCGAGTTCGTAGAGTTCGGCGAGGCCGATGCCGGGCTGGTCGCTGGGCGTCGAGACCTGCAGGGTGTAGGCGCCGGCGTTCAGGCGGTTGGCGAGCGCGGAATCCAAGCTGGCGGGGGAAAGCGGGAAGGCGCCGACGGACTTGGCATAGGTGGGGAGGAGGGCGGCGTCGGGGCCGTTCAGCCAGCCGTTGTTGCGGAAAAGTTCGACGCCGGAGTGGGCGTAGATGCTCAGCTGCGGATCGGGCACGATACCCGAGGCGCCGAAGGCGGCGAGGCCGGGGCCGACGGCGCGGGCGAGGTAGCGCTTGGCTTGGCTGTCCGCCACGACGACGCCGGCGATGAGGGCGTTTTCACCGCTGCCGACGAGGGCGCGGCTGGAGATGTTGACGATGCGGGCGGCCGGGCGAAGGGGGCTGGAGGAGCGGTCACCGATCGCCGCGCTCCACGGGCTGCTGGGGAAGACGCCCTTGAGATCGGCGCGGTAGGCGCGGACGTGGACGTTGGCGTTGGCCGGGACTTGGAGGGTTTCGGAGGCGATCTTGGCGTTCGGGGCGATCTCGCCGCCGAGCGAGCGGGGATCCGAGCCATCGAGAGTATAAACGAGCTGGGCGCCGGCGGGGGCGGTGAAGGTCAGGGTGGCACCGTCGTTGGCGACCGTCGGAGGCAGGGAGAATTGGCTGTCGATCCACTCGGCGCGGCGGGTGACCCAATACTTGAGGTAGTCGATCTGACCGGCGTAGCTGCCGCGGAAGCTGGCGTTGTCGGGCCACTTGGTGGAGTCGCGGAGGGCCGCATCGAGGCCGATCTCGCCGGTCTGCGTGTCGACCAAGGCGAGCAGGCTGGCGTTGGAAAGCGTGCCGCGGCGGAGGGCCTGCCAGCGGTCGACCCAGTCCTGGATGAACTCCGGATCCTGCGCGATCATGCCCCACCAACCGCTCTTCCACACGTCGACGGCGCCGATACCCGACCAGACGTCGTGGCGGTAGGAGCGCTCGTCCCAATGGGAGCCCATGGCGCGGTCAAAATCCCAGACCGGGCCGGCCTTCATCTTGCCGTCGCGATCCTTGGTGAAGTAGGCGCTGCGCTCGAAGGCGTCGGGGTTGGCCGCGAAGGTGTTGAGGATGTGGTGATCGACCCAGGAGCCGCGGTCGATGAAGTCGAGGTAGGAGCGCTGGGCGAAGCCGCCGGCGAGATCGGTCGCGAGCGCGTCTTCCATCTGCTGGACGTAGTCGACGATGTAGTCGCGCTGCGCGGGGACGATGTCGTCGGCCTTGGGGGAAACCAGCACGATCGACGAGTGGTCGTTTTGCGGCGTGCCGCGGCGGGTCTTCCAGGAGAACTCATCCGGATCGGCGTCGTCGATCTTCAGGATGTAGCCGCCGGTCACGGTGGCGGGGGAAACATCGGACTTGCCGAGCGTGGTCAGGTCGACGCGGGCGGAGCCCACTTCCACGCGATCGGTGATCACGTAAATGCCGGCGTAGTCGGATGAATCGATGCTGTTGCCGCCGGTGTTGAAGAAGACTTCGGCAAACCGGGTCCGGGGCGCCCAGCGGCCCATGCGGTTCGAGAGGCCGTAGATGAAGGCGTTGTTGATGTAACCTTGGTCGAAGGACCACGGGGCGACCAAGGCCCACTTCTCGTGCGACGGCAGGTCGAGGATCGGCTGGGCCTTCTTGTCGCCGTTGGCGTCGGTCAACTTGATGTTGTAGCCCTTCTTGGGGAATTCGGCGGAGGAGGAGCCGCGCACCGTCGTGGTCAGCGGGGTGATTTGGCCCGGCGTCGAGCGAAAGGTCGGGCGGCCGCCGGCGGAGGGCGCGTAGACATACATCCACGACGGATGGTCGATCCCGTCTTTCACGAGGCCGCCGGCGCCGAGGTTATCCAGCACCACCACAGGAAGTTGGCTGGTGAAGCCGGAGACCGTGGCGTCGATCTTGGCGTAGTAGGCCGTGGTGACCGGGCCGCGGGTGGCGCCGTCGGCCGAGAAGACCGCCGCGCGGATCAGCGTCGAGCGGTCGACCGTGAGGGCGTCGACGTATTCCGGGGAGGTCGCTACCGGGTCCGCGGCGGCGCCGGCGGCGCTGGCGTGAGTCACCACATAGCGAATGACCTGCCCGGCGGTGGCACCGGAGAGTGTGAGGGCAAAGGAGTTGGAGAAGGGACCGGGTTCCCGGGAGAACACCACGTAATCGCTCAGGCTGCCCGCGGTGCCGGCGGTGTTGGCCCGCCCCGGGGAGGGGGAACCGAGGAAGCCGACGCCTTGGTAGTTGCCCTGCGGTCCGACCAGTGCGCCGTAGGAGACGTTTTCGACCTGCGCAGGGTAGGTGGGCGCGAAGTCCGAGGCCACCGAGACGCCGTCGGGTCGGACGAGCGCAAGATATTCGCCACCAGCGCTCAGGGCGAAGTTGGTGTGCAGCTCTTTGCCGGCCTCGGTCCGGTTCTTGTTCGAGGCGAAAACAAGCAGGTAACCGCCGGCGGGGAGCACCGTGGCCGGGAACTGCCACTTGGTGAGATTGGTGGCGGAATCGGTTAGATACCAACCGGTAAGATCGACCGGGAGTCCGTCCGGATTGTGCAGTTCGATCCAGTCGGAAAACGCGCCGTCGGCGTCGGCTTGGACCGAGGAGTTCGAGGCCATGAACTCGGAAATAATCGGCTGCGCGCGAAGAAAGCTGCTGGAGAACAGCAACATGGCGATCGCGACGATCAGCGATTGGTGGTTTTTACTCAGGCAATTCACGGCAGCTTCGACCCATGACGACAATTAAGTGCCCAGGTTTACTCTATTCGTCGTTAAATTTGCGCGAATCGCGCCCGGCCACTGAAGCCAAGTAGCCGGAGTAATTTCCTGTCGGGGTGCAAACCGAGGTGGAGTATTTGTCGTCGGTCAGGGTCATGAACCCTCGAACCGCGTCGAAAATTACCCTTGCGACCCGAAGGTAGTTCGAGACGTTAACCCCGCTTCTTCACCCCCGTCGATGACCCCGCTTCGTTTACTGGCCGTTTTTTTGGTCGGGATCGTGTCCGCTTACGGACAAGCGGGCGTGTGGATTGTCGGCGGCGTGTGGTCGGGCAACATCACGCCGACGAGCGGGACGGTGTCGGTCCGGTTGAATGCGAGCGGGCAGCGGGTGCGGTTGCAGGTGAGTCGTTCGCCCACGCTCACGCCGGCGGTTTTTTCCTCGGTCGTGACGACCGCGGCGACGTCCGGGAATACCGCCAAGCTTTCGGTGCAGGGACTGGAGCCGGATACCGACTACTACTACGGCATCGAGGTGGCCGGCGCCTTGCGGACGGAGCCGCAATCCCGCGGGCGGTTCCGGACGTTCCCGCTCGGGCGCGCCTCGTTCCGGGTGGCGTTCTCCTCGTGCGGCGACTTCCGGCACGCCAACCAGAGCGCGTTTGCCGCGATCGTCGCGGAACGGCCGCTGCTCTTCATCAACACGGGCGACCTCCACTACAGCGACACCAACAGCACCAACGCCGAGGATTACCGGGCCAACTACGACAACGTCCTCAACCACTCCGAACAGGGTAACCTCTACCGCAACGTGCCGGTCGCCTACATCTGGGACGACCACGACTACGCCGGCAACGATGCGGATTCGACGGCCGTGGGCCGCGATACGGCCCGCTCGGTCTTCCGTGAACGGGTCCCGCACTACCCGCTCGGATCGGCCGGCGGCGCGATCGCCCAGGCCTTCACCATCGGCCGCGTGCGGTTCATCGTGACCGACCTGCGCAGCGCCGCCAGTCCCGCCACCCAGCGCGAGTCCGCCTCGAAGACCAAAATGGGTTCGGCGCAGAAGGCGTGGTTCAAGCAGGAATTGATCAGCGCGCGCGACAACGGTTTCCCGCTCATCGTCTGGGTGAACCCGGATCCGTGGATCGCGCCCGCGCAGCTGGGCGACGATTCGTGGGGCGGGCACGCGACGGAGCGCACCGAGATCGCGAACTACATTCGCGACAACCGCATCGCCAACCTCGTGCTGCTCTCCGGCGACATGCACGGCCTCGCCTATGACGACGGCACCAATTCCGACTACGCCACGGGTGGCGGCGCTCCGGTCACCGTCCTCCACGGCGCCGCGCTTTCGAGCGACCCGTCGACGAAGGGCGGCCCCTACTCCGGCGGCGTGATTCCGGGCAACGGCCAGTTCGGGATTCTGGAAGTCTACGACAACGGCGGCTCCAGCGTCGCCTGCCGCTTCCTCGGCGTGCGTGCCGGGGCCGGGCGGCTGATGACCCATATCTTCAGCGGTTCCGCGGCCGGCTCGCAGGACCACGCGATCGTCAACATCTCGACGCTCGCCCGCATCACCTCGCCGACCGACGCGATCGTGAGCGGCTTCGTGATCTCCGGGAGTGCGAGCCGCAACGTCCTGGTGCGGGCCGTGGGCCCCACGCTCGCCGCCTTCGGCGTGGCCGATGCGATCCAGCAACCCGTGCTTTCGGTTTTCCAGGGCGATCGGCTGATTTCCACGAACAACGCCTGGGCGGGGCTGACGCGGGCCTCGGCCGAACCGCTCAACGATGCCTTCGACCGCGCCGGGGCTTTCCGCCTGGCCGACGAAAGCAGCCGCGATGCGGCCATGGTGCTGGCCCTCGCGCCCGGCGCCTACACGGTGCAGGTGAAGAGCGGCGACCAGTCGACGGGCGCCGCCTTGCTCGAGGTCTACGATTTGCCCTGAGCGGGGCCGGGGCGCCCCGGAGAATTCGACGACGCGGGGGACAGGTCGGAATGGGCGCGAACTCGGTCTGGTCGGCGCGGGTGCGGGCCGCAGTCCGGTGACAGAGATTCCGCTTGCGCCGCCGGAGGCGCGGTCGTTGCGTCCGCCTTGCCTGTAGGGGTGTCCTCCGCGGAGGACTGAGATTGCGGTGCGCTCGGCCGCTCGACCCTTCGAACCTGAAACGGATCATGCCGACGAAGGAAACAGCAGGCGCCGCGAACCGCGCCTTGGGGTGCCGTGAGCGGTGCCCCTTCACTCGGGAGTCCAATTTGGGTCGGGCATCACCACCATGAAGCACCCGACACGAATCCTCCTCCACACCGCCGCGACGCTCGTCGCGCTGACAACCGTCGCCGCCCAGACGGTGCCGCCCGCCGGAGCGCCGCCCGCCGCCGCGCCGTCGCCCGCGCAGCTCGAAGCGCTGCGTGTGACCGCCGACCTCTGGGCCTCGCCGCTCGAGCGCATCGCCGCCAGCGTGACGGCGCTCGACGAAAACGCCCTGCGCCTGGGCGCCGTGCGGCATTTCGGCGACCTCGCCGACCAGATCCCGAATCTCACCTGGAGCGGCGGCACCTCGCGGCCCCGCCATTTCCAGCTCCGCGGCATCGGGGAAAATTCCCACTACGAAGGCGAGACGCCGGATTCGGCCGTGCGCTTTCTGGTCGACGATTTCGATTTCACCGGGCTCGGCACGCTCGGCGGCACGTTCGACGTGCGGCAGGTCGAGGTGCTGCGCGGGCCGCAGGCGGGGGCCTTCGGGGCCAACGCGGCCGGCGGACTCGTGCGGCTCGTGACGAACGCGCCGACGCCCTACTGGACCGGGCAGGCCGAGGCCACGGCGGGCGGCGACGCACTGCGCGCGGGCGGCTTCGCGGTCGGCGGGCCGCTCGCGGCGGCGCAGCCGGAGCGGCTGATGATGCGCCTCGCCGTGCACCGGCACGCGAGCGACGGCTTCCGCCGCAACGTGACGCTCGGGCGCGACACCAACGCCCGCGACGAGTTCACGGCGCGCCTGCGGCTCACCGCCAATCCCTCCGCGGTCTGGCGCTGGGAGGCCGCGGTGCTCCACGCCGACGTGGACAACGGCTTCGACGAGTTCGCCCTCGACAACAACGGCACCCGCACCTTCAGCGACCAGCCGGGCCGCGACGAGCAGCGCTCGACCGCGGCGAGCCTGCGCGGGACGTATTCGGGTTTCAACGACGCGCGGGTGACGACGGTCACGGCCGGCGCCTGGACGGACTCCGTCTACAGCTACGACGACGACTGGACGGCCGCCTCCTACATGGGCTTCAGCGACCTGCGGCGCGAGCGCGCCGTGCTCAGCCAGGAAGTGCGGATCGACTCCGCCGCGACCCGCGCCGCCGCGGGCTGGATCGACCGCTGGACGGTCGGGGCGTTCGCGTCGCGGACCGACGAGGACAGCCGCTACACGAACGAGGACCCGGGCAACGTGCGCGGCCTGCGCGGCGACTACCGCTCGGACCAGTTCGCGCTGTTCGGGCAGGCGGCGCACGACTTTGCGCCGGGCACACGGCTCGTCGCGGGTTTGCGCACGGAGCGCGTCGAGACCGCGGGGCGCGGCACGCGCACGCGCTTCCGCAAGGCGCGCGGCACCTTCGACCCGGAGGCGACGTTTGCCCCGGAGTTCGGCGACACGCTCCTCGGCGGCAAGCTCACGCTCGAGCAGGACCTCTCCGCGCGGCAGCTCGCGTTTGTCTCGGTGACGCGCGGCTACAAGGCCGGCGGCGTGAACATCGACGCCCGCATCAGTCCGCCCGCCGATCCGCTGACCTACGGGACGGAGGACCTCTGGAACTACGAGGCCGGCGTGCGCGGGAGCGGGTTCGACGGGCGCCTCACGGGCGAGGTGACGGTGTTCCGGCTGGAGCGGCGGCACACCCAGGTGCGCGACTCGGCCGGTTTCGGCGGCAGCTACCGCTTCTTCACCGCCAACGCCCGCCGCGCGCACGTGCACGGGCTGGAGGCCGCGGGGACGTTCGCGCTGACGCGGGCGTGGTCGCTGCACGGCGCGGTGGCGCAGATGGGCTCCGAGCTCGACCGCTTCACGCTGACCAACGGCAACACCGGCGGCGGCCGCCGGCTGGCCAACACGCCGGCCTACGGCTACACCGCGGCGGTGGGCTACCGGCCGGAGCAGGGGCTTTTCGCCCGCGCCGAGCTGGTGGGGCGGGCGCGGCAGTTCGATTCGAACAACCAGAACGAGGCGCGCCGGCCGTTCCGCGTCGTGAACGCCAGCCTCGGCTACGCCTGGCCGCGGTGGTCGCTGACGGCCTGGGTGCGCAACGCCTTCGACCGCCGCTACGACAAGCGCGTGTTCTTCTTCGGCAACGAGGACCCGGACTACGTCGAGACGCGCTACGAGACCCGCGCCGATCCGCGCCAGATCGGCGTGACGGCGGCGTATCGGTTCTGAGCGACCGTCCGCCTTCGCCCGCCGGCCGGTCCGGCGGGCGGGGCGCCCGCGGCTGAAAACTTGCCGGGGCGGGGTGCCTGCGCTTTGGTCTGCGCCTCGCATGATTTCGCTGCACGAGGGCAAGGGCCCGAAGACCAAGAAACCGCCGGAGCGGGTGTTCACGCTGCGCTTCCACGTGGTGGCCTGCCAGCCGCGCATCTGGCGGCGGCTGCTCGTGCGCGAATCGATGTGGCTCTCGCGGCTGCACGATTCGATCCAGGTCGCGTTCGACTGGTTCGACTACCAGACGCACGCGTTCAACCTCGACGACCTGCGCTTCGGCAACCCGCTGAAGCGCGAGGAACTCGCGATCGAGGACGACCGCGACGTGACCCTCGCCGATCTCGATCTCGAGCACCGCGAACGCTTCACCTACGGCTACCATTTCGGCGAGGGCTGGCAGGTGGAGATCAAGGTCGAGAAGGCGGGCGAGTTGGAGAAGGGCCTGCATTACCCGGTCTGCATCGCCGGCGAGCGGGCCGGGCCGCCGGAGGATTGCGGCGGCATCGAGGCGTTCCACGACATGCTGGCGTGTATCAAGGAACCGCACACGGACCTCGGCCGCGAGTGGCTGGAGTGGCTCGGGCCGGACTACGAGCCGGCCGCCTGCGACCTCGAAAAAATCAACAAGGGGCTGCGGAAACTGGCGAAATAGAGCCGCGCCGCCGCGCCGCTGCGCGGCGCGGAAATTTCAAATCTCAAATTCCAAATTCCAAAGGCCGAAGGCGCCAGGGCGCCGATGCGCCAAATGCCAAAGGCCAAACGCCGAATCACAAAAGGCGGAGGGCCCTAGCCCAAAGGGGGGAAGGCTGAATCCCGCGGAGCCAGCGGGCCGAACGGACGGCCCACGCGCGCGCGGTTTTTTGGAGTTGGGCCTTTTGGCGTTTGAAGTTTCCGCCGGCCGCCGGCCGGCGGCTCAATGCGATTCGGTGAAGCTCGTGATCGAGTGCCACTCGAGCATCTCCTGGCGGAGGGCGCGCTCGGTCCGGAGCACGATGCGCTCGAGGCTGTTCCAGGTCTGGCAGAAGACGAGGCGCTTCCGGGCTTCCTCGAGTTTCGCCTGCATCTCGCGGTAGCGGGCGACGCGGCGCTGGAGGTCGTTGATCGAGATGAGCGAGATGAAGGCGGCCGCGATCACGGGCAGCGAGATCGGCAGGAAGTAGAACACGCCGTGCTC
>JACCEA010004716.1_pt1 | contig 10147 bp, 3 predicted proteins | sample 7449851 | NCBI WGS metagenome assembly JACCEA01 (sample SAMN15323453, study PRJNA562643) | freshwater metagenome | isolation source: river surface water | place: USA:Blue River Watershed | collected 2017-08-18 | reverse complement strand
CTTTGTTTGCATCACCCCGGTATTTGAAATTGGCAAAACCTTCTCCATGGGCAACTGCAATAGGCATGCGACTGCCGGCCATGTCTTGGAAAAACAAGCTGGGCGATGGCAATACTTCTACCATCGATAAACGCGCTTCAAAACGCTCACTTTGGTTGGTGGTGAAACGAGGCCAATCTTGTGCGCCGGGAATGATATCGGCCAACTCAGCAAACATCTGACAACCGTTACAGACCCCCAAACCAAAGGTGTCGGCGCGGTCAAAGTAGGCTTTGAATGCATCGGACAAGGCGGAATTGAACGTGATGCTGCGAGCCCAGCCAATGCCAGCACCTAAGGTGTCACCGTAGCTGAATCCGCCGCAAGCAACCAAGCCTTGAAAATCGTTCAAACGCACACGACCACTTTGCAAATCGGTCATGTGGACATCGTGTGACTCAAAACCAGACTCTACAAAAGCATAGGCCATTTCGACATGCGAGTTGACGCCCTGCTCCCTCAAAATAGCCACTTTGGGCTTGGACAGATTAAGCCAAGGGGCTGCTACATTTTCTTCTGGCTTGAAACTGAGCGCCACATGCAAACCAGGATTGTCAGGACTGCCGACAGCAGCGTGCTCGCTGTCTGCGCATGCAGGGTTGTCGCGCTGCTGGCAAATTTTCCAACTGACGCTGTCCCACACTTGGTGAAGATCTTCCAACTTGGCTGTGAAAATTTCTTGTGTATCTCGCCATACGCTTAAAGCACCCACACCTTTTTGCACGCTGGATTGGGCAGGACGCGTTTTGCCAATGACATGACTGTGCTTTGACAGACCATGGTCGCGCAAGGCTTGCATCACATCAGAACGGTCTTGGGTATTGACTTGAATGATCACACCCAACTCTTCGTTGAACAAAGCTTTCAGGGTGAGTTCGTTACGCCGAGCGCTAACTTGTTGAGCCCAGTTTTTGGCATCGCCATGGTCCGCTCTGCTATCAGAGATGCCATCGCCTTCAGTGACCAATAAATCCAAGTTGAGTGCAACGCCCACTTGGCCTGCAAAGCACATTTCTGCAACAGCGCAAAACAGGCCACCATCGCTTCGATCGTGATAGGCCAAGAGTTTGCCTTGGCTGCGTAAACTGTTGATGACCTTGACAAGATTGATCAAGTTGGCAGGCGTTTCCAAATCGGGCACATGATCGCCAGATTGCTGAAGCACCTGACTCAAAATGCTACCACCCATGCGTGACTGACCATTGCTGAGGTCAATCAAAATGAGCGAGGTGTCATCTAGCGTGGCGTTCAATTGAGGGGTTAAGGTGCCGCGCACATCTTGCAAACTGGCAAACGCACTGACGATCAAACTGACAGGTGATGTGACTTTTCTCGTTTGACCTTCAACTGACCATTGCGTTTTCATCGACAAGCTGTCTTTGCCGACGGGAATGGAAATACCCAAAGCTGGACACAATTCAAGACCAACGGCTTTGACGGTTTCGTAGAGCGCTGCGTCTTCGCCTGGCTCACCGCAGGCGGCCATCCAATTGGCGCTGAGCTTGACGCGGTCGAGTTCAATGGGTGCTGCTAATAAATTGGTAATGGCTTCTGCAACAGCCATGCGACCAGACGCGGCCGCATTGACACTGGCCAAGGGCGTGCGTTCGCCCATGCTCATGGCCTCGCCTTTAAAGCCCCGGAAGTCTGCCAAGGTGACCGCACAATCGGCCACCGGCACTTGCCATGGGCCTACCATTTGATCTCTGTGCGTCAAGCCACCCACAGTGCGATCACCGATGGTGACAAGGAATCGTTTGGAGGCAACAGTAGGATGACTGAGTACTTTCAAAACCGCGTCTTGTAAATCAACTTGGCTTAAATCGATGGGCGTGATGTTGCGCTTCAAAGAAGTCACATCGCGGTGCATCTTGGGCGGCTTTCCGAGCAACACGTTCATGGGCATGTCGACGGGTGTTTGCAATGCCTTTGGCTGTGCTTCATCGTCTACCAACAACAATTGACGTTCTTCTGTGGCAACCCCCACAACAGCAAATGGGCAGCGTTCGCGTTCACAAAATGCCTTGAAAGTCTCGAGTGATTCAGGCGCGATGGCCAGCACATAACGCTCTTGACTTTCGTTGGACCAGATCTCTTTGGGTGACAGGCCAGAAGCTTCTAGGGGAACTGAACGCAAATCGAAACGAGCGCCGCGACCGGCATCGTTGGTCAGTTCTGGGAAGGCGTTAGACAAACCACCGGCGCCAACATCGTGGATGGCCAAAATTGGATTGGCTTGGCCCATGACCCAACATTGGTTGATAACTTCTTGCGCTCGTCGCTCAATTTCGGGGTTGCCACGCTGCACAGAGTCAAAATCGAGATTGGCCGCATTGGTGCCAGAAGCCATGGAACTGGCCGCACTGCCGCCCATGCCGATGAGCATGCCGGGGCCGCCCAATTGAATGAGCAAGGTGCCCGCAGGAAATTGGATCTTCTGGGTTTGGATGTCATCAATGACGCCTAAACCGCCGGCAATCATGATGGGCTTGTGATAGCCTCGCAACACACCATCGACCACTTGCTCATATTCACGAAAGTAACCCAACAAATTAGGACGGCCAAATTCATTGTTGAACGCAGCACCGCCCAAGGGACCCTCGGTCATGATTTGCAAGGGGCTGGCCATGTGATCCGGTTTGCCATGCGTGCCTTCCCACAATTTGGACACGGTAAAGCCTGTCATGCCCGCTTTGGGTTTAGAGCCGCGACCTGTTGCACCCTCATCGCGTATTTCACCGCCGGCACCCGTTGATGCGCCAGGGAATGGCGAAATGGCCGTGGGGTGATTGTGCGTTTCAACCTTCATGAGCACATGGTGCAGGGCTGCTTCTTTGAGGTAGGCGCCACCTTGTTTTGCAACAAAGCGCTCAACTTCATGACCCGCCATGATGGATGCATTGTCTGAGTATGCAACCACGGTATGCTGAGGGTTTTGCTGATGCGTATGGCGAATCATGCCAAACAAACTGTGCTCTTGCGCTTGGCCATCGATGGTGAATTGCGCGTTGAAAATTTTGTGGCGACAGTGCTCACTGTTGGCCTGCGCAAACATCATCAATTCAACGTCGGAAGGGTTGCGGCCTAATTGCTGAAATGAACTTAGCAAATAATCGATTTCATCTTCTGCCAACGCCAAACCAAATTCTTGGTTGGCTTTGGCCAAGGCCTTGCGCCCACCCTGAAGCACATCGACATGCAACAAGGGTTGCGCTTCTAATTCGTTGAACAATGCCAGCGCATCAGACGCTTGCGACAAAATAGATTCGGTCATGCGATCGTGCAGCAAATCGGCCCAAGCAAGTTTGACATCTGTACTGAGTTGGGTCACATGCAAGTCTGCGGCAAATTTCAATCGGTAAGACACCAAACGCTCAATTCGACGAAGGGACAAACCGCAGTTGTGCGCGATGTCTGTGGCTTTAGAGGCCCAAGGTGAAACCGTGCCCAAGCGAGGTGAGACATAAAGGGTCCATGATGCAGCGGCGATGGCTTCGCTGGGGGCTGGGTCGCCATAGGTCAGGAGTTGCTTGAGGGTCTGTTGAGCAGCATCTTCTAGCGATGTGACACTGGCCACGAGATGTAAATACTGACCAGACAAGCCCACAACATCGGGGCATATAGCCTGCAATCGGGGAACAAGTTGCTGGATGCGGAAATCGCTGAGGGCGTTGCCGCCTTCTAAGATGAGAGTTTGCAGGGTCACTGGGTGGCCTTGATGGCTAGAGGGAAAGTGTCTCAAATACCGCTGACTGGGGCATTGAACGAAGCACTATTTTAACTGCTGGGCAGCCAACTTTTCACAAAATACGGCGAGGAATGGGATAATCAGCCCCCATGACAATTACCCTTAAAGACGCCGAAGGCGCACAAGGCATGCGTGTTGCTGGTCGCCTCGCATCCGAAGTATTAGACTACCTCACCCCCTTCGTGGTGCCAGGCGTTACCACCAACGAGTTGGACAGGCTGGCCCATGACTACATGGTCAATGTTCAGGGCACCATTCCCGCCCCGTTGAATTACCAACCTTCTGGTTATTCGCCCTACCCCAAATCGATCTGCACCTCCATCAACCACCAGGTGTGTCACGGCATTCCCAATGAAAAAGCCCTCAAAAAAGGTGACATTGTGAACATTGACATTACCGTCATCAAAGACGGTTGGCATGGCGATACCAGCCGCATGTTTTTGGTAGGAGAAGCCTCCATTGCTGCAAAGCGATTGTGTGCCGTGACCTATGACGCCATGTGGCATGGCATTGCACAGGTCAAACCAGGCGCTCGCTTGGGAGACATTGGCTGGGCCATTCAAAAATTTGCCGAAAACTTGGGCTTCTCTATTGTTCGTGAATTTTGTGGCCACGGCATTGGCAAAGTTTTCCACGAAGAACCGCAAGTTTTACATTACGGAAAACCTGGCACTTTGGACGAGCTCAAAGCCGGCATGACCTTCACCATCGAACCCATGATCAACGCAGGCAAGCGCGACATTAAAGAGATGGGCGATGGCTGGACCATCGTGACCAAAGACCGTTCACTGTCTGCGCAGTGGGAGCACACCATTTTGGTCACCGAGACAGGCTACGAAGTACTCACCTTGTCGGCAGGCAGCCCACCGGTGCCCGAATTCATCAAAGGATAAGGTATGGCTGACTTGTCGGTATACAGAGAGAAATATCGTCAAGAAAAGCAAGCGCTTTGGACGCACATTACCAACAGTGCAGCCAACGGCCGGGGCATGAAGCGTGCCTTGATGCGCTTGGCACTACTGGCCGACAAATTACTCATTCAACTTTGGAATCAAGCAGGTTTCAAACAAGGTGAAGCTTTGATTGCCGTGGGTGGATTTGGCAGAGGTGAGTTGTTTCCCTCATCAGATGTCGATGTGCTGGTGTTGTTGTCTGATGGGATCAATCCTGAAGACTCGCCCGAGCTCAAAGCACGCTTAGAAACCTTCATTGGCAGTTGCTGGGACAGTGGTCTCGAAATTGGGTCTAGCGTTAGAAATCTGCACGATTGTTTGGAAGAGTCTGCCAAGGACATCACCGTTCAAACCTCCTTGTTAGAGAGTCGCCTGATCACAGGCAGTCAAGTCTTGTTTGGCAAGTTCCAAAACAGCTACCAAGCTGCCATGGACCCCCATGCTTTTTTTGTTGCCAAGTCTTTGGAGATGCAACAACGACACAACAAATTTGAAAATACGCCCTATTCACTAGAGCCTAATTGCAAAGAATCGCCAGGCGGTTTGCGTGATTTGCAAATTATTTTGTGGGTGTCTCGCGCCGCAGGCTTAGGTCGAACTTGGGACGACTTGGCAAAAAAAGGGTTGGCCACGCCATTGGAAGTCAAACAAATCAAACGCAATGAAGCTGTTTTGAGCTTAATTCGGGCAAGACTTCATTTGCTCGCCAAACGACGCGAAGACCGTTTGGTGTTTGACCTACAACATGTCTTGGCCGAGAGTTTTGGCTACCAAGCAAAAAGCACCCCCGAGGGCAAACACACCCAACGGGCCAGCGAAGTACTGATGCGTCAGTACTATTGGTCCGCCAAAGCCGTGACGCAGTTGAATCAAATTCTGATGCTCAACATTGAAGAGCATCTGCAAGCTCTGCGCGGCAACTTGCGCATTGAAAAGCGTCGCCTGAACGATCATTTTGATGAAAAAAATGGTTTGTTAGAAGTCGTTCGTGATGACCTCTATCAAACGCACCCACACGCCATTCTTGAAACATTTTTGCTTTTTCAGCAGACCCATGGCGTCAAAGGTTTGTCCGCCAAAACCCTTCGCGCGCTCTACAACGTTCGCAACGTGATGGATGCCAAGTTCAGACGTGATCCCGTCAATCGCAAAACTTTTCTAGAAATTTTGCAGCAAAACCATGGCATCACTCATGCCTTCCGGTTGATGAATCAAACCTCTGTATTGGGTCGATATTTGTGGGTGTTCAGAAACATTGTGGGTCAGATGCAACATGACCTGTTTCATGTCTACACCGTCGATCAACACATCATGATGGTGTTACGCAATGTCAGGCGTTTTTTCATTGCAGACCATGCCCACGAATACCCTTTTTGCTCGCAGTTAGCGGCTGGATGGGACAAGCCCCATATTTTGTACATCGCTGCTTTGTTTCATGACATTGCAAAAGGACGTGGTGGCGACCACTCCAAACTAGGCGTTGTGGAGGTCAATCAGTTTTGTCGTCAACATGCAGTGCCCAAAGAGGATGCCAAACTGATTGCATTTTTGGTCAGCGAACATCTCACCATGAGTCATGTTGCGCAAAAAGAAGACTTGAGCGATCCGGATGTCATTGCTGCGTTTGCCAAACGTGTGGGTAACGAGCGCCATCTCACGGCTTTGTACCTGCTCACTGTGGCAGACATTCGCGGCACCAGTCCCAAAGTATGGAACGCATGGAAGGCCAAACTGTTAGAGGATTTGTACAAGTACACTTTGCGCGTTTTGGGCGGACGTGCACCCGATGCAGATGCCGTCATTGAAGCGCGCAAACGTGAAGCCCTGATTGAATTGGCCAGACATTCACAACCTCACGATGGTCAAAAAGCATTTTGGGACACCCTGAACGTGGGTTATTTCATGCGCCACGACGCAAGCGAAATAGCTTGGCACGCAAGGCAGTTGTCTCGCTATGTGGCAAAACCAGGTGAAACCGCCGTGGCCAACTTGGCAGGCAAAAGCATTGTCAGAGCCCGCATTTCGCCCATTGGCGAGGGATTGCAGATTTTGGTTTACACCGCCGACCAGACCGATCTGTTTGCGCGAATTTGTGGCTATTTTGACCAAGCTGGTTTTAGCATTTTGGACGCCAAAATTCACACGGCCAACAACGGCTATGCGTTGGACACGTTCCAAGTGGTGACGTCGCTGTTGCCTGAGCACTATCGTGAATTGATCACCATGGTCGAGTCTGGCTTGAGCACCACCATCGATCGCAAAGGTACCTTGCCAGCGCCCACCAAAGGACGTGTTTCAAGGCGGGTCCGGAACTTTCCCATTGCACCCCGCATCACGTTGCACCCCGATGAAAAAGCTCAAAGTTGGTTGTTGAGTATTTCAGCCAGCGATCGTTTGGGTCTGCTTTACAGCGTTGCCACAGTGTTGGCAAATCATGGTGTCAGCCTGAAGTTGGCCAAAATCAGTACCTTGGGTGAACGTGTAGAAGACACGTTCCTCATTGAAGGTTCTGCGCTTCAACACAATCGTGAGCAAATTGAAATTGAAACTGAACTGCTCAATGTTTTACAGGCTTAAATTTTTTGAAAACTTTTAAGCCTGTCAAAACGCTGTCGCATTAAGCCTTTTTGCGGGGCGGCAGTCCGGTGTGCTGGGTCAAAATTTGACCCTTGCGCGCTGTGCCAGCAGGTGTGCTGTTTTTGCGTCGGGCACTTTGATAATCATCAGACAGCGGTTGCCATGTTGGAATGAGGTGGTGTTTGCCATTGCCAATCAAATCGGCACGGCCCATGGCCTTTAGCGCTTCACGCAGCAAAGGCCAATGTTTGGCGTCGTGATATCGCAAGAAGGCCTTGTGCAAACGGCGGCGTTTTTCACCTTTCACCACATCTACTTTTTCGCTGTCGCGCGTTACTTTACGCAGCGGATTTCGAGTGGTGTGGTACATCGCTGTGGCACTGGCCATGGGGCTTGGATAAAAGGTTTGCACCTGATCGGCGCGGAAACCGTTTTTCTTAAGCCATATAGCCAAGTTCATCATGTCTTCGTCACTGGTGCCAGGGTGAGCAGCAATGAAATAAGGCACCAAGAACTGCTTTTTGCCAGCCTCAGCACTGAACTTATCGAACAAGCTTTTGAATCGATCGTAGGTACCGATGCCGGGCTTCATCATTTTTGACAAGGGCCCCATTTCGGTGTGTTCTGGGGCAATTTTCAAATACCCGCCAACGTGGTGTGTCACCAACTCTTTGACGTACTCGGGACTTTGCACAGCCAAGTCGTAACGCAAGCCTGAACCAATCAAAATCTTTTTAACACCCTTCAAACTGCGTGCCTTGCGGTACATCTGAATCAAGGGACCATGGTCTGTGGTGAGGTTGCTGCAAATGCCGGGAAAAACACAACTGGGTTTGCGACATGCGGCTTCAATTTCGGGGCTCTTGCATCCCAAACGGTACATGTTGGCCGTGGGGCCACCCAAATCGGAAATGACACCTGTAAAGCCTTTCACCTTGTCGCGGATGTCTTCAATTTCGCGAAGCACGGAGGCTTCACTGCGACTTTGAATGATGCGGCCTTCGTGCTCTGTGATCGAGCAAAAAGTGCAACCTCCAAAACAGCCGCGCATGATGTTGACTGAAAAGCGAATCATCTCCCAAGCCGGAATTTTGGTAGCACCGTCGTGAGAACCATTTTCGTCGGCGTAGCTGGGATGTGGGCTGCGCGCATAAGGCAGATCGAAAACCGCATCCATCTCTGCCGTGGTTAAGGGTATGGGCGGAGGCGTCATCCAGACATCGCGCGCCGTATGGTCTTCACCGTGGGCTTGTACCAGGCAACGGGCATTGCCTGGGTTGGTTTCAAGGTGCAACACACGGTTGGCATGCGCATACAAAACGGGGTCACTCTTGACTTGTTCGTAACTGGGCAAGCGAATCACGCTTCGATCTCTTGGCGGCACCTTGTGCAAACCTTTGCCCTTCAAGGCTGGCATGAGCGGATTGGAGACAAACTGCAAGGGCTGTTCAGATTTGATTGCCTGAGCAGGCGTGCTGGCATTTTGTTGATCGGCCACGGCTTGTGCTTCGTCTTCGCGAGCACAAGTTGCGCCATTGCTCTTGGCCTGCTCAGAGATCATTAAATAAGGATTGACGTGAGCTTCTACATGACCGGGTGTGTCGACAGAGGATGAGTCAATTTCAAACCAACCCTCTGGCGTGTGGCGCCTGACAAAAGCCGTTCCCCGCACATCGGTGATGTCTTGCACAGGAACTTTGGCAGCCAGGCGATGGGCTATTTCTACAACCGCACGCTCGGCGTTGCCGTACAAAAGCAAATCGCATTTGCTGTCCACCACAATGGAGCGGCGCACTTTATCGGACCAATAATCGTAATGAGCAATGCGGCGCAAAGACCCCTCGATACCGCCCAAGACAATGGGCACATCAGGAAATGCCTCACGGCAGCGTTGGCTGTAAACAATGGCTGCACGGTCGGGCCTTTTGCCTCCGACATCGCCAGGCGTGTAGGCGTCATCCGAGCGAATTTTTCGATCAGCCGTGTAACGGTTGATCATGGAGTCCATGTTGCCTGCTGTCACGCCCCAAAACAAATTGGGCTTGCCGAGCGCTTTGAAGGGTTCGGCGCTTTGCCAATCGGGTTGCGCAATGATGCCAACCCTGAAGCCTTGTGCTTCCAACATGCGACCAATGACGGCCATGCCAAAGCTGGGATGGTCCACATAAGCGTCACCCGTGACCAAGACGATGTCGCAGCTGTCCCAGCCCAATTGCGTCATCTCTTCACGACTCATGGGCAAGAATGGGGCCGTGCCAAAGCGAGACGCCCAGAACTTGCGATAACTGTTCAGGGGTTTGGCTTCACGCGGAAAAAAAGAGACGTCGACGAAGGCGTTCATGGACCTAGATAGAAAGGGAATACCCCTGAGTTTAGGGCCTCAGAGGGGGTCGCGTCACTTGAAAGGTCTTTCTAAGCCCCTAATAAACGCTTGCCGATAACTTTGAAGGCTGAACTCAGCTTGTCTCCAAAGCTCACAACGGCGGCTCAAGAGACCTTTGGGGCGTCAGCCTCAGCGATAATGCCGCCATGTCTGAAGAAGCCACCGATCTCCGTCAACCCCAGTCGAAAACTGAATTGTTCATTGTGTTTACCTTGCTGGCCCTCCAAGGTGTGGGGGGCGTGCTGGTTGTCGTACAACGAGAGTTGGTCGAGCGCAGAAAATGGCTCACCCATGCACAGTTTGTCGAAGAGTGGTCAGTGGCCCAAGTGATGCCTGGGCCCAATGTGGTCAACTTGTGTTTGATGCTGGGTGGCAAGTACTTTGGTCTGCCGGGTGCTTTGGCGGCAGTGGCCGGACTCATTTGCGGCCCGTTGGTATTGGTTTTGG
>JACCEA012386711.1_pt1 | contig 10148 bp, 4 predicted proteins | sample 7449851 | NCBI WGS metagenome assembly JACCEA01 (sample SAMN15323453, study PRJNA562643) | freshwater metagenome | isolation source: river surface water | place: USA:Blue River Watershed | collected 2017-08-18 | reverse complement strand
GAGTAATGGCAACGTTGAGCCTTCGCCAGTCTGACAAAAATCCAACCTTCCCATGTATGTTCGACCTTACTGTTGAAATGATGATGACTTCCTTTTCTCGTCCTTGAAATCCATCCACCGAACGAACTTCCAATTCTGGTGGAATATCTTCTTCCTCTTCATCATCTTCATTATCATTTTGGCATTGATTACTAGCATTTTGGTCACCCTTTCTCATTGACTCAGCGTACATTTTATGTAAATCTCTAACTCGTTTGGTAGGTGCCGAGCCAAATGTAGAGTTGATTCTTACTCGCAAGTGATCCAATGCATGTTGATGTTTTCTGTGTGAATTACAGTCATTATCCAAAGTAGATAATAACTGCTTTGTATGTTCAGATGCATCCAAATTATGGAAAGTTTCACCAGAATAATAGTGATCTTGAAATACATTGCCCTTTGTGGAGGAGATATTACGATTACTATCATCTAACCACCCTTTGCTTCTGAAAACATCGGACAACCTTCTGACTTGAGCATTATAAGGTGTAATTACCCCTATATCTTCAAGCGAGAGGTCACCATTAGTGAGAAGACCATTCACAATGGCGGTAACAACTTCCACCTCAGCTTCGTTATAATATGACATTGAGTTAGTTTCAATTCCTTCATATCCTGAATTAAAACTATCACACAACGGAGGAGGTGAAACCTCAACAAATACAACGGGGATGTCATCACGGCGCCAAGTAAACCCTTTTGGTAACGGTCTTGAATCAATAGTGGTTTTCGAGATGAGTTTACCGCCATAGAAATGATGTGCAGGAAAGGACGCAATCTCTGGGTGCATGCGATATTGCTCATTTAACAAAAGTGGAGATATTCCAGCAGCTAAAAGCCTTGTAAACAAGCTTATCCCGAGGCCTTTTTCAAGGGATAACGGACTAAGTACCACAGGAGGTAATTGATTTTGATCGCCAATCAAGACCAAGCGTGCTCCACCGTGAATTAGACAAGGTAATATGGAAGTTTCAGTGCATTGGGCAGCTTCATCAATGACTATTGTATGGAAAGTCAATTTCTGTTTTAAAAGGGGCTTTCCTCCGATGGTATTGGGGTTCGATTGGTTCGATCCAACAAATTGTTTCAAAAGGTCACTACCGGCGCCAATACAAGTGCTCACCACAATATCAGCTTCTTCTAAAATGCGATGAATTATTGCTGATTCGATCGCTTCGAGCTTTTTCCTACATCGTGCGATATCTCTTGTTGCTTGCCCAAATGATGAAGGGTGGCGTCGTCGCAAACTTGCATTTCGACCATAATGGTCAACCCCGGCGGCGGCATAGTCATCCTTTGCATCACGCAAAACCTCTAAAGCAATCTCCAGATCCATTCTAGCGGCCAACCAATTTTCATCTTGTTGAAGTTGGCCATCGATAGTATAATTCCAAAGTTCAGAGCGGATGTTGACAGGTCTACCAAGACGAACAACTTTCATGTCACTATTCATCGTAATTAAACCATGAAGTATATTGTCTGTCGCAACATTTGAATGTGCACATGCAAGAATCTTTGGTGTATTACTGATGCCGCTACGACGATGGTTCAGCAGATCAAATATCGTAGCCATCATGGTACAAGCTGTTTTTGTTTTCCCTGTACCAGGGGGGCCTTGAATTAACGACAACGGTCGCTGCAATGATTCCACAATTGCATGGCGCTGACTAGAGTTGAGATCAAACTCTTGTTGAGTTAGAACCCTCTCCAAGGCTTTATTAATCGATTCTTTTTCCCAAATGCTGGATTTCCCCTTGTTTTCATGCACCGCTTCTGCTTGATGTGATGACAGCAGTTGTTGTAAGCGATGATTTGTTTCAAATATCGGCTGCAGTTTATCCCGGTCATCGGAAACATGTCGGGAACAACTAGTTTTCTTGGATCCATTCTGTTGACTGATCTCAAATTCATCCAACAGCGAAACCATATCTTTCTGTCTATGATTTCCACCATCAGCAGGTACAGTGCAGATATTCGGATGGATTTGAAATGCTCGCATGGAATTTATCTGAGTGAATACTGGATCAACTGCTTGACTCAATTGATCTTCTACTGTTGGAACAGCTTTATGATTCGCAGAAATAAAAGACTTTTCCGAAGAACGAGGAAGATGAGCACATTCTAGCTCTGGAAGTCCAAGCTTAAGTCCAGTTGGAGATTGTGCGATTCGAAGAAGGGAATTGGGATACGAATATAGCAATAAATCCCGAATGGTTCGAGATATGACTTTCGGTGCATCTTCCACATTGGAAGAATTTGCTGCTGCATTCATTAAATGACTGTTGCTCCGAAGAGGAGAAGAAGATACATTTAACGCCTTTGCAGATGATATTGGGAATAGAAGCTGTAGTGCTTCAAACATTCGATCATAGGCAACAGTATTGACACTACAGTCAAGTCGATATAGCAGTTTGGTATTAATTTCAATGTTATCAGAGAAACAGATGTCAAGGTACTTTGGGCGCCGTTCAATGACCACGCCAACCACAGCATCATCGAGCGAATACTGATTTGAAGACGAAAATGTGTTTTTTCGATAAGAAGGAGAAGCAATAGTCAATCGAACGGTATCACCAACTGCAAACTTGTGGAAAGGAAGACTTTCAGAGACACCTTTTTCAACATCCTCTACACCATTCTTGGCAATATAGTCTTGATATGGTCGATCAAAGTCATTTTCAGTTCCCTTCCGATTGGTGAAGCGATAAATACGGTCCTTAAAGAGATATCCCTTCCGAATTACTCTTAAATTCGTTAATGTAAAACCTTCTTTAATTAGTTTGGTCAATGACCATGTTTCTAATCGATGCTCCACAATTCTCTTTTCATGACTATATTCCTCTCTAAGAATATTGTGGAAACGAGCAAAATATGTCAAGGTGAGATCACCTTGGAGCATCTTTTTGGCTGCTGATGACATACTACCATTTGCATGATAGACCACAAGTTTATCGGAAAGAGAACGCAGGTGCTCATAACTAAGGTATTTGTCGGAGCGACTTTGCCATCTCACAGTTTGAGCATTCATGGACGATTGATTTTGTATCAATCGGTGTCTATGCTTGTCGTTTATCAAAAGGTTTCCATGGCATCGTATTGTTGTTGGTGGAACAATGTTTATCGCTGACTTCCTCCTCCTCAAAGCAAGAAGCCATTGCCCAACTAGAAACATGATCTATCTCAAATTTTGAATCCGCTTGGCATTTGTATCTGTCGATTACCGTTGGAGGGGTGGTGAGTTTTGTAATAGTTTTGTTGTCGTAGGTATGCATTTTTGAAAGCGCAAGCAGAGCAGGCGCAGCAGGCGCGCAGCCAGCGGCGCCACAGCACGCCAGCAGAAGCCACAGCAGCGACCGCAGCAGCAGCGCCAGCAGAGGGGGACCGGAACTACTAGTAGCAGGTAGCAGCGCAGCAGAGAGCATGGTCGCTCAACACCATTATTAATTCTCTTGTTATATTGTTTATTCATTTTCAATATCTACCTTTTCTAACTTATCCGCAAGGTCATCAACATCCTCTTCACCTTTATCACTTTCATCTTCTTCCTCCTCGTCTTCGTCAGCATCTTCATCGTTATCATCAAATTCTGAGAATTAATTAATCAAAAAGATAAAATGGTTTCTATCATTCAATAAACATACCTCCCACTTCCTTTCCATCAAGCAAACTTTGAATTTTTTCCAAAGCTGTATCCTTAAAGTAATTTCCGTTAAGGTTGACGTTGAATGCAGATCTTGCTTTCAAGGCCCTAGATAACAAAACATCACAATGGGCAATTGTTGATCACAGAAGTAACATACTTTGCAATGGCAATGCCTCCATTGCCTGAGATCTCACACACTGAGCACGATAGCTTCTTCAAAGAAGGCAACTGAGAAATAAGTCCAGCCAAAGCCAGTGCACCCTCACTACCGAATTCGTTGTCATCCACCAATAATTCTTCAAGGTTTGGGGCAGCCGAAACTATCCACTTTGCAAACCGGGAAACAGCCTTTGCATTTAACTCATTACCCGATATATCCAATTGCTTAAGTTTTAAGAATTTCGTGTCCTTCAACACATTTGTGATGTGTACCATACCTTGACTTTTCACGTTATCATCTCTCAAATTGAGAAATTCCAGGTCCGTCTATCAAAATTGCAGAGAATTGGTAAGAAAACCTGAAAATAGCTTATCAACATCAAGCATACATGCTTTAGCAAACTCTTTGCCAATTCTTCTGCGGCTTGTGGTCCGAAAGTATTATCCATCAAGTCAAGGCGCTTCAAGGACTTGACGTTGCCAATAGACTAGTTTGAAGACAATCTGGATAATAATATATTCATCGTCATCAAACAAAGCACGATTACCTTAGCCAGGACTAAGCATCCCTCAGCACCAGCTCTGGTGGCAGAAAAGCGCAGATCTTCAATATCAGTGAAATGGTCCAAAATTTTGCTAAAATTAATGGCACCATTGGTACCACTCATATTGTTGTAGAAATGCAATAAACTCAAATTGCAATTGGTGTTTGCAATAAGCAACGTGGCAAGCTCTCCAACAGCCTCAGCAGAAAGACCATTGTTGCAAACATAAAGTTTCTAAACCATAGGTGGGATTGAAAAAGATGAGGCGAATAATAAGTTAAAGAAACTCCGCACTGTCTTACTCGCAAAGGCATATGTTCCATTACATCTTTACATGCATCGATCCCTTTCGCACCAAATGCATTGTCACTAACATTAACATTAACCAGCTTAAATCGTTTAAATCCACTTGACATGATGCGCAAAGCAGCAAGTGCTTCATCCTCGGGTCTGCTTGCAATAACATCACCCATGTCCAAAATTGTAAGAGCATCACCATCAATAGTGTTCAAATATTCCACCAATGCCTCGGCAGCTTCACAATCAAAAGATTTGTTGCTTAATGTAATCGAATTAGGTTTAGCATTCCAATCAGTTGTCAACTCTCTGAAACGTTGCCCATCCACTTTTTCTCGTCCACCTTGCAAGGAGAGTGCAATGAATTCTGTCATTTTAAAAGATTGTTTTGTTTGTCTCGAGGACTCCAAATACGTGGAAAGATCGGGTACTATTTTACAAGCATAATTTTTTTTCGTTGGCCAGCAAGTTTCTGACCGTTGTTGTCACATTAAAATCTCGAGATTTAAGATAGTTAGATAGTACATATTTTCAAAATATGGAGTTTTCTTCAGTGCTCCTCTTTTTGGGAGTTCCAAGTTGCTCTGGCGTGTGGTGATAAAACCAACAAGAGATCTTGCTCCTTATTTTTTGTTGGAGGGATGAACTGATGTGGACACGCCTCATCATCTTGTATTCTTATCATAATTCAATTGCTGATCTTCTTGTTGAAGTTCTTGTGTGTTTCGAAAGATGCCTCCAAACACTCCACGTGAACTTTTTCTACAAGAGGTTTATTGTTGTTTGTACCGTCTCCATCCTCGTGGTTTGACGTTCACTCAAATTGGTCAACTTGTTCGTCGATCTGCATATGCCGGGTCTCCCACATTTGGAAAGTTGTCCCGTGTCGAACCTACTTCCTTTATCACAAAGGGTAATAAGGTTTTTGCCAATGTTGATTCGCCTCGTCGTCAGCGAATTCGTAATGATAATTCTAATTTTGATCCGATGATTGGATTTAGTCCCCCACCAACTAATACTACTGATTCCAACCCTTCTGCAATGCCCCCAGTTCCCCCGATCACTGAAAATGGTCGTGACGTAACTATTGCCGATGCTGTTGCGACAATCATTAATACTACTTCTTCTCTTCCTCCTCCTCCCCCTTCCTCTACTACCAATACTGATACTTCTACTGATCATCATCAAATGAATCCAAACAATATTCGTGAATATACTGCAATAACTTTTTATAATTTCTTACAAACTACTTATCAATCAAAAACATTTCGTTCTTTATTTACTAATATCGAACGTTCTACAATCCAATCATTTTATAATGAATGGAAACAATATAGTAAATTACGTTGTGGTTTATATTATATTTTAAAATATTTACAACATAATCGTTATTTACGTTATACACGTTCTAATAAAATTATTTTTAAATTTATGAAAAATGAAAATTATCATTATATTAATTTAGAACGTGCTAAATCGAATAAAGGTGGTATCATTATTAAAGATTTGATATTACCTGATATGATTCATTATAAACAATCACAAACAAATGAATTTCTACCATTAACATTGATAGAGATAGAAAACCATGGTTCAGTATGTCGTAAATTAACAAATATACAATTAATGAAAGATACTCAATGTTATTGTTACGATGATATACAACTACCATTACAATTACAACCCAATGAAACGTATTCCTTTACTTTGCAATATCGCCCATTACTAGGTATTGGATGTTTTCCGTCATCATTGTCATTTACATTTGATAATAGTTTTGCTATTTTAAAGACATTTACACCCAATGTAACAAATAATCCAACATTACGACAAGAATTAAAAGCTACATCTCCTTATATTCGTAAACCACATCTTTCACGTAAATCTCATCATAATTCTCAGAAAATTGATGGAGAATTACCACCAAGTGTAAGTCGTAAATTTAAAATTGATTTATATTCAGAATATAAATTAACACCATCAATAATTGAAACAATACGTAATGGTGAAATAGAAAATGAATTAATTGAATTATATCAACAATATAAACAACAATGTCAACAACGACAACAACAACAACAGCAGATTCAACAACAACAAGATGAAGTAATATCCCCATTAACAATCTATTCAAAACTACAACAAGCAATGTTATTAGTAGAAGAATATCAAATGTTAATCGATATGGATCAATATAATTTAGAAAATGTTATATTAATACCAGATTCTAATTGTAATAACACATATTTTTATTATATCGATGTACCGGGATTAGCTGAAAAACGTCCATCCATATTAATTGGTGATAAAATTGAAGTTAAAATACCACAATATGATACTATAATCTTTCGTGGTTTTGTATGGGATGTTGAACAAATACGTATTAAAGTAAAATTTCATTCAAGTTTTCCACAAAATTATTATATTAATGGTATGAAAGTGAATATTTATTTTACATTTCGTAGAACAGGATTAAAATTAATACATGATACAATGTATCGTATGAATAGGATAATGCCATCATCATCATTATCATCAGGTAATAGTATGAATAATAAACATACATTGATACAAATGTTATTTCCTATTGAATCTACTACTAACACTAATAGTAATACTAATAGTAATAATAATATAAAATTAAATTATTTTAATCGTAATTTAAATTATTTACAACAAAAAGCGATTAAACAAATTATAACAAATTATCATGATCATGCATCATCAACATTTATATTATTTGGTCCACCTGGTACAGGTAAAACAATAACATTAGTGGAAGCAATTAAACAACTTCATTTCAAATTAACCAAAGAAAAAAATGAAGAAATTAATGAAATGCGTAAAAATAGATCATTATTAACAAACTTCGCCAAAGCTGTTGGTTTAAGTGGATTCAATATTCATGATGAAAGATATAATCATAGTATCATATTAGTAATGGCACCAAGTAATTATGCTGCAGATTTATTAGTTGAAAGATTAAGTGATCGTTTAAATAATAAAGAAATGTTTCGTTTTATGTCATATTCACGTAAATCATCTGATGTTTTATCATCTAAAGTATTAGAATATTGTAAAATTGATCCTATAACAAAACATTTTATTAATCCATCAATAGAAGAATTATTAAAAGATAATACAATACCAATACGTATTATTGTATGTACATGTTCGATGGCATCAAGATTATATTATAATGGTTTTTTATCTCAACATTTTGCTGCATTTTTTATTGATGAAAGTGGACATTGTTGGGAATCAGAAGCTGTAGCAGGATTTGCTAATTTAATTGTTTCTAATAATCATAATAATAATATAAATGAAAACACAATATTATCAAAAACAAGAAATCAATTATTAATACTTGCTGGTGATCCAAAACAACTTGGACCAATTACACGTTCACCATTTGCTACAATAACCGAATTTGATAAATCATTATTAGAAAGATTAATTGATAATGAAAAAGTCTTTTTTAAAGATATTCAACGTTTTCCTATACCATTACAAGGTAATATAGAAGGAATAGAGTCACATAATCATGGTTATAATTCTAATTATATTGTGAAATTAACTAATTGTTATCGTTGTCATCCAAATATCATTAAAATACCAAATGAACTCTTTTATGATAATGATTTACAATCAATGGCTGATCCAATGATAACAGAATCTTGTCTTGCATGGGATAAATTACCTAATAAGAAGTTTCCTATGATATTTCATGGTTGTGTTGGTATTAATGAACAAGAGAAATCATCACCAAGTTGGTTTAATATTACAGAAATTGAAATTGTATTACAATATGTTCAAGACATACTCACATACGGACAACGTCGTGGTATTGTTGGTAAAGATATTGGTATTATTGCACCATATAGTTGTCAAGTAAAGAAAATTAAACAAGCATTAAAATCACGTTCTATTACGTCGGACATTACAATTGGTAGTTGTGAACAATTTCAAGGGCAAGAACGTAAGGTTATTATTATATCAACTGTGCGCTCATCATTAGAATATTTAGAAAGTGATGAAAAGTATAATATAGGATTCTTAAGTAATCCTAAACGTTTTAATGTTGCTATAACTCGTGCAAAAGCATTAGTTATTGTTATTGGTAATCCTCAAGTTCTTGCAAGTGATCCTTGTTGGGGTAAGTTACTGTGGTATTGTGTAGATAACAGTGGTTATACAGGAAATGCATCATTACCTCCAAGAGAAGGAGACGCAGCAAATGCTACAGCCGCTGCTAGAACTGGGGATGTCGATATGGATGAACTTGCAGACTTAGCACATCGCTTAAATTTGAATGATAATGACATTACGAATATCCAGTCAGAGCTATTTCACGATATCACTGATCATGAGTGGAGAAGAGAGGAATAAATCTATAATTATGGCACTTGGAAGATCGTAGTAGCTGGTGAAAACTAAATAGAAAATAGACTTTTCCATTGTAGTGTAGATGGTCGTAGGCTATTTGTTGTATGTAAGATTAAACTTTTGTTTCAAACATAGACGTTCATATATGAAATTGAATTCTTAATGATTACATCGGTTACAGCGTTGAAAGAGTTTACATCGTTGGCAAGAGGACAAAAGTGAATAATTCTATGAAACTTGCGATACCGTGAGTGATGGTTGACATAAAAATAAATGTGACAGAAAAATACATCCATAAATAATAAAAAGCATCTTGCTGGAGCAATCCATTATAACTATAATAAAAGTCGATTATACTATCTATGAAAAACACTGCCACAAACAATTGAGTGATTTACGTTACTCATCATTATATATACAAATGTGATGGTGCACTTGGAGGAATCTATCCATTTATCACAATGCGGAAATCTACTATAGAGGCATACAATCTTGGGTGGGTCTGGTGTTATTATTATCTACATTCATTTTATATCATTTATCTGGGACGTATGTATTACAGAGGCTGTGATAGGGCTGTCGGATCGCTAAATTATAGTAATGGTAATTGAGCGAAATCGATTCGAGGTTATCTAAGGGGGCTATTGAAGTTTGCAGTAGACAGAGAGAGAAATAAATAGAGATACTTTTCATCTTTTACATAGCGTTGGAGATGGTGGACATCTGAGACAAAGTACCAAACTTGCCCTCCTCAATCACACGCCCTGCAACATTGTAACCGACAGTGGTCATGCGCTCGAAAGCGCCTGCAAAGTCCCACATGAAGGCTGAGTTGCTGTCGGCGTATCTCTGTACTTGATCGAAGGTGTAGTATGGCCAACCAACAGTCTCTTCGCCACCACCAACACAACCGTGTTCAGTGCCGCCAGTGACCATGGTGGGACCACACATATCATCCTCGCGAGACACATAGGAGCGATAATAAAAGGAGAACTCAGTATGGATTGGGAACGCCAAAGCCATATCGGTGTTAAGCATGGCAACAGAAGAAGCAACTGGAACAAAATCTGATGGGTTAG
>JACCEA011293180.1_pt1 | contig 10148 bp, 11 predicted proteins | sample 7449851 | NCBI WGS metagenome assembly JACCEA01 (sample SAMN15323453, study PRJNA562643) | freshwater metagenome | isolation source: river surface water | place: USA:Blue River Watershed | collected 2017-08-18 | reverse complement strand
CTTTAGCTTGTTGTTCTTTAGCTTGTTGTTCTTTAGCTTGTTGTTCTTTAGCTTGTTGTTCTTTAGCTTGTTGTTCTTTAGCTTGTTGTTCTTTAGCTTGTTGTTCTGCTAATAATTGAGCTTGTTTTTGTTGTTCTAGTAATTTAGTTTCTTGTTCAGGTTTGATAATATTTAATGTTGGTAATGATGCAGGTAATGATGTTGGTAATTGTGAAGATACTTTATTATCTATCATCTTTCTAATATTTTCAACTGGTATTGAATTATCTTTTACTACTACTGGTGTTGGTTTATTTTTTACTTCTACTGGTTTAGCTTGTTGACCTTTATTAAAATGGTCTAAATCATTTTCTAAAATATCATTAACTATACTAATTTTTCTATTTGATAATGAAAGTATTTTATTTATATCATCAGAACAATCTGGTAATGTTTTTTTTATGTATAATAATAATACATTTTTTTGTAACATCATTAATTTTTCTTTTATTTCTGATGTAAATAATTTTTCATCATTAATTTCATTATCAATATTTATTAAATCATTAATTTTATTATTAATAAAATCTTTTTGTTCTTGTGATAATGTTTCTATACCATTTTTTATTTTTAATTTAACTGCTTCGTCTGTTGTTATTAATTTTAATAATACATCAATATTATTATTTGTAGTATCCATATTTATATAATATATTATAATATATTATATAAATTATTTATTATTTATTGTATATTTAAGATTATTTTATTATATTTTTAAGTTTATTATATTTATTTTTATATTTTAAATATTTATAATAATAATTTATTTCACTATTTCCTCCCCCTTTTTGTAAATTTAAATCAAGTATATTATTCGTTAATTGTATTTTATTATTCAAAGCAGATAATAAAACATTAATTACTTCATCACAATTTTCTACTTTTTCTAATTTTTTAAGCATAACCCGAACTTGTAATTCTGCTAAATTTTTTTTTAATAAATTAAAATTTTCTTTAACTGACTCAGTTTTAATATATTGTTCAAAATTATTTATATTATCATCTGCTTGTAATAATTTTATTATTTCACTTTTGATAGATTCATCTATTGTTTCATTTATATTTATTTTTTTATGATCAATTATTTTTATTAAATTAGATGGATCTATTTCTAATTTAGATGCAACTAAATTAGCAAAATCTGTTATTGTATTTATATTAGTTATATTATTTATATTAGTTATATTATTTATATTAGTTATATTATTTATCATAATATAATAGTTTATAGATTATTTTTTAATTCTAAATATTTTTGTTTATATTTTAAATATTTTGATTTATATAAATTATCTGAACCACCAACAGCAAAGTATTTTTGTCTTGTATCTTTTCTTAATGCAATATTTCCTTTAGTTTCTTCTAATGTAAAGTCTTCTTCTCTTCTACCTTGACCATTTGGTATAGAACTTGATGCATTTGAACTTGATACATTATTAGAACTAGATGCATTAGAACTTGATGCATTTGAACTTGATACATTATTAGAATTTGATACATTTTCTAAATATTTTTTAGGTATTTCTACTCTAGTTTCTTGAGGTTTAGTTTTAGGAGTTTCTTGTAAATTAGATTCAATTAAATTATTAACAATACCAATTTTTTGATTTAATGCTTGTAATAAAGCATCAACAACTGGGCTACAATCTGATTCATTTATTTTTTGTAAAATAGCAAGAGCTTGTAATTTTCCTAATTGATTAATAGTTTCACCCCATAAACTACCGATATTTTCACGGTATTGATATAATACACCACCCTCTAACATTAATTGATTTAAACGATTATCTGCCTCTAATAAATTTCCAAATGAACTTTTTAATTTTTCATTATTTAAAAATAAATATTTATTATTATCATTATATTTATTTAATCCTTCAATTAATCTATTTCTTGTTTCTCCTGGTTGAATACCAATTGAATCAAATATTTGATTCACATAAGATAAAAAATTACTTGGTGCACTACTTGGTGCACTACTTGGTGCACTACTTAATGCACTACTTGGTACATTACTTGATGCACTACTAGAAGATTCCATTATATTATTATATAATATAAATAAAATTAAATTAAATTATTTATTAATGAAATTTTATTATTTAATAAATTAATTAATTCATTCATATTATTTTCATTATTTATTTCAACTGATGTATAATCTTTTTCGCCAGGTTTTTCAATAATTTTTGTACTTTGTTTTTCTATAATTCGTTCAATTATTTTTTCAATAGTTTTTTCAACAGATTTTTCAACTATTTTTTCAACATGTTTTTCAACATGTTGTTCTACTTGTTTTTCATCTACTTGTTTTTCAACTACTTGTTTCTCAACTACTATTTGTTGTGCAGGTTTTTCAACTTGTTGATAATATATTTTAGGATATTCTTTTATTTGAATAATATTATTTGTTGTATTTGTATAATTAGATCTAATAAATTTATTAATAAAATTTAATAAAAAATTAAATTTAACATTTGGATTTTTTTTTATGTATGATAACATTATTTTATTTTCAATATATGAATCCCAAATTGTTCCATTATAATTAGCTCTTCTACAACTACTAAAAATTTTAAAAAATATTGTATACTTTTTGATTTTTAATTTATTATTTTCATTATATTTATAAACTATTAATGGATCATTTAAATCATACCAAGGTATTAATTTAATTTTTTTAGTATTTATATATTTTTTATAATTAGAAATATAATCGATAATTACATCCTGTTTTTTTATAATACGTCTTATATTAAAATAAAAATTATTATCACTATCATATTTATATTTTTTAAATTTTAATTTTGAAAAAATAATAGAAAAAAATTTTCGATAATTTTTATTATCTATTATTATTATTTTATCGATTAGTGTATCATAATTTTTTAATATATATGCAAATATTGCAAATAGAATACCTCTTTCTATCCAAACAATATTAATAATTCTACAATTTGTATTATTTTGCATTTTAAATAATAATAATCATACTTAGAAAATATTTAGACTGTAAATATGTAAATATAAGTTCATTTTTTAAACTGTAAATATAACTTTAGGGTTTTTATGTAATAAATATGTAATTAATACACCAATGTATATAACAAAGAAAAAACGAAAATCAGCATCATAAAAATTAAAACTATTCATAATATAAACTAAAATAGAAATTTTTTAAATTAGTTTAAATAAAAAAAAAATAAAATTATACTTAAAAAAATATCTTTATTAAAGATAATGGAAAGTAATTTGAAGAGTTTTTTACAATTAAAAAATCATAAAGATTGTAAAGATTTAGATATTGAAGTTATTACTTTTATTCTTGAATCATTTGAAAATAGCGAAGGGAAAAAACAAAAAAAATATAATTTTGTTAATAATAATAATTATAAAAAATCAAATCAAATTTTAAAAAATCCAAAAATTAAATTAATAAAAGAAAAAATATCAAATAAAGTTAATTTAATATTAAATAAATTATCTGAAAATAATTTATCTAGTTTGTTAATTGAATTTTTCCAAAATATTAAAATTTTAAATTTAGATGATTTTAATGAAGTTATTAAAACAATATATATTAAAATGTTAACAGAAATTAAATTTTTGAAATTGTATTTAGAATTCTTCAAAAATATTATTGGTACATATAAACATGTATACTCATATAATATTTCTTATTTTTATGATTTATTAGAATATAAATTTAATTTTGATTACAATAATTTAGAAGATATTAATATGGATTTTTTAAAAGACTATGATTCTGAAGATTTTAGATTAAATAATTTAACTATATTAAGAGAATTAATTCAACAACAATTTTTTAATTCTAACTTTGAAGATTTATTAAATAATAAAATTTTAAAACAAGATAAATATTATAGTGATATTTATTATTGGTTTAAAAATTCTAAATTAACAAATGAACAAGTTGAAATTATTAATAATGTTATTGATAATATTAGTATTGAAATTAGAGATAAAATATTATTACAAAACTTAGTTTCTGATTATGTTGTTGAACAACCTAAAAAATCAAAACTTATTTTTAAAAAAAAAAAGATTGTAAACTCATTTGAATCTAAAGTTGAAGGATTACTTAATGATTATATAGTATCTGAAGATACTAATGTTATTGAAAGCTTTGTTTTAGTTAATTGTATTGAAACTACTGATAAAAATAAATTTTGTGAAGTTGTTTTAGCATATTACTTTACATTAAAAAATTCTGACAAAATTATTGAATTAATAAAATATTTGGTTACAGAACAAGTATTATTTAAAAGTAATTTTTCAAGAGGATTATTAAGTTTATATAATTTAGGAAATGAATATAATCAGAATAAAGAAAATTTATTATTACAAACTTTGAAAAATTTGGGTATTACAAAAGGATTGGAAACATTACTTGCTAAACATAATATTGAAATTATTATTTAAATAGTCCCCGTTTTAATAAATAATATTCTTTTAATAAAATTTTATAAATTTTAATTAATTCATCGTAATTTTTATTCGGATTAATTGATAATTTATCAATTTCTTTTTCTAGCTTTTTTATTTTTTTATAATCCATATAATCTTTAATATATATTATAAAAAAATCTAAATTAAATTATATAATGGACGTAATTAAATTAAGAAATGATTATTTAAAAAAAATAAATAAAACTGCTTCTGAATTAAATAGACGCCTTTCATTTTTGAATGAAATTAACAACACTATTTCTCAAAATAATATGATTGGTGGTTCAAAACCAGCATCTACTGGAACTTCATATTCTAATGCTGTTAAACCTCAAATTGCTGCTCAAACTGGACCTAAAACTGCTGCTCAAACTGGACCTCAAACTGCTGCTCAAACTGGACCTCAAAGTGCTCAATCTACTGCTTCTGGATCAATTAATGTTGACGAAATAATTAGAAATAATACTGTTTCCATAGAACAAATTAAAGGTTTAATTATTGATATGAAAGCTAAACACCAGGCAACATCATTAAAAGTAGTTGCATTAGAATCTGCTTCTGCAGAATCCGCTAAAACAATTGCTTTATTAACTCTACAAAAAAATGAATTAGAATCACAATTAAACACCATTACTACATCTCAAGGTGGTACTACTCAAGAAATTAGTAAATTACGTGAAGAAAATCAAAGATATATGGACAGTATTCGTAGATTAAGCGATTTTGTAAATAGCAATGTAAGTAGTATTAGAAATGAACTTACTAAATAAAATTATTAATTACTAAATAATATATAATTATGTATTATTTAATAATATGAAAAATTATTTTAAATTAATTGATTTGAAAAATATTTTTTTAAAAAAAATAAATAAATTAGATTTACAGTTTCAACAATATGGTGGTGCAAATTTTGATGAAGAATTAGAAAAATATAAAAGCTATAACAATAATTTAGAAATAATAAATAATCAAATTTATTTATTATTAACAATTAAATATATTGAATATTTAATAGAATTTATAAAATCATTAGATGGTATAAGAGATGATAATATAACTGAAATAAGAAATAATATATTTAAAATACAAAGTACAAATAATAAATTAGACAAAATAAGAAATATAATAGTAACATTTATTGGATATAATAGTAATATATCATTATATAAACAAGAACATAAAAATAATATAAACAGTGATAAATATAATATTTTAAATAGTTTAAATAAAAATAGTCAAGATGAAAATAAAACTAGGCAAAATAATATAACTAGTTTAGAAAATGAATTACAAATATATAGTCAATCTAATAATCAATTATTTGATATTATTAATAATAATGAAATAAAAATAAAAAATTTAATAAATAATAATATTGATAAAAATGAAATAATATTAGAAAATATAAAAACAAAATTTAATTTTTTATTAGAAATAATAAGTTATATATTACAAAAAATATTAAAAATAAAACAAGAACATCCATCTATATTTAAAAATTATAAAATTTTTAATTATTGTAATACTTATAGATATACTAAAAGTACATCTGTTTATCAAACAATTGATGAAATTTGTAAATTATGTATATCAATAAATAAATAAATTATGTATATCAATAAATAAACGATAAATTACGAAACTCAAATAAAATATATATAATATATTATTTAATAATATGAAAAATTATTTTGAATTAATTAATTTGAAAAATATATTTTTAAAAAAAATAAATAATTTAGATCTACATTTTCAACAATATGGTGGTATAAATTTTGATGATGATATTAAAAACTATAAAAGATATAATAGCAATTTAGAAATAATAAATAGATATATTGATGTATTATTAACAATTAAATATATTAAATATTTAATATATCTAATAAAATCATTTAAGGGTGTTAGTAATACTATTTTTTTATCAAAATTAAAATGTAAAATAAGCAAAATACATAATGATAATATAATTACAATAATAGATATAATAATAAATTTTATTGATTATGATATGAATAATAATAGTAATAATAATAAAAGTAATATAACTAATAAAAGTAATAATAATAAAAGTAATATAACTAATATAACTAATATAACTAATAAAAGTAAAATAAATAATATATATGATGAATTAAATATATACAGACAACATAATAATGAATTATTACAAATTATTATTAACAATGAAAAAAAAATAAAAGATTTTGGTAAATATTTTAAATTAAATATTGATTTAATTTTGTTAGATGATGAATTTAAGCAGGAAAAGATAAATATAAAAAACAAATTTATTTTTTTATTAGATATAATAAAAGAAATTTTTGAATTTATAATATTATTTAAATATGAACATAAAACAATATTTAATAATTTTGTAATGAATATATTTACAAATTGTAGTCATTCTATTTTTTACAAAAATAATAAAAAAATTATTGAAATTTGTAAACAAATTACATTAATAAATAAAAAAAATAAATTACATTTTTTTCACTGATGAAAATTTTTTATTTTGATAATAAATCTAATATTTCTTTATTAATATTTACTGATTTATAAAATTCTGATTTATATGTTTCACATAATTTATTGTTTTTACAATTTTTTGTTTGATTTTCTAATTCATAATTTTTTTGTTCTACTTCACTTTTTTGTTTTTGTAAATCATTCTTTTGTCTTTCTAAATCATTTTTTTGTTTTTCTAATTCATTCTTTTTTTGTTCTACTTCATTCTTTTTTTGTTCTGCTTCGCTTTTTTGTCTTTCCAATTCAATTTTTTGTTTTTCTAATTCTAATATATATTTATCTGATTTACTTGAATTAGTTTGATTAATATTATTAAGATGATTTATATAATTTAAATGATTTACTTGTATTATATAATTAAGTTGACGAATTTGATTTTGTAATATGGTATTATTTGTATTATTTGTATTGTTTGTATTATGTGAATTTAATTTATATGTATTTTTTATTTGTGAATCAACTTCCCAATTTTTAGTTTTTTTTAATATAGATTCCATATTATTAATCATTTTTTTTAATTTTAATATTTTTTTAATGTCTTTTTTATCCATAATATTATTAATATTTATATTAATAATATGATAGATAATAGTTATTATTTAGTTGATAATAATATTATTTTAAGTTGATAATAATATTATTTTAAGTAGATAATAATATTTTAATTTTTAATTTTTAAGTAGATAATAATAAAGATATATCATTTGTGATTTTATCTTGATTATTAAATAATATCAGTTTTATTTCACTAATTTTATAGTGTTTATAATTTTGGTGTTCTTTTCCTTCAATGTCAGTAAATTTTTCGTCATTATATTGAATTCTATTGACAAAATCTTCTATACAATTTTTAGTTTTTTCATCAATTTTATTTTTTTCCAACAGTTCATTATAAATTATATCTAAATCAAATAATTTACCATCAACTAAAGAATTCATTATTTCTGATTTAGTTCCTAAAACAAAACAGCCTTTTGTATCGTCATACTTGTACATGTAGTTATCTTTCATATTAGTTAAGATAACGTTTTTAAATTGATTATATTTACCACAGTGAACTATTTCAATTAGTTTTTCTAAACAACCGTATTTAGAATTCATAATAAGTTTCTTTTCATTATTAGTTAAGACTTCCGTTATTTCTTCTTTTCCAAATCCAACTAGTTGAAAATTATTTTGAACATTTATTGTATTATTATTATTTGAATTTACTATTGAATTTTTAATACGATTATTATGTTTTAATAACATTTTATTTAGTTTATTTAAAGTAATATTATCAACTTTATCGGCTTGTTGTAGTTTTAATTTTAATTGTAATATTTTGGCTTCCTCTTTTTTTAATAATCTTTCCTCTTTTAATCTAATATTTGTTTCTTTTGCTAGTTCTAATTCCAATTTTTTATCATCTATTTTATTAGAAATAATTTTACACTTTTGTTCATGTGACCATCTAGTTTTAACATTTAAAAACTGATTATTACAATATTTACAATTATATTGTTTAATATTATTAATATTATTAATATTATTCAGAACATTTTGAGAATTCTTCGGAACATTTTCAGAATTCTTCGGAACATTTTCAGAATTTTTCAGAACTTTTATACTTTTATCATCATGAAATTCTTTGTTGTGTTTCCATAAGGTTTGATATGTTTTATAATATTTATTACATTTATTACATTTGTATTCCATATACTTTAATTATGATATATATTATATTAGATATTATTTTCTTAAATGATTTTTATAAAGTATATATTAAATATATACTTTTTTTGTTATGGGAGGGAGAGAGCGACCTGGAAATATTTCAAAAATATTTTTATTAATTATTTTTGAAATAATATTTTATTAATTTTTTAAATACAAAAATATTTTTGAAATACACCCTAATAATTGTAATAAAGTATCATTACCACCATTTACACGGATATAACTCAAACTAATAATTTCATAAATTTTTAATGTTAATTCATCATCTAAATTAATTAATTCTTTTTCTAATAAACACTTCATAAATGTTAATAATATATCATTAGGTGTATAACCTTTAGAATATAGTTCAATAATAGTATCATATGATTTGTTTAATTCTCCACTGATACAATTTGATAAGATTTCTTCAATATATAATGGTTTTGGCTTATCAATGATCTTATAAATATTTTCTTCATCTAGAGTTCTATTAGAATTATAAATACATTCTAAATTATTGATGCATTGTCTTATATCATAATCTGACAAAAATAATAATTCATTGATACCTTTTTCTGTCCAATTAACTTTTTCAATTTGACAAATTGATAAAATTTTATTAAATAAGTGTTCCTTACTTAATTTACCATATTTAATAATCATACAACGAGATTGAATAGATTCTGTAATATGGCTACAATCATTACAAATAAAAACAAAACGTGTATTTTGTCTAAATTCAGCAATCATATTAGATAATAAATTTTGTGCTTTAGTTGTAATAGAATCAGCTTCATCTAATATAACTAATTTATGAACATTTTTATCTACTTTTTTTTTACAAAAAGGTAAAATAGTATTATTAATAATAGATAAACCTCTATCATCTGATGCATTTAGTTCTAATACACATTCATCTAATACTTTACTATTATAAATTTGTTTAGCTAAACAAATAATAGTAGATGTTTTACCTGTTCCAGGTTCACCTGTAATAATCATATTTGGAATTGATTTATCTTGAAGAATTCTATTAATTTTATCTTTAATAAATGGTTCTAATAAAATTTCATCAGATGTTTTAGGTCTATATTTTTCAACCCATGGTAATTTAATATTTTGCATTTCTTTAGATTTAGTTATAGTTGTTGAAGGTGTTGAGAAAGATACTGATAAACTCATAATAATATTAATTAATATTATTATTTCTTTATCTACATAAAATTATTTATTATTAAAATTTATTATTTAATTTTATTCTTTTGTATTATTAGTATTATTATTATTTTCAATTGCTAAAGTAACATCTTGTATTATTTTATCTTGATTATTAAATAAAAGATTATTAACTTTATTTATTTTAAACTCGATAAAGTTTTTAAATACTTTATTTGTATTTTCAT
>JACCEA010218551.1_pt1 | contig 10152 bp, 11 predicted proteins | sample 7449851 | NCBI WGS metagenome assembly JACCEA01 (sample SAMN15323453, study PRJNA562643) | freshwater metagenome | isolation source: river surface water | place: USA:Blue River Watershed | collected 2017-08-18 | reverse complement strand
TGGATGCCGTGGCGCTGCAACAACGCCTCGACCAGCTCGGTCTGACCGCCGAAAGCGCCGCCCGCCGGATCGGCGTCACAGCGCACTCAATCCGCAACTACCTTGCCGGAAGGCGGCAAATCCCCGGTTGGCTGGAAAGCTGGCTTGATCTTTACGAGAAGCAGGTCAAGGCGCGTCCGGCGCCCGATCAGCAGGGCTGAACTCGCCGGCGATCTTCAGCGGCTCTGCACCAATGTCACCCCCATGGGAAGCCGTAGCCGTGGTCTCGGTCGAGCGGCCAAAAGCTCATCTGGTTGTGCCAGCCAGGCTTGCCCCACCGTGCCTCGGATGCAGCAGCAATGGCGGTCACCTGCACGCGGAACTCCTGCCCGCCCGCAGACCATTGCGTGCTGAACGACACCTTGGGGCCGTCATCCCAAGCCGCCCAACCGGCGTGGATCAGATCGCGCTCGGTCATGGCTTGCGCTCCACGATTTCAGGAGCCGCCATCATTGCAGCATCGAGGCCGGCCATGCGCCCGACGTCATAGGCTCGGCCTGCTCGGCCGGCCGGCTCGGCGTCGACCGCCAGCTCGACAATCTTGCGATAGCCATCCTCAAGCCTGCCGATATAGCCGAGCAGCAGCTCGATCTTCTCCCGGTCCAGCTCGATCCTGGCGTGGCCGTCCCGCATCATCCGCAGCAGGCCGGAAAGGCCGACCGGCGTGGCAGCCTGGGCCGCCGCCTCCTGGCGCGCCGCGCGCCACCGTTCCAGGGCCTGCTGTGGCGCGATGTTCTTGGTCAAGATCAGCTCGGCGCCGTTGATGCTCGCGCATCCGGTCCATCAAGGTTTCCGGCTCCGCCTGGCGCCGGGCCGCGGCCCGGATCGCGGCCAGCTCCGCCTCGCTCGGGCCGCCGACGGTGATCATGGCTCGCTCCTCGTTGCGGCAGCCCGCGCCGTCTGGACAATCTCGTCCAGCGTCTCGCGGGCGCGCTTGGTTTCAAAGACGGTCAGCGTGCTGGCCAGCGCCGCTTCGGCCGCCGCGGCCACGGCCACCAGCACGCCGCGCAGCCGCGCCATCTCGACCTCGCACGCCTCGTGCGGATCGCCCGCCACCGGCCGCAGCGGCTTGCGCGCCTTTGGCTTGACCTCGCCCTCGCCCGCGCCCGCCTCGCTTAGCCGCTGCATGAGCAGCAGCTCGATCGCCCCCGGCACTGGGCTCCTCCCACCCTCCCAGTCCATCACCGCCCAGCGGCTGACGCCCACCTCCTGGCCCCACGCCGCCTGGGTGTAGCCGAGCGCGAGCCGCGCCTCGCGGTGCTGCTCGCCGGTGATCATGGCGCGATGACCCATCTGTTGATGTTCGCGTCGAACACTAGCCCTCCGTCGGCGATCGCCTCGAGCACCCGAGCGGCCTCTTGCTTGTCGGGCTGTCAAACTTGATCAGGGCGTCGAGGAAGCGGTTACACATTGCTATAGGCCTTCATGACCATCTCTGTCAGATGCTCGTTCTGAGCGGCCCAGTCGGCGTCCCAGGCGGCGACCCAGGCGCCAGCGGTGGCGGCGTCCCCGGCGGCGCTGGCAGAGGCCCAGGCGGAGGCCCTGGCGGCGGCCCAGGCGGCGTTGCGCCAGGCCCTGGCGGCGGCGCTGGCGGCGGCGCTGGCGGAGGCCCTGGCGGCGGCCCTCAGATCCTCATCACCAGTTTCTAGGAACCGCCGCACCACCTCTGGTGCGTCCCACAGATAGACCATCCGCAAGGCTGCCCAACGAGCGAACTCCCGTAGGATCGAATCGGCGTCGATCCGCCAGATGATCGTCCGCTCAGCCGCGCAGAGCTTGTCATGGTCACGCAAGATCTCGCCGGACAGCTGGACGCGGCAGAGGGTGTTTCCGGGTGCGTAGCGCAGCGCGTCAATCAGGCGCTCGCTGGCGTGCAGGCCGCTGACGCACAGCTCTAGCTCGCCATCGTGGCGGAGCAGCTTGCCATCGTTCGGGATCGGTCGGCCATCGCGCAAGGTCGGGCCGACGAAGTGCCAGGCTTCCATGGTCCTGTCCTCGCCCTTTGCTTGGTGCGCCGCAGCGCCGTCATCACCAGATCAATGTGGCATATCTCCACATCAGTGGCAAGCGGAAAGATGTGGAGAAAGGCCACATTCTTCCGGCGCGCGCCGCTCGGGCAGCATGGATCTGCGAAAGCTTTGGCTGGCGCTCAGTCGCTATGGGTCTGCCCGTTAAGTGGCTCGCTCACCTGACGAGGTTCTTCCTAAGTGCTGGCTGCCGCGCTCATGTGCCTTGGGTCTGCATGCAGCGTGGCTAGGCGCTCTTGCTTGATGGGTCTGCCGTGTCGCATGGCTGGTCGCTCCTCATCTATGGGTCCGCTGAACGACTGGCTCGCTCCTATGGTTTGGGTCATCCCTTCACTTGGCTGGCGCTCTGTTCGTTCGGGTCAGCTGATGAATTGGCTCGCGCCTGCGATTTGGGTCTGCTCATCCGGAATGGCTGGCGCTCCTTCGGTTTGGATCGTCCCACTGGTTGGCTGGGCGCTCTCCTTCGATGGATCTTCTCGTTGGCCTGGCTCGCACTCGTTTTTTGGATCATCTTCCTTGGCGGCTGGCGCTCTCTTGATTTGGATCGACCTTCATCGTGGCTCGCTGACAATCTTCGGGTCGGCCTCGCAGATGGCTGGCGCTTACGGGCATTGGGTCTGCTCTGAGCATGGCTGCCGCTCGCCTACCTTGGGTCCACGTAACATTTGGCTGGCGCGCAGGCGATATGGGTCCGCTCGCCGGTTGGCTGCCGCTCCGTAGCTCCGGGTCCGCTATCCACATGGCTGCCGCTCCGGATGCTTGGGTCAGCCACCGTAAATGGCTATCGCTCCGTCGCTTTGTGTCCGCAGTCTAAGTGGCTGGCGCTCACGGTCAGTGGGTCCACATTCTCAATGGCTGGCGCTCAGCTTTTATGGATCTTCCCAACATTGTGGCTAACGCTTCTTCAACCTGGGTCCGCAATGCTTATGGCTCTCGCTCCCATTCTGTGGATCAGCACTAAGCTGTGGCTGAACACTCGGATCTTACGGGTCTTTCCCTTGCAAATGGCTTTTGTAGGGGTCATGCGGCGCTCAGAAGCTTTGGATCATCCACGGCTTATGGCTCGCGCAGTCCAACTGGATCATCGACCTCAATGGCTCGCGCACGTCTGTTGGGTCTGCCTCATGGTTTGGGTCCATCACGATGCGGGGCTCGCTCCTCAAGATCGGATCATCGCGGTGCGTGGCTCGCACACTCAGGGTGGGGCATCGTATCTCGTGGCTCGCTCCTACCTTTCGGGTCAGCGAATAGCGTGGCTCGCACTCTTTATGTGGGTCGTCGTTTATAGTGGCTGGGCGCTCTAATCCTATGGGTCGGCGTGGACGGTGGCTGGGCGCTCGGCGCCTATGGGTCGGCATGGGACCGTGGCTCGCTCGTTCATCCTGGGTCGGCTCATCACGATGGCTGCGCTCACACTCAATGGATCAGCAGCAGTAAGGGCTCGCTCACGTTCTACGGATCAGCAGAGCCAATGGCTCGCGAGTTGCCAGGCATTCCACCTGGCGGACGGTACAAGCCCCGTCTGGCATCTCGGAAACTTTGGCCTGGCACAGTCCCCTGTGACAGGTCCTGGTCTTCACAAGGCTTAAGCGCTCGCCTTGCTTGTCCGTCACGATGCCTAATGTACTTGACCTGTGCACAAGTCGTTCGGAAGGCACCGCAACTGGTGGCGACAGACTATCAGGCGCCCCGCATGGCGTTACCCCAGCTCCATCACGCCGCGTGCTGTCTGGGTGCGGTGACAGCATAGAGCCGGACCTGATCTCGTGGCGCACTACTCGTGGCTGGTGTCGGGAAACTCGTCGTCGAGGTCCTCGCCGCCGCCAGGGCCGAAGCCGGGCGGCTTGATGATGTGGCTGTGCCCGGTCAGGTGGCCGATGGCATAGGGCGTCCAGCCGGGGATCTGCTCCTCGACCGGGCGGCTGCGCATGTTGATCTCCCAGACGTGGGCGAGGAACAGCTTGACCACCCAGCGACGCGCCATGGCATGAACATGCGCGGGGGCCAGCATGGGCGTGTAGGCGCCGGGGGTCTCGCCCCAGGGCTTCTTGCCGGCCGGCCAGGTGCCGCTGGCGACCATGCGGGCGGCCTCGGCCGGGACGTCGCCGTTGTTCCAGCGGTAGGCCTCGGTGGTCTTGCCGACCTTCTCGCGGAGGATCAGGGCGCGGTCGCGGTTGGCGCCGTTGAGGTTCCTGAGCCAGAGCTCGCCCTTCTGCCGGGTGAACAGCTGGCCGTAGAAAGCGCCGTCGCGGTGCTGGACCTTCACGAAGCTCTCGCCGAGGAGGAAGCAGAGGCGCTTGAGGCGGGCGTTCCAGGGTCGCTTCTGCCCCTTTTCCCAGACGCGATTGGGGTCGAGGCCAGCGAACGCCCAGACTTGGCTGGGATTATGGGCGGCGTCCCAGTCGACGAAGGCGAGGAACCTGGCGGCGAGGAGTGGGCCGACGCCTTTCTGGGACATCATCCAGGAGCCGAGGTAGGTGCTCTCGGTGTACTTCTTGAGCGCTCGCCCGATCTGGGCCTCGAGCGCTTCCTCGATGCCGAAGAAGTGGCGCAGGACGCTGTTGGGCTCCTCTGACTTTTCGAGGGCCTTGACCTGGTTGCCGCGGCGGATGCGCTGCTGCTGGGTGGTCTCGAACATATCGGCGAGGATGCGGGCTTCGCCGATGCCGAGGGTGGTCGAGGCTTTGGCGAGGTCGCGGGACAGGCGGACGCTGGCGGTGGTGACCTCGATCTCGCCGGCTGGGTTGAGGGTCATGCTGGGTCTCCTGTTTGTGAGGGTTCGCTCGTCGGAACTGGGTCTTCATCTCTTCAGGCTGGGATGGTGCCGATCGGGATGATGGTGGTGGCGACGACGGTTTGGGCATGTCTCATCTGAGCTTCGCGCAGGGCGGCGATTTCCTGTCTCAGGCTGGCGATGATCTCATTCTTGTGCTGCAGCTCTTGCCTGGCAGTGGTGAGACGGATCTTCAAGTCAGCGACGGCGCTTTCGAGGGCGGCCGGGCTCGGGGCCGGCTTGGGTGTGGCGCCCCGCTTGGCGAGGCGGCGGATGTTGGCGAGCTGGAGTTCGTCGGGGCCGAGGTCGTGATCGAGGATGGTGAGGGGGGCGCGACGCATGGGGGTGGTCCTGGTGGGGGCGGCGGCTCTTCCGCTGTTGATCCGCTGTTGGATTGGCTGTGGCGAACAGCGGAAGGACAGCGGAAGGACAGCGGAATTTTGTTTCATCTCCTCCGGTTGGTCGGCAGGGCGCCCCTGGATCCCCTCCAGTAGCCCCCTATAGGGGCTTACTGGAGGGGTATCCAGGGTCACCGCCTCCCCTGCTGCCGAGGGCCGAAAAATCAAACCGTCTTCCGCTGTTCTTCCGCTGTAAATCCGCTGCAAACCGGGTTCCTTCCGCTGTTAAATATTCCTATGGACGGGTGATCCCTAGGACTGGACGCCCTTGCGACCGGGTCCAGGGGAGGGGGCTTGAGACGCGAACTCGCTCATCTTTGATCAACCGTAGGAGTGCATCGGCGAGCTGCTTGACGGTGCATCCGGCGTTAATATCGTAGGCGATCATCACCTTGGGCGCGTACTCGGCGCGCTTCTCGTAGTGGGTCGTGGCGATCTGGCGAGCGGTGAGATAGTCGAGGGCGTCGAGGAAGATCTGGGCGACGCGGCCCTCCTCCTGCTGCTTGGTGAGACGGTCGGCGTAAGTGGTGAGATCGTCTCGCTCGGGCTTGAGCATGCCATTCACCCAGGCCAGAGAGACGCCATCGTTGTCCATTTTCGCATAGTTGGTCTTAGGTCTGATCAGCTTGCGCAGGTCGGGGTTGTCGGGGTCGTGCTGAATGAGCAGGCGCGACCTTACGCTGTTGCTCCAGCCGGTCGAGCCGGAATATTGCGAGCCGATCGCCTTGCTGGTGTGGCAGAGCAGCAGGATCGAGAGCTGGTAGGCCTGGCACAGATGCTCGAGGCGGTTGCAGAACCAGGTGACGTCGGTCCGGGCGTTCTCGTTGCCGGTGAACACCTGGGCGGCGTGGTCGATGATCAGGAGCTGCGGCCGGTAGGTGTCGAGCCAGCGGCACAGGTGGTGCCAGAAGCCGGATGGGCTGCCCTCGCCCTGCTCGAACTTGACCAGGCGGTTCTCCTTGCCGACCCGGCAGATGATCGCGAGGCGGTCCTCGAAATCGTCATGGGCGATGCCGAGGCCGCCGCAGATATCGTGCAGGCGGCGGGCGAGCTCGGGCTCCTCGTCCTCGCAGGCGAGCATGGCGACCCGCCCGGGCCGGACGGCGGCGCCCATCCAGCTCTTGCCGGCGGCCATGCAGACGGCGAGCTGCTGGGACAGGAGGGTCTTGCCGGTGCCGCCGTCGCCGGCCAGGAGGGTCACCCGGCCGGCGGGGATGTACTGGTCGACCAGCCACTCGCGCGGCGGCCGCGGGGCCTCGAGGATCAAGGCGGGGTCGATCGGGGCCAGCGCGTCGCTGGCGCTCTCGGCGTGGTGGCCGAGGCTGTCGAGCTGGGCCAGCGCCTGGCCGATCTGCTCGCCGCCGGTCTCGCGGCTGTCGGGATCGTAGGCCTTGGCGAGGAGCTGCTCGCCGATCTGGATGAGGCCGCGCTTGACGGCGAGGTCGTGGATTAGGTGGCCGTAGTCCGCGACGTTGAGGATGGTCTCGGCGGCGCGGGCGAGGCCGGCGAGGTAGCGGGCGCCGTCGAGGTCGGCGAGGGCCGGGTCCTGGTCGAACTGGCGGCGCAGCATGTGGTGATCGGCGAGGCCGCCGCGGCTGATCTGGGCAGCCATGGCGGCGAAGATGCGGCCGTGCACGGGCTCGTAGAAGTGCTCGGGCTTCAGGAAGGCGCTGACGGCGTGGTAGCCGTCGTTGTTGACCAGGATGGCGCCGAGGAGGGCCTGCTCGGCCTCGATGTCCTGCGGCTGGACGCGGATCGATCCTTGGAAGGGCCGGACGTTCTCGGCCATCATGATGCGGTCCTGAGCAGCTGCTTGGCCATGAGCTGGTTGGCGAGCGTGATCCGGCGGCCGAGCCACTGGATCACCGGGACCGCCATGCTGTTGCCGATCGCGCGGTAGCGCGGGCCATCGGCGGCCGGCTTGCCCCGGTGGCGGATGGCGGTGTGATCGTCGGGGAGCCCTTGCAGGCGCTCGGCCTCGCGCGGCGTGATCCGGCGGACCGCCATGCCGGACACGATCGCCGGACCTGGCTGCTTCGTATCGAGCGCGCCGGTCTGGTCGCCGTACACGCAGACGTCGGACTGCCGCGCATCGAACGCGAGCGCCAGCGGATGCCCGGTGCGCAGCAGGGTCGGCGCCGGATCGTCCGGCTTGGGATTGGCGCGGTTTTCCGGGTGCGTGATCTGCGTCAGGTCGTAGGCGACTGGCACGAGCGGCGTGCCGCGACCAGTCCCGTCCTCGCTCGCGTCGAAGCCCTCGCCGCGCAACGTGTGCGCGACCAGCGTGTCGATCCCTGGATCCATCCGCGGCGAGCGCTGCGCATGCAGCGTGTTGGCGACCAGATGTCCGGCCGCCGCCCCGTCGCCGCTTACCCGCCAGCCGCCACCGCTTGAAGCGCCTGTAGTAAGTGCTCCGGCAACCGCCTGCCCCGCCGCTCGGCGCGGAGCAGGATGCCCCGACAGGCTTTCGCGCTCAAAAAGTACCGCTGCGGGAGGGCGCCAGTCTCCAAGATAGCCGACAACGAACACGCGCTGCCGTCGCTGAGCCAGGCCGAAGAACTGAGCGTCAAGAATGCGGTAGGCGAACCCATACCCGAGCTCTGCCAGCCGCCCGAGGACGGCGCCAAAGTCCCGTCCGCCGTTGAGCGACAGAGCACCGGCGACGTTCTCCCAAACCAGCCACTGGGGGCGATAGCGTCGAGCGATCTCAAGAAATGCGAGGGTGAACTGGCCTCGATCGCCAGCAAGTCCAGCTCGAGCCCCGGCCACGCTGAAGTCCTGGCAGGGGGTTCCGCCGACGAGAACATCGATAGCTGCATTGGGCCAGTTCTCATGCTTGGTGATGTCGCCCCAGTTCGGCACGGCTGGCCAGTGGTGGGCGAGCACGGCGCAGGGGAACGGATCGATCTCGGCGAACGCGACCGGCAGCCAGCCCAGAGGCTCCCAGGCGACGCTGGCGGCCTCGATGCCGGAGCAGACGGACAGGTAGCGCATCAGCGCGCGACCTGCGATCGGCGTCTGGCTGGGCTCCGGCGGGCGCTGGAGCATGGGCTAGGCCACCCGCGCGAACAGGCCGGCGTCCTTGATCAATCGCTTGCGGGCGCTTTCGGCCATCTCGGGTCGCAGCTCGATCAGGATTGCGTCGCGCCCGAAGATATGAGCGGCATCGCCCGTGCTACCGCTGCCCGCAAACGGATCGAGCACCGTGCCGCCAGGCGGGCAGGAATATTCGATCAGCGGCAGCAGTATCTCGACCGGCTTCTGGGTCTCGTTGATGGCCCTGCCGTGCGCGGAGCGCGCATAGAACACCGACCGCTGCAGGCGAGGGCCTCCGTCCTCGGAGGCATAGCTGCTCTCGCCGACTTCGCCCCAATGTGGGGGCCTCTTCTTGCGGTGCACAGTGCGGGCCGTGGCATCGTTGGTGAAGATCGGGGCCTTGTGAACTTCGCCCCACCGCCGATCTGCAGGATAGAACTGCGCCGCCTGCTCATGGACGCGTCGGAACCGGTCGGCGAAGGCGCCAGATCCGTTGTGCTTCTCCCAGATGACGTCCTGGGCGAGCTTCCAGCCTTCCCATTCGCCATCGCGAGCCATGGCCATATGCGAGCGGAGTGAGCCGAAGCACCACACGCTGCCATGCGACTTGAGCAGGCGCCTGACGGCCGCTGGCCAGCCGGGCACCTTACGGTCCCAGACAAGCGAGGTATCGCCATAGGGCGGGTCGGTCAGGACCAAATCGACGCTCTCGGCCGGCAGCTCGCGCAACCGCTCAAGCGCGTCGCCTTGGATGAGGCGGATCATGCCTCGTCCCTCGCCCTGACCCGCACCTCTGTCTTGAGGTTCCTGGCATTGGTGCTGCGCACGGTGTAGGTGCCGGCTGGCACCGCCCCGAGCTTGGCCATGGCCTCGACCTGCTCGACCACGGTGCGGACTGCGGCCTCGGGCTCGCCGAGGGGGTGATAGAGGCGGATCCTGGCGCCGTAGGCGTCGACCACCTCGACCTCGGTGGTCTGGGTTGGCCGCCAGGTCGGCACCAGCTGGGCCTTGGAGATGCTGCGGCTGGCCATCACGCCTCGTCGGCGAACAGGTCGGCCGGGCCCACCGGCGGCGGGGCTGGCGTGAGAATCTGCAAATGCTGCTGCCAAGCGGCGTTGCTGGTGATGATGCCGCCGGTCGGGGCAACGATGACGGAGGCGCCCGGCCGGCGCGCGTAGCGCTTGCGCGCCTTGATCTCGACGATCTGGCTGTCGTCCCGGTAGACGACTTGGTTGCAGGCGTCCTTGATGCATTTGATCAGATTGTCGAGATCCGGCTTGATGGCTGGCCGGACGTGCCCGGCGAGCGCGGCGGCCTGGCGCCATTTCGGCCAGCCGCGCGGCACGGCGAGATAGAACATCACCACCAGGTCGAGCGGGCAGGCGATCAGGTTGCGGCCGGCCATGGCAAGCGCGGCGGCCGCCTTGACCTCGGCCTGGTAATGCCGAACCGGCGGCGGGGTGAACCTGGCCAAGCCCTTATGGCCGACGCGAGACCAGGGCACCGCTCGGCCGGCGACGGTGAAGCAAACTGGCTGCATGGCGCCCGGTTGGTTTTCTGTTATCATGCCTCGGGTTCCTGTTCGGTTAGCACTGCCCAGCGCCCCGCCGGCCTCGCCTCCGGCGGGGCGCAACTGCGTTCAGTCGTCGAGGTCGCCGTCCTCGGCGTCGTCGTCGGCGGCGTCGTCGCCGAGATCGAGGTCGGCCTGGTCGGGCGGCACCCGGTAAGGCTCGGCCTCGAGGTAGTCCTTGGCGCCGAGCACCACGAGCAGCGCGGGATCGCCGACCGCGTCGAACAGCGCATGGCGCTGCTCGGTCTCCTTGCTGCAGCCGATCTTGCACTCGATCCCGTTCTTGCCGTGCTTGACGTCGCCGATCCG
>JACCEA012516726.1_pt1 | contig 10154 bp, 10 predicted proteins | sample 7449851 | NCBI WGS metagenome assembly JACCEA01 (sample SAMN15323453, study PRJNA562643) | freshwater metagenome | isolation source: river surface water | place: USA:Blue River Watershed | collected 2017-08-18 | reverse complement strand
CGCCGAGCTCCTTGACCTCGGGCACCGCCTCGTAGACATCGCAGGCGATGCCGCGTTGGTGCAGCGACAACGCCAGTCCCAGGCCGGCGATGCCGCCACCCACCACGGCGATGCGGGTTCCCCCGTGGGTGAATCCCATGACTGCCCTCCCTGCCTTACTCGGCGACGATGTTGTTGCGCTTGATGACCTCGCCCCAGCGCGGGTAATCCTTGGCGGCAACGCTGCCCAGTTCAGCGGGGGTGGACCAGGCGGCGTCCATGCCGCCCTTGCCCAGGACATCCTTGACCTCGGGCAGCTTCAGGATGGCCACCAGCTCGTTGTTCAGGCGGTTGGTCACGGCCTGCGGCGCGCGGGCGGGCAGGAAGAAGGCGTACCACAGGTCCACCTCCACGCCCTTGACGCCCAGTTCCTCGAACGTGGCCACGTCGGGCGCGACCGGGTGGCGCTTGGGGCTGCCCACGGCCAGCGCGTTGAGCCGGCCGGCCTTGACCATGCCGGCGGCGATGTGTACCGGCAGGAAGCCCACGTTCACCTCGCCGGACAGCAGGTCCTGGGTGTACCCGGCAGTGCCGCGGTAAGGCACATGCAGCATGAAGGTACCGGTGCGCGCCTTGAACAACTCCATGGCCATGTGGTGCGGCGTGCCCACCCCGGGAGAGCCGAAGCTGATGCTGCCCGGCTTCGCCTTGACGGCCTTGATCAGGTCGTCCATGGACTTGAGGTTGGTCTTGGGGTTGGCCACCAGCATCAGCGTGCCCCAGGCCGCCATGGACACGGGCTGGAAGTCCTTGATCGGGTCGAAGGGCACGTTCTTGTACATCTGCGACGCCATCAGCATGGTGTTGGCGCCCATGAGGATGGTGTGGCCGTCGGTCGCCTTGGCCACCAGGTCCGCGCCGATGTTGCCGCTGGCGCCCGGGTTGTTCTGCACCACCACGGGCTGGCCCAGGCGTTCGGCCAGGCGCGGCTGCACGGTGCGGGCGATGGTGTCCATGCCGGTGCCCGGCGTGAACGGCACGATGATCTTCACGGCCTGGGTGGGCCAGGCCGGGGCCTGGGCCAGCGCGGCGGGTGCGGCCAGGGTGGCCCCGAGGGCGGCCAGGACGGTACGGCGGTCGATCGAATGGCGCATGCTTGTCTCCTTGTTGTCCACTGGGTGAATGCGTGCCGCGTCTCAGCGCAGCTTGAACACGCGTTCGGCGTTGGTCTGGAAGAACTTCGTCTTGTCCTCCAGCGACAGGTCCATGCCGTCGAGGATGTTCACCTCGTCCGGCGCGTACTGGTAGGGATAGTCCATGGCGTACATCACCCGGTCCATCCCCATGAACCCTTGGGCGAACTGGATCGCATGGGGCCAGGCCACGCCGCTGTTGGTGATCACGAAGTTCTGCCGCAGGTAGTCGCTGGGGCGCTGGCGGATCGGCTTCATGCTGTCGTAGCGCTGCGAGCGCACGGTGGCGGCATGCATGTAGTCCAGCCGGTAGGCCCAGTACGGCAGGGCCTCGCCCATGTGGCCCAGGATCATCTGCAGCTTCGGGAAGCGGTCGAACACGCCGGCGGTGATGATGCGCAGCGCATGCAGGCCCGTCTCCACGCCGAAGCCGTAGATGGCGCCGTCCAGGCCGGCCGCGGCGAAGGGCTCGTACATGCCCGGCGGCAGCGAGTTGGGGTGCAGGTAGATGGGCGCGTCCATCGCCTCGGCGGCGGCGAAGATGTCCCAGAACTTCGGGTCGGACAGGTACTCGCCTTTCGTGTGCGAGTTGATCACCACCGCGTTCATGCCCAGCTCGCGCACGCCGCGCTCGATCTCCTTGGCGGCGGCGGCCGGGTCCTGCGGGGCGACGGCGATCATGCCGGCGAAGCGCGTGGGATGGCGGCGGATGGCGGCGGCCAGGTAGTCGTTGGCGGTGCGGGCGAAGGACACGGCGGTGGGGGTGTCCATCACCTGCACGCCGGGGGAGGTCAGCGCCATCACGGCCACGTCGATGCCGGCCTCGTCCATGTGCTGGATGCGCAGTTCGTCCATGTCGACCAGGCAGCGCATGATGTGCTGCGCCCGCTCGCTGGGGCTGGACATGTAGAAGCCCATGAGGCCCTTGAAACCCGCATCGCAGTCGCCGCGCTCGAAGATGCGGCGGTAGATGTCCAGCATCTCCGGCAGCGCGAAGGCCTCCTCGGTGGCAATGCGCTTGTACGGCGCGCGCGCGGGCGTGGGCGGGTTGCCCGTGACGGGCATCCTGACTTCGATCACGTGTTGTCTCCTGGTGTCCCTCGGGGCGGGGAATCCCGCGACTCTAATTAAGTGGAAAACGGATAACAATACGCCTTTGCGAGCTATCAGTTTTCGCGAATCGAGATAAATCATGGACACACTGGCCAACCTGCGTGCCTTCATCGACGTGGCCGAGACGGGCAGCTTTTCCCAGGCGGCGCGGCGGGCGGGCGTGGCGCCTTCGGTCATCACCAAGCGGGTGGACCAGCTGGAGTGGCGCATCCGGGCGCCGCTGTTCACGCGCTCGACGCGCAAGGTCTTGCTGACCGACGTGGGCGAGCGGTACCTGCCGGCCGTGCGCCAGCTGGTGCGGCAGCTGGAGGACACGCTGGACGGCATGGGCCGGGCCGATGGCGCGCTGGAGGGGCATATCCGCATCAAGATCCCGAGCACGCTGGGCGTGCTGGCCCTGGGCGACCTGCTCAATCGCTTCCTGCTGGCCCAGCCCCTGGTGAGCCTGGAGGTGGTGCTGGCGGACCGGTCGGTGAACCCGTTCGAGGAGGGCTTCGACCTGGCGCTGGGCGCGCGGCCGGAGTCCTATGGCGGGGTGCAGGACCACCCGCTGGCGCCGGTCAAGCGCCGGCTGGTGGCTGCCCCGGCCTACCTGGCCCGCGCCGGTGCGCCCGCAACGGCAGCGGACCTGGCCTCGCACGACTGCCTGGTGCTGTCCACCACGGGTACCCGCTGGGAGCTGCAGGGGCCGCAGGGGCTGGTGGGGGTGGACGTGCGGGCCCGCCTGCGCTCCAACGACGGGCTGGCCCTGCGGCAGGCGACCGTGGAGGGCCTGGGCATCGCGCTGCTTGCCGACTACCTCGTCACGCCGGACCTGCGGGAGGGGCGGCTGGTGGAGGTGCTGCCCGGCATGCACGTGCCCGACCTGTGGCTCAAGGCCATGGTGCCCGCCAACCGGGCGGACCTGCCGCGCGTGCGGGCGCTGTTGCAATGGCTGTCGGTGCAGTTGGGACGCATGGCGCTGGGGGAGGGATTCGACGTCCAGGTCCGGCCGGCGGCGGGAAAAGGATCCGATATCCTCGGGCCATGACCCGCTCCCCTGCCCTCACCCGCCGCAGCCTGGTGGCTGCCCTCGCCCTGTCGGCCGCCTGCCTGCCGGCCCTGGCCCAGTCGCCCACCCCCATCCGCATCCTGGTGGGCTTTCCGCCGGGTGGCGGCACGGACGCCATTGCACGCCTCCTGGCGGACAAGCTCAAGGACACACTCGGCGTGCCCGTGGTCGTGGACAACAAGGCCGGCGCCGGCGGCCAGATCGCGGCCCAGGCGCTCAAGGCCGCCGCGCCGGACGGCCACACCTTCTTCCTGAGCCACGACCACAGCATCTCCATCCTGCCGCTGACGATCAAGGAGCCCGGCTTCGATCCCGCGAAGGACTTCGTGCCGGTGGCCGGCTTCGCCACCTTCGCCAACGCGCTGGCCATCTCTGGCGGCACGCCGGCCAAGTCGGTCGCGGAGTACGTGAACTGGGTCAAGGCCAATGGTGGCAAGGACACCATCGGCGTGCCGGCGCCGGGCTCGATCCCCGAGTTCCTGGTGGGCCTGGTCGGCGCCAAGTACAAGATCGACGTGCAGGCCGCACCCTACCGCGGCAGCGCGCCCATGATCGCCGACATGCTGGGCAACCAGATCAAGGCGGGCGTGGGTTCCATCCCCGACTTCATCGAGCAGCACAAGGCCGGCAAGGTGCGCGTGGTGGCCGTGATCGGCGACAAGCGCCAGCCGCTGCTGCCGGACGTGCCCACCTTCGCCGAACTGGGCTTTGCCAACCTGGACGACCTGCCCTACTACGGCCTGTTCGCCCCGGCCGGCACGCCGGCGGCCGCCATCGAGCGCATGAACCAGGCACTGGCCAAGGTGCTGGCGCAGCAGGACGTGAAGGACAAGATGGTCGCCATGGGCCTGACCGTGGGCTACCAGCCGCAGCCGCAGTTTGCGGGCGTGGTGCGCAAGTACGGGCAGACCTGGGAGCGGATCATCAAGGCGAGCGGGTTCCAGCCGAAGTAAAGCGGCCCGCCGCGCAAGACCGGCCTTCGCTCACAGCAGCGAAGGCTGGGCGACCTCCCCCGTCGCCGCGGGGCCGCAGGACGCATCGAAAACCTCGACAGGCGGGAGCTGGAGCAGCCCCCTCGCCTCCTCCATCGTTCCCTGCAACCAGGCGTCCACGTCCTCCAGCTCGATCGCGATGACCGAGCGCTTGTCCTGTTCGTCGGGCCCGAGCTTCGGGTCGGGCTTGTGCATGCGCCGCATCAGCGGGTGCGCGTCGGCGTTGATCGTGAGCATGGTGTAGCTCTCGACCACCTCGCCCGAGTCCCTGTCGATCCAGGTGTTCCACAGGCCGGCCAGCCCCCAGGGGTTGCTATCGGCGCGGCGGAAGGTCCACCACACGTTGCGGCCGGTCTCCCAGCAGGGTTCGTCGAAGGACACCGCCGGGATGATGCAGCGCTGGCCCTGCACCCAAGGCTGCTTGTAGCTGGCCTTCTGGCTCAACTCCTCGGAGCGCGCGTTGTTGGTCTGGTAGGCCAGCTTGGCCGTCTTGGCAAAGTGCGGCACCAGGCCCCACTGGCCCACGACCAGCTCGCGCTCACCGCCGGCGGCGCGGATGAACGGCCCCTGAGCGCGCGGGAAGATGTCGTTCGCCCACCAACGCGAAGGGTTCTGGCGACCGACGCGCCAGACGCGGTCGATGGCCGCCTGGGTGGGAGATTGGTAGCGGTTGCACATGGGGGGATTTTGCGCGCGGGCGAGTGCGATGGGGGACCGAACGGAGGGTGGGTGGCGCCGAAGGAATGACTGCTACGCAGCGGGAGCGGACAGCTATATCGACATCACGGGCTACTGCTTCCAGATTCATAGCGGCCATTCCCCAGACCGGTCCATCATTAGATCTTAGACAGGAGCATTAGAGGAAGGATCAATCCCCGCCGGCGGCGTCTATCTCGGCAAAAAGACCCTCATAGAATTTCAAAGCTTCGCGAGCAACATCAAGAACAAGCGGATTGGGTTGACCGTGTAGTAAGGGCGGGTGAAAAGTAACCCCGCGATTAACAACTGGCTTGGTTCTCACAGCAGATGGAGTAACCGATACGCTTCCAGTGCTACCCGGTCCAAGCACAAATTTGCTCCCTCCAACGATGGTTGTTCCGCCTGTGTAGGTTCCAGGCCCAAGGGTGGTGTAGCCAAGCTGCACTCGTGAGGAGGGATCAATACCGTGCTCGTCCGCGTGCCTTGCTTGCTGCACGAACTGAAGCAACGAGTCGTTCCCCCGTAGGGCGGCGTGCTTCGGCAGAAGTTGGCCCCAATAAGCCTTGTCCTTGTAGTACGCCCCGCACCGGTTCCAAGCCCGCTGGTGGTAAATCAGAAAATCCTCCCAAGCATCTTGGAGGTCCGCAAGGCAGCTAGCACTCTCCATTTCCCTTAAAGACTCACGTGCTCGTTCAAACGCAATCCGGGGAGGGGAAGACATAAAAACTCCTAAGGAAGCCAACAAGTTTTGCAGAATGACTTTTCAGTGCGAAGTCATATTCACATTGCGGCCGTTTCTCAAGTGGATCGATTTCCATGCCGTCATTGACGAGGGTAGGCATTCAGTAACCGATAGCGGTGGCACCAGCCATTGAGCCCTAACTTGTCGACCGACTGCACCCAGCCTGTACCCGTCAAATCGACAGAGTGCGTCGCAGCGAATGCAGTTATCAGCTCAAGGCTTCGTGTCGGTCTGCTGGCAACAAGAGCCGCCGCTGAGGTCCACTCCATGGGTACTCGTGCTAGTCCTTGGTAGCCCGATTTAGCTCGCTCTAAGGTTGCAGAGGTCCCGGGTTGCTATAGGTTCTTTATTCTCCAACAGCGCCAGCGTCCCAATCGAGTCAGCGCTTCTCGTTGATGCTAGCCTCGATCACCCCTTTGGAATCCAGTAGGCATTTGACGTCGTATGCGAGTTCCAGGTTAAAGCTATTCTTGGCCTTGAAGCTTCCTTCGACCGTAGTGCGGCCATTCGCATGCTCCATCACACGCTCACTGGAGAACTTCACGGTGCTCGGGTGGTTAGCGTTGGATTTCACGTGCTTTTCACACAGGTCGACGGCCACAGTACGGGGCAAGTTCTGCGCCGCAGCCATAGCTTTGCCCAGTTCTACGTCGGACTTGGAGAAAAAGACGTTATGGACGCTCGCGCCCTTGCCACAGGTGACGTAGAAGACCGGGTTAGCGGGTGTTCCCTTGGATGTAGAAATGGTCGCCGAACTCGGATCGATGTCCTTGCAGCGGTCATTCTCTCGGGCAATCTTGTTGACCCCCGCGATGATGGTGGCCTTGTGCGGAGCCGACTTCTTGTCGAAGTAGAAGTCCGCCTCGGTGAAAACTCGCTTACCGCTTGCGTCCGCGGACGGCGTGCGCAGCGCCGTTGACTTGACCCAGCCGCGGTGGGACTCGCGCAGGTATTCCGGCGAAGTGACCTGGATGCGGGACCAGCCATCTTGGGTGCACTCTTCCTGCACGGTGGTCGACTTGTCAATGCTGAGGTAAGTCTTGGTGCCCAACGCTGCGGTCGCTTTTGCATTCACCAGTCTAATGCCGGTTGGCGAAGGGGCCGAAAAGAGTGTGTTTTCCGAGCCGTTGACACCCAGGCTACGGTTGGTCTTCACACTTTTGGCGCCGCAGGCCTCCACTCCATTGGCGAGAACGCTGGATACAGGCGCGAAGCCTAAGACGATGGCTGCGAGGACGACATGCTTCATAAAAGGGTTTCTGGAATGAGACTCCACAAATTTAACCACGATGCCTATCAATTTGATATGCATCAGATACTCCTCAACCTTTCGCCCTTGGTATTGGCTTGTCCATCGAGATAGACGACAAAGGGAAGGGTGAATGGTTGACATAAACTATTTGAAATATTCACAAGCGACCAATTTTTGGCAAGAGCAATCACCCAAAGATTGCCGCTCCACCGACCGCCCCCAGCCTGAATCTGCCGCACAGCCGCTTGGACCAAGGGGCCGCTCCTGGCCGTTTGCAGCCATCACTCACCGGGTTGATGAACGACGGCAACCAGCCTGATCCGGCCCCTCTCCACATTGGGTCCCTCTATCGCTCGACGGGCGCTCCCCACCCCAGAGCCAATAGAGTCGACTCCGACTGAAGTTCGTTCCTGAAAATCAGAGTACGGCCTCCAGCCCCTTGCGGTCGAGCAGATTGAGCAGTTTCAGCGAAGGCCCGCTCGGATGCTTTTCACCGATTTCCCACTTGCGCACCGTCGAGGGGCTCGTGTTGAGGACGGACGCAAGCACAGTTTGGCTCAGCTTGACACGCTCACGCAGCGCCCGGATCTGTTCGCCGTCATAGGGTGGAATCGGGTCCAGGCACAGGGCCTCAAACTTGCGCTGCTTGCGCTTGTCGATGAAACCCAGTCGTTCCAGGTCCTGCGAAGTCTCGTGGACCGCTTCGAGGATGCGGCTCCTGGCCTTGGGTTTAGCAGTCATGGCAGATCTCCTGTAATGCACCGTCTTCCACGGCTACCTCCAGCTCCAGACCCGAGCGCGCCAGCAACTCGGACGCCAGCGCTTGAAGCGCCTCGAGCTCGTTCGCCGACACGTTCGCCCTGTTCCACGGCCAGGCAATGCGACGCGCTTCTTGACGACATCGCCGCCCAGGTCGGCGTCGATCAGGCCCTCCACCATCTCGCGAACCGCCTGGCACAACGCTGCATCAGTCAGCGTCGTCTTGCGCATCCAACGGGCGAAGTGACGGGTTTTGAAAACACGACGCATCCTTAAAGTATGCCACTCAGTGACACACTTATCAATGTATTCACCCAGGAGCGGTCATTGACGGTTGACCAATAGAAGTCCGCATCTGGCCGATCCCTTCCCGAAACGATCATGTGCGAAGCGGCAGTAACCAGCCTGCACCAGCCACCGGTTCAAGGGTGCTTGTGCGGCGAGCGCAGACGCTCAGTTAAGCTAGTCGCATCTCTTCAGATCCGGCGGAGCATCCAACTGGCGTTTCGTCGGATGGCCTCTTCCCCTCTCAATGGACACCACCCTTCTCGTGATCGCGCTTGGCGCAGTCGTCGCCGGTTTTGTACAAGGCCTGTCCGGCTTCGCCTTCGCCATGGTGTCGATGGCGATCTGGGCCTGGAGCCTCGAGCCCCGCCTGGCCGTCGTCCTGGCCGTGTTCGGCGGCCTCACCGGGCAGGCGATCTCGGCGGTGACCGTCCGGCGCGGCTTCGACTGGCGGCGGATCGCGCCCTTCATCGCTGGCGGCGTGATTGGCCTGCCCATCGGCCTGTGGCTGCTCCCGCAGCTGGACGTGCCGCTGTTCAAGGCGCTGCTCGGCGCCCTGCTCGTGACCTGGTGCCCCTTGATGCTCATGAGCGCCAGGCTGCCGCGAATTCAGGCGGGCGGCCGCTGGGGTGATGGCGTCGCCGGCGCCGCGGGCGGATTCCTCGGCGCCCTGGCCGGCTTCACAGGCGCCATCCCGACGCTGTGGTGCACGCTGCGCGGTTTCGACAAGGACACGCAGCGCGCGGTGATCCAGAACTTCAGCCTCAGCATGCTGGCGGTCACGTTCGCGGGGTACCTGGTGAAGGGCATGGTGACCGTGCACATGCTGCCCATGCTGGCCATCGTCGCGGCTGCAGCGCTGGTGCCCGTCCTGATCGGGGCGAGGATCTACGTGGGCCTCAGCGAGGTGGCCTTCCGTCGGCTCGTGATGATCCTGCTCACGCTGGCCGGCGTCGGGCTGCTGGGGTCGGCCATGCCCCTGCTGCTGGCGCGCTGAAACCGACCAGGCATCCCGCCGGATGCGGATCTGCCCATTTTTTAAGCATCGCCTGCAAGCCCAATAGGGGCGCGGGTTTGCGGGGTTGTCCAGCCAGCTATCCACAGCCTCGCCCACAGTCTGCGTGGGCAACTCGGCAGACCTCAGGCCCCGTCGCGGAGGGCGGCCGACTCGGGCAAGCCGAAGACCCGGTCGAATGCCCAGGTGAACACGATGGCGTAGAAGAAGAAGAACACCAGCAGCCCCAGGTTCGCAATGAACGCCTCCAGGGGAGTGATGCGCAGCCACAGCGACATCACGGGGATCAGGATGATGGCCAGGCCGCCCTCGAACCCGATGCCATGGGCCAGCCGCCTCACGAATGAACGGCCTCGGACCACCTGGCGCGACTCCCAGCGCTCGAACATCCAGTTGAACACGTAGTTCCAGGTCAGCGCGATGGTCGACAGGACCACGGCCAGGCCGAAGGTGGACGACTGCGGCTCGTCGAAGGCGAAGCTCAGGAGAGGGCCCACCACGGCGATGGCGACGACCTCATACAGGATGGCTTGGAGGATGCGGCGGCTTCTGGGGGACATGCGCGGGCGGCCGTTGCCTCAACCGTTGGAGGACGCGATGCCCCACCGCGCCAGCGCCGCATCGTCGCTCACGCGCGCATCCACCCAGCGCTCGCCCGCGGGGGTGCTTTCCTTCTTCCAGAACGGTGCCTGGGTCTTGAGGTAATCCATCAGGAACTCGCAGGCCTGGAAGCTCTCGCCCCGGTGCGCCGAGGTCACGGCCACCAGCACGATCTGGTCCTTGAGCGACAGCGGGCCCACGCGGTGGATCACCTTCACGCCGCGGATGTCGAAGCGGCGGTGCGCCTCGTCGATCATGGCCTCGATGGCCTTCTCGGTCATGCCCGGGTAGTGCTCCAGCTCCAGCAGGCTCACGTCCTGCCCGTCGTTGCGGTCACGCACCGTGCCCACGAAGGCGCACACCGCGCCCACGCCGGCATCCTGCGCGCGCAGGGCCGCCACCTCGGTGGAGAGGTCGAAATCCTCGGTCTGGACGACGACGCGGGGCGCAGCCATGGTCAGCCTCCGGTCACGG